>CEVX01048112.1_pt1 | contig 11539 bp, 10 predicted proteins | sample 356561 | NCBI WGS metagenome assembly CEVX01 (sample SAMEA2623886, study PRJEB7988) | marine metagenome | biome: marine biome (ENVO:00000447); feature: surface water layer (ENVO:00002042); material: "saline water (ENVO:00002010), including plankton (ENVO:xxxxxxxx)" | depth 5 m | reverse complement strand
CAGCTCTTGAAATAATAAAATCAGCTGCAGCATACGCAAAGTCCATATGCTTGATATATGCAACAACTTTTACTCCTAAATTAGCATCATACTTTTTATAATCTTCAAAATAAAATTCTCCACATTGCCAGATTATTTCTATGTTATTGATTTTAAAATAGTTGAGTTTATTCTGGATTAATTCATTAATTGAACGAGCTCCAAGACTACCTCCCAAAACTAGGAGTGTTTTCTTTTTTGAATTTAAGTTATAAAACCTTTTAGCTGCGCTTGTGTTTTTGTTAAGATGAAATATATCTTTTCGTACGGGGTTACCAGTAATTTTAATCTTATTTTTTGGGAAAAATCTTGATAAACCGTCGTAGGCCACACAAATAATTTTTGCTTTTTTTGCTAATAATCTATTAGTTAACCCAGGATAGGAATTCTGCTCCTGAATGAGTGTGGGAATTCCTAAAATTGAAGCAATGTAGAGTAAAGGGCCACTCGCAAATCCACCAGTACCTATTACTACTTTTGGATTAAATCTTAATAAAATTAAAATGGAGTGAATAAGACTTATTTTCAATTTTAAAGGAAATAAAAGGTTTTTAAAAATTTTACCCCTTTGAAGTCCTGAAATCCAAAGACCTATAATTGAAAATCCTGAACTTGGAATCTTTTCCATTTCCATTTTCCCCTTTGCTCCAACAAAAAGAAATCTCATATCTGGGTATCGTAATTTAAGCCCTTGAGCTATTGCGAGAGCAGGATAAATATGTCCCCCTGTACCGCCACATGATATGATAACTTTATTATTTTTCATTTAAAGTTTCACTTAAAATTTCGAGAGGATGTGAGTGTTCTCCGTCCTGATTTCTAATTTCTTCTCTTTTAGCGCTAACACTTAAAATAATTCCGACAGCAAGGCAGGTGACCCATATTGATGTTCCTCCACTACTAATTAAAGGCAATGTTTGGCCGGTGACTGGAAATAACTCTACAGCTACTCCCATATTAATCAGGGCTTGAAAAATAATAGGTAAACCAACTCCAGTGGTTAACAATTTACCAAATAATGTATCTGCCTTTTGAACTACAATGACAATTCTAAATAAAAACAGTAAATACAGCGTTAATAAAAATAAGCCCCCTAATAAGCCGTATTCTTCAATAATAATTGCAAAAATAAAATCTGAAGAAGATTGGGGTAAAAAGTTTTTCTGTATACTTTTGCCTGGTCCAAGTCCATAAATACTTCCAGTAGCAATAGCGATTTTAGCCTTTTCAATTTGATAATCTTCCTGAGTATCTTTACCATCAATAAAATTTACAATTCGACTGGCCCAGGTATCAACACGATTTGGAATGACTTCTGGAAAGGCCTTTGCTGTAAGAACAAATAATAAAAATATTAAAATTCCCGAGCTCATAATTGCTATTAAATATTTTAGAGGATATCCTCCTAAAAAAGTCAATAATATTATCATTGAAAATATTATAGCAGAGGTTGAAAAATTTGCAGGCAATATCAAAACCAGTACAGTAAATACAGGTAACCAAAGTGTTAAAACAGAATCCTTAAAAGATAAATAATCTAATTGAGTCTTTGAAAGATAACGAGCTACAAATACCATCAGGACTAAAGCGGCTAGTGTAGATGGTTGGAAAGTAAATCCTACTAAAGGAATTTGAATCCAACGGCTAGCATTGGCCCCATTAATTGTTGTTCCCTGTAAAATAGTTACAATTAATAAAATTAAAACAACAGGGAACATAACCATAGATAGTCCTTTGAAATAACGATATGGGATTTTATGAACAATGTAAATAATAGAAAAGCCCAAGAACAAATGGATAAAATGTTTTGTAAAATATCCAAACGTATGAACATCTCCTCCTGAGTATGCAAGATTACTTGCTGCACTGTAAACTGGTAAAAAAGAAAAAATTGCCAAAAGTGTTACTATGGCCCAAATCATTCGATCTCCCCTAATATGGTTAATTGTATTTATCATTTATAATTTTCTAACAGCTGCTTTAAATTGCTGACCCCTGTCTTCATAATCTTCAAATAAGTCAAAACTGGCACATGCTGGTGATAGCAAAACATTATCTCCACCAATTGCAATATTATATGCAATCTTTACAGCCTCAGACATAAACTGAGTTTCAACTATTACATCTACCATTGGCTCAAAAATTTCAAAAAGAGAATTATTATCTTTTCCTAAACAAATAATTGCCTTTACTTTTTCATTTATAAAAGGAAAAAGAGCGCTGTAATCATTACCCTTATCCACTCCACCTACAATCCAAACTGTTGGATTATTCATGCTCTCAAGAGCAAAATAAGTAGCGTTAATATTTGTTGCTTTAGAATCGTTTATATATTGTACTTTATTGATTTTAAGTACATGCTCTAGTCTATGTTCAGCTCCTTGAAAACATTCTAAACTGTCGCGAATTGTTTCTTTTCTGATCTTAAGCAAATGTGCAACAGTTGCTGCAGCCATAGCATTTTTTATATTATGCTTTCCCTCTAAAGTTAAATTTGATGTTGGCATGTGAATTGTGTTATTATTTATTGTTATTGTTATTATTTTATCTTTATGCATAGCACCTTGAACAACTGATTTTTCTAATGTAAAAGGCATTAATACAGATTTAATGTCGTGGGAATCTAAATAGGATTCGATTACTGGATCATCAGCATCATAGATTAAAAAGTCGTCCTTAGTTTGATTCATCAAAATCCTAAATTTTGAAGCAATGTAGTTTTCAAATTTATTGTCATAGCGATCTAGATGATCTGGAGTGATATTTGTGATTACAGCAATATGAGGACAAAACTTTTTAATCCCGTCTAACTGAAAACTACTTAACTCCAACACAAAAATATCAGGTGATAATTTTATTTTTTTTGCAAAACTATCTCCAATATTTCCAGCCATTAGTACATCTAATTTTGCATTTTTTAAAATATGATTAATCATCATTGTTGTTGTTGTTTTTCCATTACTACCAGTAACTCCAATTATTTTTGAGCTTGTATATTGAGCAGCAAATTCAATTTCTGATAATATAGAAACCCCTTTTGAAATTAATTTTTTAACGATAGATACAGTTTCAGGAATTCCCGGACTTTTCATAACAATATCTGCATTCAATATTTTTGTTATACTATGCTGTCCTTCTTCCCATTCAATATCATTACTCAGAAGAACTTTTGTATACTTCTTATTTATACTTCCAAAATCAGAGACAAATACCTTGAATCCTTTCTCTTTACCCAAGAGTGCTGTCCCAACACCACTTTCACCACCACCAAGTATCACCAATTGCTTCATTTATCTAATTTTTAATGTAACAATCGTTAATACCGCTAATAGAATACCTACGATCCAAAATCTGGTAACAATTTTACTCTCATGATAACCTAGCTTTTGAAAATGATGATGCAGAGGTGACATCTTAAAAATGCGTCTACCGGTTCCATATTTCCTTTTTGTGTATTTAAAATATCCTACCTGCAATACGACAGATAAATTCTCTACAAGGAAAATTCCACATAGTAAAGGAATCAACCATTCTTTTCTTACTGCGATAGCTATTACAGCAATTATTCCTCCTATGGTTAAGCTCCCTGTATCACCCATAAAAATCTGAGCTGGAAATGTATTATACCACAAAAAACCAATAAGTGCTCCAACAAAGGCTGCAATAAAAATGGTAATCTCTTCGACTCGAGGGATGTACATAATATTTAAATAATCAGAAAAAATAATATTCCCTGAAACCCAAGCAAAAATTCCTAATGTTAATGCAATGATAGCTGAGGAACCAGCGGCTAATCCGTCTATCCCATCTGTTAAATTAGCCCCGTTGGAGACAGCAGTAATAATAAAAATTGATACCAATACAAATACAATCCATGCGTATGACTCTAAGTCTGGATTGACCCATGTGATTAAATCAGCATAATCAAATTCATTCTCTTTAAAAAAAGGAATGGTTGTTTTGGTGGATTTAGTTTCAGAGTAAAATTGTGAGGATGGAGAACTTAAGATATTAATGTTTTTATAGGGCTTATTTGTTGAGAATTTTTCTTTTATAGTCACATCAGAATTAAAAAACAAAGTCAATCCTACTATAATACCCAAAACGACTTGACCAATAATTTTAAATCTTCCTTTCAGCCCATTTTTGTCATTTTTAAATTTTTTAATATAGTCATCAACAAATCCAATAACACCCATCCATAATGTTGTTATTATTAATAAAATAATATATATATTATCCAGTTTTGCTATTAAAATTACAGGAACGATAGTTGCAAAAATGATTATTATCCCTCCCATTGTTGGAGTTCCTGACTTTTCTTTTTGTCCTTCTAAACCTAGATCTCGAATAGTTTCTCCAACTTGTTTCTTTTGAAGAAATTTTATAATACGCTTACCAAAAATTGTAGAAAATAAAAGCGAAAGTATAATAGCAAATGCGGCTCTGAATGTTAAAAATCCAAACAAAGACGCACCTGGTATTTGGTATTGATTTTCTAAGTATTCAAATAGGTAGTATAACATATTATTTTTGTAATTGTTTTAAATATTCTTGTGCAATCTCAAAATCATTAAAATATTTTTTTTCACCTTGAATTTCTTGATATGTTTCATGTCCTTTACCAGTAACTAAAATAATATCACTAGGTCTGGCTAGTTGACAAGCAGTTTTAATAGCCTGTTTTCTATTCGTTATTGATATAGTTTTTCTTAAATTTTGTGCTTCAACTCCTTCCTCAATTTCAGAAATTATCGTTTCTGGATCCTCCGATCTAGGATTATCACTGGTTAAAATTACTTTTGTGCTTAAAACTGAAGCAATGTGACCCATTTTTGGACGTTTAATTTTATCACGGTCACCCCCGCAGCCGAAAATTGTTATAAGACTTTCATTTTTTGATCTAATCTCATTTATTGTTTGTAAAATATTTTTTAATGCATCGGGAGTATGCGCGTAATCAATAATGACTGTGATATTTGAATCTGTGATAAAAAATTCGAAACGACCCTTTACACTTTCAAGATTGCTCATTAACCTTAGAATCTCATCAGTCGCTAAACCTAATATTTTTGCACAAGCAAAAATAGCAGCCAAGTTGTATGCATTAAACGAACCTATGAGTTTTACCCATATTTCCAAATCATTGATTTTTAATAACTGTCCTTTGAATTGATTTTCAAGAATTTGTACTCTGAAATCTGCATACGATTTTAAAGCGTAACTATGAACTTTTGCCCTTGTATTCTGCACCATAAAAAGACCATTTTTATCATCTAAATTGGTCAATGCAAAGCTTGACTTTGGTAGTTGATCAAAAAACATTTGCTTTACATCTCTATATGCTGAAAACGTATGATGATAATCCAAATGATCGTGTGAAAGGTTGGTGAAAACTCCCCCTTCAAACACCAGCCCTTCAATTCTTTGCTGAGCAATACCATGTGAGCTAACCTCCATGAAACAGAACTCAACTCCAACATCGTTCATCTTTTTCAAGTAATTATTAATTACTATTGAATCAGGTGTGGTATGAGTGGCTGGAAAAACTTGATCATTTACTACTATTTTTACTGTAGATAGTAATCCAACCTTGAATCCTGCAGACCTAAATAATTCATATAAAAGAGATGCTACTGTTGTTTTTCCATTTGTTCCAGTAACTCCGATAAGTTTCAAATTTTGTGATGGTTGGCCATAATTATTAGCAGCCATGAAAGCTAATGCTTTTGCAGAGTTTTGGACACGCACATATGTAATTCCGTCTTTCTTTAATGGAATTGAATCTTCATGAACGATAACTGAGACTCCTTTTTCAATAGCCTGATCAATAAATTGATGGCCATCTGACTTAACTCCCTTAATTGCTACAAACACATTATCCTTAGTAACTTTTCTTGAATCGTAACTAATATCACTTATGTAAATATCCGTTGAGCCAAAAACTGACTTTATAGGAACCTTATATAATATGTCTTTTAATAATTTCATGAAAGCTCTAAAATAATCGTTGTTTGTGGCCGCACTTTACTTCCCTTTTTTACAGATTGACTTATTACAATACCACTTCCAATAATTTTCACATTTAAATCCATATTTTCTAGGATGGCGATTGCATCCATAGCAGGCATTCCATGTAAATTTGGCATTACACTTTTATAATTTTGAGAAATATCATAGAACTCCTCAAATTGTATTTTAACATCATTTGATTCCAAATTAATATTATCAGTAATCTCTAGATTAGGGGTATCTATATATATTTTTTGAGCAATTTTTTTGAAAACAGGACCAGAAACGTCAGCACCGTAATAACCAATATTTTTGTCCGGGTCGTGAATAACTACTATACACGAATATTTTGGATAATCTGCAGGAAAGTATCCTGAAAAAGTAGAAATATATTTCAATTGATCTTTATCTTTATTAGCGTAATTTTCCTGGCTTGTACCTGTTTTTCCAGCCATTGAAAAATTCTTTGAATACAATCTGTGTCCTGTTCCGTGTGGCTTTTCAACTACATTTTTCAATAATGTTTGTAGCTTTCGGATTGTTTTAGTTGTACATACTTGAGGATTTATAACTTCTTTTTCAAAAACTTTAAGTGTTTTATTAATAGATTTCACCTCTTTTAAAAACCGAGGTTTAACCATTTCCCCTCCATTAGCTACTGCATTATAAAATGTGAGTATTTGAAGTGGAGTAAAAGAAACTCCGTAGCCATATGCCATCCACTGCAATGCGATACCACTCCACCGGTTATTTTTTATTCTTGGATCTGGAATTATCGACTTCCCTTCCCCAATAATTGCCAAACCTAAGGAGTCTTTAAGTCCCATTTGGTAAAGTCCATCAATAAATAAAGATGGATTTTCTTTGTAAGAATTATCAATAGCAGAAACAATACCAGTATTGGAAGAAACTTCAAATGCTTCGGAAACAGAAATTTTTCCATATCCTCCTTTTTTTGAATCCTCAACTTTTTTGTCATAAAATGTTAGTACTCCTTTTTTAGTATCTACAATTGTTGTAGTATCAATTTTTCCATCTTCTAAGGCAACTGCTAGGGCCATTAATTTAAAAGTTGAGCCTGGTTCATTTGATTCTGCAATCGCATAATTCAATCGCTCATAATATTTGCCTTTTGAATTTCTGCCAAGGTTTGATATGGCTCTAATTTCACCTGTTCGGGTTTCCATAACAATAACAGAACCATGGTCGGCTTTATAAGTTTCTAATTGCTCTAAAAGCGCATGATGTGCAATGTCCTGAATGTTTACATCGATTGTAGTATAAATATCGTAACCATCTACAGGCTCGACTTGATTGTAATCATCAATAGGTTTCCATTTCCCTTTACCAATACTTTGTTTTAAACGTTTCCCATCTACTCCTCGCAAATACTTTTCTCCATAAGCTCCATCAATACCAACTCGTGTAGTGTAGCCTTTTTCATCTGTCCTTTCGTATCCAATTGTACGCTGAGCAATAACTCCTAAAGGGTAATTTCTTTTAGTTGTTTGTTCTACAATTAAACCTCCTTTAAAAGCTCCCAAATTTATAAGTGGAAAAGATCTAAAAAGCAAATAATCTGAGTAGTCTAAATTTCTTGCTAATAAAAAGTAGCGGTTCTTATTTTCACGTGCTTTGCGTAAACGATTTTGCAACTTTTCTTTTGAGGAAAAGAAATTATTAAATCCCTGTTTTTTATTAATCCTGTGAAAGTTATACACTGAATCACAAAGAGGCTCAATAAAGGTTTCGAAGTTTTTATTTGTAGGTGTTACTAGGTCAATTCTAATATCATATTTAGGAACTGAGGTTGCCAATAAATTTCCATTTACAGAATATATATTACCTCTATTCGCTGGAATGATAACGTCTTTTATTGTTCTTTTCTCTGCTAAGGCCCGATATGATTCTCCATGAACAAATTGAATATTAGTTAATTTAAAAACCACCAACAAAGCAAAAAGAAACATACACCCCGAAATGAAGTATAGCTTGTTTAGTATATTAGTTTCCTTTTCTGACATCAAGGTGTGTTTGAATTGGGCTTAATTAGAATTTTTATTGGTGGATTTTTAGATGGTAATAGGTTTCGATCTTTCATTTTATTTCTTACATATGATTCCATTTTTAATTCCATTAATTTTGCTCTGGTTTCAACATAACTAGATCGCATTTCTTTAACATCTTCATTGAGTTTTGCTATTAGGTGTACTTTACTATCTGCACTGTGAGAACTCGCTATCATAATTAGCGCTAGACAAGAGAAGAAAAAAATAAGTTGCCATTTTTTGTAAGAACCCTGGCTGATTAGAAATTTGCCTTTTAATATTTTATAAACAGTTGCTTTCATATTCGACAATTAAACTTTTTGAGCAATTCTTAACTTCGCGCTTCGCGCTCTTCCATTTTTTTCAATTTCATTTTTTGATGGAATAATTAGTTTACCAATCTTCTTGAAAGGCACTTCATAATTTCCAAAAATATCTCGTTGCGGCTCGCCTTCAAACATACCATTTCTAATAAACCGCTTAACCAGGCGATCTTCTAAGGAATGATAGGAAATGACACTTAACCTCCCACAAGGGTTTAAAATTTTCATTGCATCTATCAAAAAAGATTTCAAGGCCTCTAACTCATTATTAACCTCAATACGTATCGCTTGAAAAATTTGAGCCATAGCCTTATTATTTTTTCCTTTTGGTAAATACCGACTTAAAAGCTTTTTTAATTGAAACGTTGTTTCAATTGTCTTTTCAGATCTAAATTCCACAATAGATCTCGCTAGTTGTGGAGCATTTCGTAATTCACCATATTCTTTAAACAGGCGTCTTAAACTTATTTCATCATATTGATTTACGATGGTTTGAGCTGAACGTTTAGAGCATTGATTCATTCGCATATCTAATGGGGCGTCAAAGCGAATAGAGAAACCTCGTTCTGGAGCATCAAACTGATGTGATGAAACACCAAAATCAGCTAAAATTCCATCTACTGAGCTAATTCCATGAAATTTTAAAAACCTTTTCATGTACTTAAAGTTTTCATTAATCAATAAAAATCTGGAATCTTCAATAGTATTTAAAAGAGCGTCTTTATCTTGATCAAAAGCGATCAATTTACCATCGGGACCGAGATTCTTTAAAATTCCTCGGCTGTGACCTCCTCCTCCAAATGTCACATCTACGTATATCCCATTTTTTTTCACATCAAGACCACCAACTGCTTGTTCTAATAATACAGGACTATGATAATCCATCAGCATCGTCTTGACCCATTACTTCTTCAGCCAAGGCCGCAAAATCACTAGCTGCATCGTCTATGGCTTTTTCATATTTGGTTTTATCCCAAATTTCAATAATATTAACAGCCGAGGAAACTACTATATTCTTACTTATTCCTGCAAAATCTACTAAGTCTTTAGGAATTAATAAACGGCCAGAAATATCAAGCTCTATAGCCTTCACACCTGCTGTAAACCTTCTAATAAAGTCATTATTCTTTTTTTTGAATCGGTTTAATTTATTAACCTTTAGCATTAAATTCTCCCATTCGTGAAGGGAGTAGAGCTCTAAACAAGGTTGAAATACAGCACGTTTTAAAACAAATCCTTTAGCCATTGATGAAGCAAGCTGCTTTTTTAGAGGGGATGGGAGCATCAACCGCCCTTTAGCGTCTACTTTGCATTCATATGTGCCAATTAGAGAATTCATCTATGTCTGTAAGCTATTTTGAATCATATCAAATTTAAAAAATATTTACCACTTTATACCACTTTTTACCACATTGTTAATAAAATTCTATCAAATGCAAAATAAATCGGTAAAATACATCTAAAAAAAAATTAAAATATTGATAATCAATATTTTATTATTTATAGAGAAATACCATATAATTATGAAATAAATAATAAAATAAGTAAGTAAAGTCTGTTTTAGAGCTAAAACTACTGCCATTCATCCGGCCCTGAGCTCATCAATTCAGAATCTTTATTAAATAAAATTGATTAGCTTTGTCCAAAGAATAATCAACCTAAACTCTGTATGAAATACGGATTAAAAAAAGAAGGGAAATTCAATTACACCGAAATTGGTGAGGGACGCCCTATTATCATTTTACACGGTCTTATGGGTGGGTTAAGTAATTTTGATGGAGTTATAAAAGAGTTTAGCGTCAACGGATATAAATTAGTTTTACCAGAGCTTCCTGTATATACACAAACCTTAATTAATACCAATGTCAAAAGTTTTTCTAAATACTTAAAAGAGTTTATTAATTATAGAAGTTATAAAGACTTTGTATTGCTAGGTAACTCATTAGGGGGTCACATTGGTTTGTACTACACAAAACTTAATCCAGAACTGGTAGCGGGACTTATTATTACCGGCAGTTCAGGTCTTTATGAAAGCGCTATGGGCGGCGGTTACACTAAGCGAAGTGATTATGAAGTAATTAAAGCTAAAGCACAGGAAGTATTCTATAATCCAGAAGTAGCAACAAAAGAAATCGTTGATGATGTTTACGAAACCGTAAATGATAAAAGTAAACTAATTAAAATATTAGCAATTGCCAAAAGTGCTATTAGACACAATATGGCTAAAGACCTTCCAAAAATAAAAACCCCCACTTGCATAATATGGGGTAAAAACGATATTGTAACACCCCCAAATGTAGCTGACGAATTTAATAATTTACTTCCGAACTCAAATTTATTTTGGATTGATAAGTGTGGCCATGCGCCAATGATGGAATATCCAGAACATTTTAATAAAATTGTTCAGCAGTGGCTTAAAAGCAGAGATTTATAAGTTATTTAAAATGCGTATTAGTTCCGCTAAATTTGTAATTAGTAATCAAGAGGTTTCAAATTGTCCAAAAAATAGCATACCAGAGTATGCTTTTATTGGAAGAAGCAATGTTGGGAAATCATCCCTAATTAATATGCTTACAAACCAAAAAAAATTAGCTAAAACTTCAGGTCGTCCTGGAAAGACACAATTAATAAATCATTTCATAATAAATGATGATTGGTACCTGGTAGATTTACCCGGCTATGGTTATGCCCGTGTTTCCAGATCTACAAAAAACACCTTTCAAAAATTTATAACCGCCTATTTCAAACAAAGGAAACAACTGGTTTGTGCTTTTGTTTTGATTGACATTCGGCATGAACCGCTGCCAATTGACCTCAATTTCATGCAATGGTTGGGCGAAAACAACATCGCTTTCAATATTGTTTTTACAAAGTCTGATAAATTGAAACCCAAAGCGATTGAAAGAAATATCGAAGCTTACGAACAAGTTATGGCGCAAACTTGGGAGGAAATGCCTCCCCATTTTGTAACGTCCTCATCAAATTACGTCGGAAAAGAAGACTTACTGAACTGCATTGATCAAATTAATTCGTCCTTGCAGAATTAAATTTTCAATTTGAAAAAATTATAATCTTTTCTGAGAAGATTTTTTTTACTTTAGCAATAAGATTAGAGTT
>CEVX01047034.1_pt1 | contig 11541 bp, 16 predicted proteins | sample 356561 | NCBI WGS metagenome assembly CEVX01 (sample SAMEA2623886, study PRJEB7988) | marine metagenome | biome: marine biome (ENVO:00000447); feature: surface water layer (ENVO:00002042); material: "saline water (ENVO:00002010), including plankton (ENVO:xxxxxxxx)" | depth 5 m | reverse complement strand
ATTTAAAGCACATACAGATAAGATACCAATCTCATATAAGGTATCAGTAAGAGTTGGTAATATCTCCGTGTTAGATTTATATTCATTCTCCTCCACATATAAAGGAGCAATGTGCCAACCCTTCTCACTAAAATTCCTATGCTTTGCTTTAGCATAGGAGTCATAGTTTATTGGGTATCCTCTAGAATTTGATTCAATAAATCCCTTTTGTTCTTTTGTAAAATCTTTAAACTCAAGATAAGATTCATAGTTCTTATATTCAGTATGAATAAATTCATGCCTATCATTTAATAGAGATAGTTTAGGTTCTATATTATGATAGTCTAGGAATTTAGTCATCATGCATTCCCCAATCCCAGATTTTTCTTATGAACTCTAGTATTTTTTTCATACCCAAACACTAGCAGTCAACTCAATAGAATTATCATCCATCTCCCATTCCTCATCAACTTGGTATCCCAGTTCTTTGATGGTATTGTGAATAGTCATTCTAGCATACTGTTGAGTAACCTTATCAATAAACCTACTTACAGGAATATCTAAATCCCAAGTCTCTTGATCAGCAACCAACTCATAAGTTCCTGTGTTCTTATTCAATCTAAACCCAATGTCATCACTAATAGCAACATCAACATTCCACTGTTTATGTTGATGATCATAAGGATTTTCTAATTTACAATCCTCAATTACATCATACCGTAGAAGTTCTAATGCTTCTATAAGTTCGGGTTTATTCTTGATTGTGGTTTTTATTGTGCTGAAGTGTGACATTTTTCTGTGTGTTTTGTTGTTGATAATATTCTGCTTTATGAACTCTATTCTGTAGAGCACCCAACTTCTTCTCAATCTCTGCAGTGAGATTCTCACAGACATCACCAGTAACTCCTATAACTTCCTCAGTTACAGTACCGTCTTGTCTAATATTAAATTTAAGAGTCTTCTTACTCATTGAAGTCATAGATCTCCCTCTTTACGATTTTCTGATTTATGTACATCAAACTCTCCACCAGGATATCTGGATTTAAGTTTGTCTACATTCATCTCAATAATTTCATTAAAGTTAGTATTTAGTGCCATACAAGCTTGAGCAAGATACCAACAAATATCTCCCAACTCTCTCTTCATATGGAATACATTCTCTTCACTGTAAGGTTTACCTTGGAAGATAATTTTTTTAACAACTTCAGTAAACTCTCCAGACTCAGCAGATAATCCAACAGCAGCAGTAAGAAGACGTTCAATGTTAGCGTTGTCACCATGCAATTCTTGCAGTCTATAAATGAATGCATCAAAGTCTTCTGATGGATTACTTGTTACACCATCTACAAACTGAGCATACCTATCAAAATCAATTTCTTTTGTCATCTAGTATTACCGTAATGAATAACCTTTAAAGTATCTGAATTAAACTTCCTCCAAGGATCAACAACTATACTACCTTCTGGAATCTCACAATATAGTTCATCACTATCTGGATTGTCCCAATATCGGTAGGTTGTCGTTGCACTATGAGCAAGTAAAAACACAGCAGGTTTGCTGCTATCATACGTGTCTCCTGTACATTTGTCAACGTAAGATACAGAAATATTCTCTGTGTATGGTGCTGCCACTTCATTACAAAAATGACCAACTAATAAACTATAACTTCCTTCTGTATATGATACTCTTGGTTTGTATGCTTTACCATGAATTACAATAGGCATATTATTATCCCATGCAAGTTCAACCAACTTTAATGCCATGTTCCTTGCTTGCTCTTCTCTGGATAGCATAATACCATTAAAAAAATCATATCCAAGTCTTAACTTCTTTGCTAAAAATCTAAGAGCAATATTATCTCTAGGATGACAAGCACCACCATCACCCATACCTGCCTTCATGTAAGAAGAATTTATAATTCTAGTTCCTGCTTTACACAAAGCACCAGTTACAACATCAACATTAATATTCCCTTGCCTCTCAGCAACATCTTGAATCATGTTAACAAAACTAATCTTATTACTAATAAAAGTATTGTAAAAAACTTTTATACATTCACACTCATCCCATGTACCAACAATATATGGAGGATCATTCTGTGCAATAGATTTATAAAGTTGAATCAACTCTTTAGCATCACCAGTCTCAGTACCATCTTCAGTACCAATCATCACTATCTCTGGATTTGTAAAATCAAATGCAACAGTACCCATAGCAATTAGATAAGGATTATAAACAAACCTACCCTTCATTGGTGTGAATCTCTCTCTTGTAGTGCCAGGTAAAACTGTAGAGATTAAAACAATTAGTTGATTATCTACGTACTTATTAACTTCATCTAATACACTCTCAACAATACTATAATTAAAATCTTTTGGTTCTAAATGCATGCATGGTTGACTACCATCATACTCCTTGTCATGTGGTGTAGGAACAGCAATAAAAATTATTTCAGATTTACTTACAACATCTTCAATTGAAGATTGAACATCTACTAAAGATGTATCTCTAGGTTCAACATCATAACCAAATACAACATGACCTGCCTTAGCAATCTCCTCAGCACAAGGCATGCCAAGTTTACCAAGACCAATAAAACCTATATTCATTCTCGTTCCAAATCAAGAGTTACACAATGGAATCCACCACTCAAAGTTCTTTGTTGTCTCATTGGTAACATCGCACATTCTATAGCATGACTCTCAAGTAATTTCCTAGTTGGTTCTTGATTCTCTTCAAGAGCAACTAAGTTTGGATTGATACTAAAAAGATTCATATTAGTCCACACTGACATATTATCATATCCTTTATATGATCCAATATCAACTGCCTCTGGTGCATAGATAACATCCCATTTTTTAAATGGACCTGGCAACTGATCTTTATCTTTTAATCTAGAAGGATTTGCAAGTATAAGTCCTTCTCTCAAAAATACTAACGTAGTATCAATATGAGAGTATGAATAAACATCTCTGAGTAAATGAACATTTGAATCACATCCTGCTTCATGTAGTTGACGTTGCAATAACTCAGCACCTAATACATTACCACTATTAGATACTAAGTAGATAATATTATTATCTGCTCTAAGAGTATTAGCAGCATCAAATGCTGGAGTAACTTCATTCAATGCTAAGACATCTGGATTACCAATACAATCCTCATTATATAAGTCATCAATATAAGAACAAGGTATCTCTACAGTCTCTGGTAGACAATGCTTCATTGCTCTCCAATTACCTCTCCTAGATCTTAAAGGCATAGGAGTTGCTAAAGATAAGTTGCTATGAATAAAAACACAATCTCTAGGACAGTAATTATAATATGTTGTTGGTTCTCTTTTTGGACGTACTACCTCTACACCTTCACCCTTTAAGAAATTAACAAAAACTTCTAAGTCCTCATTTGCTTCAGTAATAACTTGCTCTGGAAATGCTCCAATTTTTATATCAAGATATTCTTCTTTACCATAACCAAACAACTTCTTTTTTGGTTTTACACCAGCATAATTGATGGTACGAGAGGACTTATCAATTGGTGGCATGACTGCATGGTCAGCAACACCAACTACAACCTTCTTTAATTTTCCCCATTCATTAGAAGCAAGCATTGTCATAACGTAGAGATTACCATCTTGTGATCATTTTCTTTTCCATACGTAAAGAACTCATCTAAACTAAATTTTTTATGTTCCTTCGCCCACCAATGATAGTAAGCATTCCTAGATTTAGTATGGTGTATTCTGTTTATTGTAACACTATTTTCTCCACTTGTCAGTTTATCGTTGGTAGTGATTAGTGGAATAGAATATGTACGACCAGTATGACCTATAAAATAATCAACTGTGGCAGCAGTACTATTAAATTTACTGTCACCTATATTACCTAAGAACTTCCACTTATCACCAGAGGAATGAAGATCTAATATCTTCTCAACATAATCTCTTTGTAAGATAACAGGTCCAAAATAACTATGATTTAATTTTGGATGTAAAAAGAATGGTATAAACTTTGTAGACTCAAACCCAATTTGAAGACAGTCCCAATCATAAGGAATTCTATTCATCAAATAGTCCCAATTAAAATTCCAATATTGAATAAGATTTAGATCATAATCATCTTCCATTAAACACAAGAAAGGATCAGTTGATGTACTCAACCAATCCTTCATAAACTCTAGATGTGTAATAGCATTACCAACAACATAGACTGGAAGATTTTTACACTTACCCTCTATTTTATGAGACCAATCTTGTACTTTAGATTCTGCATACTTACTCGAAGACACTCTAGTATATTCCAATCTCCATTGTTGGAATTGATCTTCCATGTAAATTCTCCTATCTTTTCTATTATCAAGATTAACGTAATAGATATGTGGAAAATTTCTTAGTCGTCCTTTGTCATACTCAAGCATAATAATTCATAGTCTTCCTAACCATACTAATATCATTACCTTTACCATAAGTAAAGATCTCATCTAATGAATACTTCCTAGCGTCATTAGACCACCAATCATGATATGCTATCTTACATGCTCTAACCATTTTAAACTTTTTACTTTCTCTAGAATAAAACTTTGGATCACTAGGGAATAAAGGAATACAATAAGTCTTACCATTATGACCTATAAAATAATCAATTGTTCCTGACTTTAATCCAAAATTTAAATTAGCAATATTACCAGTTAAGTCATACTTATCTTCTTTACAATGTAACCTAACAAGTTTTTTAACATACCTTCTATTCAGCAATGAAGGACCAAAGGTGCTTGCTGGCATTATTTGATGTAGATAAAAAGGAATATAATGTACATTCTCAAATCCAAATTGAAAGCAATCCCAATCATATGGAAGTCTTGTCATCATATACTTCCAATCAAAATCCCAATTATATTGTAGAGTAGTTGAACAAAGATCAAAGTCAACAGTATCTCTCATGATAACCAATTGATTATCATCAGTTGTGTTTAACCAATCTTTTAAAAATTCAAGAACAGTTATAGAATAACCAGCAACACCAACAGGAAGTTTATAGTTATTCTTATTTGAAAGCAGATGCTTCCACTCACTAACATTCTCTTGCGTATACTTAGAGGTGCTTATTCTATCATACTCAATATCTAAATTACTTAGACACCGATCCATATGTTCATTTTTAAAATCATCAGAATCTTTATTAAAATAATAGACTCTGGGAATACCAAATAACTTATCCTTTAATTCCATGATTGTTCATCACCGCTCCATTTTCATAGAGAAAATCACTTCTCTCTTGTTCTGCTTTATCTAGAAAATATTTATCACTCCACTGAGAGATGTCTCTCTGCATAAGAATATCAGTATCTTTACCGTAAGTGAAGAATTCATCAATAGTAAAATTATCCCTATCCTGAGTCCACCACTCAACATATGCTTTATAGCATTTTAAAAAACTAGGTCTTGCTTGCCAAGAACCATCCCTTTTACCACCATGATCACTGGCTCCAGAAAAGTATGGAACTATAGGTATCATAGGAATAGAATAACAATTACCAGACTGTGCTATAAAATAATCAGGTGATCCTGAAGTCTGATCATAATTCATTCCATCATGTATTCCAGAATCTCTATTCATATACACAGAGTTGGCAATAGTATAATCAAACTTATACTTACCATTAATATAATGTAGATCTAATAATTTCTCAGCATAATGCCTACTCATTAGAGTTGCACCTAAAGAATACTCAGGTCTAGTTGGATGTAAATAAAATGGAACTACATCTGGAGACTCAAAACCTAACTGAATACTATCCCATCCATATGGCAATCTCTCCATCATATACTCCCAACTAAAATGCCAGAAGTCTTGAAGTCTCAACTCATAATCATCTTCCATTAAAATGATATAAGGTTCACCAGTACCTTTAGTATCTTCCAACCACTTACGTAAAATATCTAATAGTTGGGACGAATACCAATTAATTATTACAGAACTTTTATCAGAATAATCTCCAACTAACTTCTTATGAAAATCATTAGGCATCTCTTTAATAGGAGTTTGTTCTATCCTAGTAAATCTAATACCTTGAACTCTCATATTGTATTCCATCCAATGTTTTCTACCAGTCTCACCTCTCACATTGGTATACAACACATGTGGCATGTGTTTTAATTTATCAGCAAAAGCAAATTTCTTAACAGTCATTTTGTCCTATAACGGTTTAAATATGGTTCCCCGTAAAGTTTATACATTTCACCACTTATATCATAATGCAAAAACTTGTCCGTGTCTAGTGTCATCTTAGAATCTATAGCATTTCCATAAGTAAAAAAATCATCTAAGGTAAACCTATCTCTCTCATGTGTCCACCAAAAATAATAAGCATTCCTTGCTTTCAAATCTCCACCATCACGATAATAACTTTGAATTAAACTATTATCCTCAAAACTACCAAAACTTGTATTAATTGATATTAATGGTATGCAATAAGTTCTACCAGGATGAACCATAAAATAATCTACAGTTCCAGATCCAGCAACTGCTTCACCAGAATTCCAAGCAGCATTAGCAACAGTATTTAATAATGTATATCTATCACCATCACAATGAAGACCTATAAGTTTTTCAACATATTCTCTATGGATTAAAATTGGTCCAAAATCATGTGCAGATTGTATGGGATGAAGATACATTGGCAAACCTTCTGGATTCTCAAACCCCATATGAAGACAGTCCCAATCATAGGGAAGTCTCTCCATTAAATAATTCCAATCAAAATGCCACCTTGATATAAGACTTAGATCATAATCATCTTCCATTAATATTAGATATGGTTCATCAGTCTCGTTATACCACTTCTTTAAAAACTCAAGATGTGATATTGCATTGGCAGCAATAGCAGGTAACAAAGTATATTCATCAAAATCTACAATCAAATGATTCCATTCATCTATCTTAGATCCCAAATACTTTGTGCCTGATAATCTACTATACTCAATACCAAAATTATCAAACTGTCTCTCCATATACTTCCTTCTATCCGTTCTATTATCCAGATTAAAGTAATATACCTTTGGCATACTTTTTAGTTTATTATCTAAATCCATAACAATATCCTTTCTCTAGTCTTATGAACATGATCTGCTCTCATATCAAATGTCACTTCCATCTCATATTCGTTATCTCTACCGTAACTAAATTGTTCCTCTAAAGAATAATTACCAGCAACTTGAGTCCACCAATAATCAATAGAGTCTGAAGATAATTTATCTCTACATAATCTTACATCATAGTCATCATCATAATGTAAAAAATTCTCGTCCAAATTAAATAAAGGCAACAAATATGTATTACCTAAATTAAACAAAGTGGTTTCAATATTACCATAATCATTAGCAGGAATTGATTTATCTCTACATCTATAATGAAGTCTAAATTTACCATCAGGATAATGGAACCTCTTAATCTTTTTAGCAAACAATCTACTAATCATATAACATCTAGTAGATCTATGTTCACGTTGCCAAGGATGTAAATTCATAGGGATTTTTTGACTAGCAGAACTAACAAACAATTGAATACAATCCCAGTTGTAAGGAAGTCTTTGATATGCATACTCCCAATCAAACATCCAATGATTAGACATATGTAATCTAACAATGTCATCCATTACTATACAAACTTCATCATCAGTATTATCATACCAATTGATGATTGCATCATAATTATCCAAAGTTAATGCAAGTTCATCCTCAAGTAAAAATGAATGATCAAAAGACCCTGTAACAAATTTACCTATACCATCATCAGAATAATCATCTGCTAATATCTGATCCCATTTTATAGTAGATGAATCTCTAACCTTAGTAGTATATTTCTTTTCATGTCTGATATAATCTTTTATGCCATAGTGATCAAAGTGCTCAATCATCAATTGATTTTGAGTACTATCCTGTTTAGCATTTAGATATACTATTCTTGGCAATCCTTTTAACTTCATATCTTCTTATCATACTGTGGTAGTTTAAGTATCATTTCATTATGTACAGGAGAACCCCAACTTAAAATATCATCCGCAGTAAATCTATTACTCTGCGACTCCCACCATTTTCTAGTACATGTTGTTGCTAGTATATCATATATCTTATTGTGATATTGAGCAACTACTTCATCATATACTTCTTCACCTTTATTTGCTTCTTGCCTATTATCTGGTCTAGTTGCCAGTCTTTGATTTAGAGCAAGAAGAGGCAATGTATATGACTTACCAATTTGATATATTAACCAGTCATCACTACTATAACATTCTGCTGGAACAGTAACATCTCTTAGACTATTCTTCAATTTAAATGATCCATCTGGTTGAAGATGTAACTTCTTTAACTTCTCAACAAAGTGTCTATTAATAAGAATACATGCAGCAGATGAACTCTCACCAATCCTAGGTGATAAATGCATTCTTAGATAATCGTTATGACAATAATATAGTTGTACTATATCCCAATCATACGGTAGATTATTATATAAAGTCTTCCAATCAAATGGCCAATGCTCTATTAAATCCAATGCCAAGTCATCCTGTATTAAAAGCATATTTTCTGATACACCAGAATCATACCAATCAATAAATGTCCAGAACTCATTCATTACAATTGATGCATCAGATGGAGCAAGAAGCATCAAGTCTAATTTTTTTCCCCACTCATTTATTTTACTAGTATGAAATCTATTAGCAGATACCCTAGTATAATCTGTGATACCCCACTTACTAAATTCATTCTCAAGGTGTTCCTTCCTCTCAGTTCTATGATCCATATTAAGATAATAGATGGGAGGTAGTCCCTTCAATTTATCATCAAACTTTGTCATGTTTAAATACTGTCAAACTTGGTAGATAAGGATAATCTAAAGAACACCATTTCATAGTTGGTGTGTTTACTGCTGTTTGAAATTTTTCTAATCCCTCAGAAGCCTTCTCTGGTGTCATATAATAATGATAACCCATAACATCTATATCTTGATCTCTCCAAGGTCTATAAAAATCTCTACCATCACATGACATCTTCTTTAGATATGAATGTGCTGTAGGATTATCAGTAAGAATCATACCACCACGTCCTAATGATAAATGTTTTCTTTGTTGAAAACTTAAACAAAAATATGTATTAGGAATATAAGAATCCTTCTTCCAATAAACAGCAGCATCAATTATATTTGTCTCTTTAATATAATAAAAATCACTCCAAGTAGAATCGTCCCACTTCCATTCAATACCACCTATCTTCTTCATTATCAAAGGTACTGATAAGTAAGTATGAGTAGGAACAACAGCACGATTAAACCCTTCATATCTCATACACAATTCTATAGCATGAGTACATGAGTCAACTGCTATCGCATAAGGAGCACCATAAAAATTAGCAATAGTTTGTTCAAACTGATATACTGTAGAATCTCTTTCTACTTGATCATTCAGCGGAATTGTATAACTCATAGTCTAAAGAATAAAATTTATTAAAAGCATCCATGTCAGGTTCAATGTATGTGTGGAATACCTTCTTAGCTAACATAGTACAATTTGGTACAAAATATTTAGAGTCTCTTAAATGACCTATATCTAGATCATTATGTTGCCTACCTTTAAAACTTTTCAAAAAATTATTAACCTTTTTATTTAAATGATTATCTAATTTTAATAACTTTATATTACCATTATAGTCTGTACATAGTCTTAAAAATAAATGCTGTGGAGCAGTATGCTCATCAAATACATACTTCTTATTTTGAACTTGTTTAATTACCCATTCAGTAGGTGCTTTATATCTACACATAAACTCATTAAGTCCAGAAATCCATCTACTAATAGGATCTCTAGACATTGAAAAAAATGTATATCCACTATCAACTAAAAAGTTTGCCATGAGGTCATAATCATTTGCTTTAGGAAACTTCTCAAGAGGAATAAAACTTTCTCCCTCCATTATAAATGCTGATGTTATTGATGTACTACCACACTTATCAACATGCAAGTAAACTAATTGTCTTTTAACATCTAGATAACAATTAATAAAACCATCTCTATGAATTGCTTGATCTGGTAATCCTTTATGTAATTTAAAAGTAAAGGTTGAACAGTATTCAGGATACTCTTCAACCAAATAATCAATAACTGCTTTTCTTACCATGGCTTAGGTACAGTCGGCATCTTCTTAACTGTGTCTTGAATCATAGGAAGCATATCATTCTCAACCTTCTCTGCAATTCTATCAATAACATTAACATCTATATCCATAAAGGGTGGAATGATTCCTAAAATTCTTAATAAACCATCCACAAATAATGCTAATGCTGTAAACCCAAGTATCATACTAATAATAGTAGCATCACGATTATGTTTACGCATAGAAGCTTCATCAATTGATTTTGCTTCTTCCACGGCATCCTTAATTAGACCATCTACTTCTTTCTTTGTATAGAATCCACCTATTCCAGGTACGTCGTGTATGGTATATCGTCTTGGACTCATAAACCTCCTTTAGTATATTTTTGTAGGAGGATTTGTTGGGTGATACAAACTCTCCTCTCGATCTATGTCCCAAATTTCTGTTCTTGGCACATACTCATAAGATTCGGGTGCAACGAACTCGAACCTAACAGCATCCAAAATTCTATTAAAAGATCTTGACATCTGACGATATCCAGATCCAACATAAAGTTGTCCAACAAATACGGATAACGTTGCAGCACCCCAGAACATGTAATAGAATCTACTTTTAACTTGGTGTCGTACTTTGTCTCGTTTATTAGTCATGTGCTGTAATTTGCATAGTATATCTGTTGGTTGATCCAACATTAGCCGCAATGTGCGGAGTATCGCCTCGCCACATTATATATTCTCCCTTAGACCAGTTTACTATAGGTTGTGTGTCAACCTCAAAGTAATGTCCAGATTCCCAATCATTTAGGAATATTAATATTCTACAGATATTTTCTAGTTTGTCAATATTATATAATGACTTATACCGAGGATAAGTATCCCTATGCTCTGGCATAATAGTTCCTGGTGGCATACAATAAACAGATGAACAAGCATCTTGTAAATTATATTTACTAACAAGATGATCCTTAATATCCAGACACCACTCAGGTATTCCCCGATATTCTTCTAATAATAATCCTGTATAGTTAACATAAAGATGTCCTATAGATTTCCATTTTTGTACAGTCTTATCACATGGGAACTGTCTTCTCTCTGGATAATCAATCTGAGCAGGATCACCCATCATCTGTGATGGTACATACGAATGTGAATCAATAGGAATATTCAAAATGTAAACCCTCCAAATTTATCTTTAAATTTAGTTTCAGGAGTATCTTCCTTATCATGTCCATTATCAACTACATCGTCCTGTGCATTCTGTTCAACATCATATAGTCTCATCTTGGCACGATCTATACCAACAATAAATCTTTTGAAGATAGTAGGATCATTGTATCTATTCTTCAATTGCTTCACCATTATCTGATTCATACCTTCCAACTCTTCTGTAGAAATAAGGGCAAACATAAGGTCAGCAGT
>CEVX01008105.1_pt1 | contig 11543 bp, 12 predicted proteins | sample 356561 | NCBI WGS metagenome assembly CEVX01 (sample SAMEA2623886, study PRJEB7988) | marine metagenome | biome: marine biome (ENVO:00000447); feature: surface water layer (ENVO:00002042); material: "saline water (ENVO:00002010), including plankton (ENVO:xxxxxxxx)" | depth 5 m | reverse complement strand
GATTTTGCATCGAAGATTCCTGAGAAATTTAAAGGAAATATTCCAGTTACAGTTGACCAAGCAACAGAAAGGTATATCTAATGAGTGGGACAAAAATAACCTGCACTAAAGCGGGTCATACTTATCCAAATGGGGTTCAGGCAATTAGAGATGTAGATGTAACTATCAACCAAGGTGAGGTAGTTTCAGTAGTTGGTCAAAATGGATCAGGCAAAACAACACTTGTTAAACATTTCAATGGATTGCTTAAACCAACTGAGGGAGATATTCTTGTAGGAGATTTGAACACCAGAGAACATCCAGTGGGTTTACTTGCGGAAAGCGTTGGATATGTATTTCAGAACCCTAATCACCAAATATTTGCTGCGTCAGTCCATGAGGAATTATCTTTTGGTTTAAAAAATATTGGATTAGGGGAGTCAGAAATTGAAAAAAAAGTTAAAGAAATTGCAGAAGAGTTTTTACTAACTGAGTATTTGGAACTAAATCCATATCGTCTAGGGTTCTCTTTAAGAAAAACTGTAGGAATGGCTTCGATAATAGCTATGGAGCCAGATGTAGTAATTTTGGATGAACCTACTACTGGACAAGATTACTCAGGAGTGAAAACTATTAAGGATTCCATAGTCAAGCTAAAAAATGAAGGCAAATCAGTAATAGTAGTGTCTCATGATATGCCACTTGTTGCGGAAGAAACTGACAGAGTTCTTGTTATGTGTAATACAGAATTAATATTTGATGGGCCACCAGCTGATTTATTTATTAATAAGCCTGTATTAGAAAAAACTAATTTAAAACCCCCACAGATAACAGCCTTTGCAGAGGCAAAAAACTTTGGAGATAATAAAAAGGCTATCCTCTCTGTTGAAGAGGCTCTTCATTATGCATAAGAAAAATATTTAGTAAAAGCAAGTTAAATTGAGAAAAATGTATGAAATTCTGCAAAGTTAGTTTTAATTTTGTAAAATTAAAATATATGAATTAATTTTAACTCACTCCTTCGAGTTTGCAGAAAATTAAAACATACAAGGTGTTTATTAGGTAAACCACCGTAAAAAAACCTGGCGGTGTTCCACGGCCCACCGTAAAAAAATCTGGCGGTGTTCCACGGCCCACCGTAAAAAAATCTGGCGGTGTTTTGAAAGGTTCCACCGTAAAAAAAACTAATTTATATTAAAAAAATATAGATATAGAAGGGGGGATTTGTGAAAGACCAAGATACTTCACAAAGACTAAGCAGCGCTACAGGTGGCGGTGTTCCTTTAACTTATGTTATTGCGTTAGTACCAGTTGCTTCCGTTTTAAACGTAATTGGAGGAACTGTTGCCAGTGCGCTTAAACTACCTATATTCCTAGACATGATCGGTACAGCAGTCGTTGCTATGACGATCGGTCCATGGTGGGGAGCACTTGTTGGTGTTATAACTAACGTAACAAGTGGCTTCATTACTGGACCAGTGTCAATTCCATTTGCGGCATGTAATGTCGTTGGTGCATTGATTTGGGGATATGGAACTAAGTGGGGTTGGGCAAATGATAAGCTAAAATTCTTTGGACTATCAGTGGCTTCAGCCGTAGGCGTTTCGTTAATGGCAGCACCAATAGTTATATTTGTGTTTGGAGGTGCAACAGGTCACGCATCAGATGTGCTTACTGCAGGTTTACTTGCAGCAGGCGGAGATATGTGGACTTCAGTATTCTCAAGTAACATAATTGTTTCTTCAGCTGATAAAATTCTTTCGTCATTCTTGGCGTTAGCAATAATTGGAGCACTACCTACTAATTTGCAGGTAACTGGACCAATTATGAAAGCTGAAAATATGGGTAAAGCTGTCCTAATTACAGCAGGTACCGTTGTAGGAGTTATTCTTACAGTCGTATCTATGAACCTATAGGAGGTAGATAATATGAGAGAAGTAACATCTAGAGATGGTCTTGGTGCTGGTATTGTCGGCCTTGGTGTAATGTATATGGTTTATCCATATGCTGCGTCAGAGATGGCACCAGATGCATCATTTGGTACGCTAGCAGGATTATGTCTTGTAGCTGGTTTCCTTACAATATTGTGTGGATTAGCAGTTATAAGAATGAAAGACTAAAAAACTAAAAGAAGGTATTTAATTATGTTCAACAAAGTTGAGCAGGTTAAACACTTACCCTTAAAGATCGGTGAGGTTGCCCGGTATGTAATAGTACCGGGCGATCCAAATAGGGTCGAAATAATAGCTTCAATGTTTGATGATTACAAATTACAAGGAAGCAAGAGGGAGTTTAATGCTGCTATTGGTTCCTACAAGGGAACAGATGTTTCAGTAGTTTCAACTGGAATAGGTTGCCCATCAACTGCAATTGCAGTTGAGGAATTAGCTTATATTGGTGCTGAAGTTTTTATTAGAATTGGTACTTCAGGATCAGTAGAAAATACAATTAAAAAAGGAGATATTTTTATAGCTACAGGTGCAGTAAGGGATGATGGCACTTCAAAACAGTATATACCAATAGAGTTCCCTGCAATTGCTGATTTTGAACTTGTAACAAACTTAATAAAAGCATCAAAAGATTTAGACATTGAGACAAAAGTTGGGATTTGCCAGTCAAAAGACTCTTTTTTTGGAGAAGTAGAACCAGAAAGAATGCCAGTTGCTCCTTATCTAAATAATAAATGGGAAGCTTGGCAAAAAGGAGGTGTAGGAGCATCTGAAATGGAGGCAGCAACTTTGTTTACAATATCTCAAATAAAAAAATTAAAAGCAGGTGCAGTTTTAGCTGTGGAAGTTTCAGATGAAGAAACTGTAAAAAAAATGACAAAATTAGTTTTAGAATGTATTCATATTATGGAAAAGGATAGAAAAAATGAGTAATAAAGAAAAAGGCGGCCTTTTAAAAAGTGAAACTCAATATCACATTCAGATGAAAAAAGGTGATGTTGCAGATTTTGTCATACTACCTGGCGACCCAGGAAGAGTAGAGTTCATTGCCAATCATTTTGATAACGCAGAGTTAGTTGCCGATAATAGGGAATATAAGACAATGACTGGTAGCTATAAAGGAAGATCTGTATCGGTAACCTCAACAGGGATTGGCTGCCCCTCCACTGCAATTGCTGTTGAAGAGCTAGCCAACATAGGTGCTAAAACATTTGTCAGAATGGGGACATCTGGAGCAATGCAAGATTTTACAAAAGTAGGAGATAAAGTTATAGCTACAGGTGCTGTTAGGTATGAAGGAACCTCAGTACAATATATGCCGATAGAGTTTCCTGCAGTCGCATCCCATGATATGGTTGCGGCTTTAGTTAATTCAGCATCTAGCGCTAAATTAAATTACCATACAGGGATAGTTCAATCAAAAGATTCATTTTATGGACAACATAGCCCCGAGGACATGCCTATAGCATCAGAATTATTACAAAAATGGGATGCTTGGATAAAAGGAGGAGTGCTTTGCTCTGAGATGGAAGCAGCAACTTTATTTGTAGTCGGTTCTTATAGAAGACTTCGTACAGGAGCTGTTCTACTGGTAGCTGGAGATCAAGCACGAGGAGAGTCACTAACAAAAGAGGAATATCAAGAAAACATGACAGAATCAATAAATATGATATTAGAAGCGAGTTTAGAAATAAAGGAGGAAAGCACTAATGGCTAGAGTACCTGTAGGAGCTTATGTTCCAGGAAATTCTTTTTTTCATAAGGCACATCCCTTTGTGAAGTTTTATTGGGTGCTTGCGTTCGTTTTCTTTTGTTTTTTTAATAAGAATCCTTACATAAACTATGCACTAACTGCAGTGGGTTTAATTTTTGTAGTACTTGCAAAAACTCTTCCGAGTTATTTAAGAACTATGGTAATTTTTGGGCCAGCTGCTTTTGCTATGATTTTTCTACAGTCGATAGTACCACCTGCAGTTTTTGATAACCCTCAATATTTGGCGGATTTAGGACCCTTTTCCTTATACACAGAGTCAATAATTTATGGAATGCTATTTAGTAGTAGAATTCTATGCATATGCACTTGGTCTATATTGATGTTGATGACGCTTCATCCAGGAGAGCTTTCGTCAGCACTTCAAAGAGCAAAAGTACCATACACAGTGAATTTTATGATTACTACTACTTTGCAACTGATCCCGATTCTCCAAAGAGAGTTTGGAATAATATTATCGGCTCAAAAGTCAAGAGCAATGCAAGCGCAAGGCTTCAAAGCATTATTACCCAGCATTATTCCTGTATTTGCAGGAGCTATTGATAGGGTGCAACAGCTATCTATGAGCTTAGAAACAAGAGCATTTGGTTCTGATAATGAAAGGACTCTTCTACGATATAAAAAATTTACTAGCAAAGAAACGGTTTTTTCACTCGCAGCATTAGTACCAGTAATATTAGTTATATACGGAAGAATTAGTCTAAATTCTTTTGTACCAGATACTGGATTCTCATTAAGCCCTGGAGTGGGTGTATTTTTAGTAGGATTTTGTGGGATTGCATTTCTTACAATAATATTCGGTGCTGGAATAGCTATAAGACTTTTTGGTAAAAAGTAATAAAATTAATTGAGTAAAACCCAAGATTCTATAAAAAAAAATTACATATTTAATTATTGTATGTTCATTTTTGATGCAATTGGGTTTGGATCAGCATTTGCTCTATTAATTCCTGGTAGTTACCTACCTGATGTCGCTTTAACTATTTCTAATCAATGGTATACCCCCTCTTTGATCGTAATTATCTTTTATGCTGTTGGTATTTTTTCACAATTTTTAACATCTGCAAGAAGAAATAAGGAACAAGACTCAAAGAATGCAGTTATTTTCTGGGGCATATGTGAGAGGCTAGGAATAGTATTTTTATACTTAACCTTAAAAAATTATTTAGAGACTGATGTAGGATTTATTTTCTTTATCGGAGCCTACATAGTTTTTGTATTTAGTGCTGGAGCCATCCTTCCTTCATACTTTGACCTTGTTTCTCGAGTACTTTATAAATTTCGATCAATATTTTTTGCATTAAACTTAACTTTTGGTTCTGCTGCAGGATATTTAGTTTCAAGATATGTTGATTCACAAATTTTAGAAAGTGGCTTAATAAAGGGTTACCTATCTGGATTAACCTTGGTTATAACAATAACGAGTATTTCAATGATTCCTCTTTTACTAATTAGAGAACCTAAAACAAGTTATAGGTCAGACATAAAATTTTCGATTAAAGCTTTAGGAGCACAGTTAAAAATATGGAAACAAACTTATAAAAATAATGTAGGACTTAATGCAGTCTCTTTATCAAACTTTTTTAGTGCTATTCCAGAAGCTATTACCCCATTCTTTAGTATTTGGTTAATTAGTTTTTATAACATGCCAGCAAACAGATTAGGTATGTGGGTAACGCTTTTATTATTAAGTCAGAGTATAGGAAGTTTTTTTGTTCCAATTATAGGTATTAGAACTGGGTTCAAGTACACATACATACTTGGACTATGTATGCATTTTGTTGCAAGCATCATTTTTATTTCTACTGGTTCAACTTTTCAGAATCTCATATTTATATTCGCTGGCCTTGGTCTTGGGATATTCAATACCTCACAAAGTAATTTAGCCGTGGAGTTGGGAGATGTTGGCGATGCAGGAAACACTAATGCTATGCTGACGGCTTTCAGGGTGCCAATTTTTATTATTATCCCATTGATAGTTGGTTTTTTTAACTCGAGTAGTTCTATATTTTTAATTTTGTTACTTTCAATGAGTTCTGCAATTATAGGAGTTGGGATAGTTGCTTTAAAATTAAATGACCCCGTTTTACCAAAAGTTAGATTTTGGTTAAAAGATTCTTAATTCCTTCCTTTGTAAAGAAAGAAAAGTCCGCCAGCTAAAACTGTTAGCGAGGTGTATAAGTAAACTCCAAAGAGAACACAAATTGCTGAAACTAATATGAGGGAAAACCCTACACGTAAATCACTGTTAAAATTTGGAAAATAGTGAAAAATTCTATTTAGTATATGGTTTTTATTTTTAGATCTTCGATCATCTATTAGGATCAATATAAACACCCCGACAAGTGCTGCTAATATAATCAACTGCTCGCGTAAAGGTACTACTACCATTTTACATTAAGCCTTATAAGAAGACTGGGTCCCAGTTCTTGTAACGGAATCACTTGCTTTTTGTATCCCTAGAGATATTGATTCTTCTGGAGACTGTCCTGATGCTATCCCAAAAGCAAATGCTCCAACAAAAGCATCTCCCGCACCAGTCGTATCAACAGCAGATACATTTGGAGCTGATATTTTTACTACTGAATCCTCTTTAACGAGTGCGGCCCCACTTTCCCCAAGGGTAACAATTAGATTAGATGAAATTGTATTTGCATAAGAGAGTAAGTTGTCATCGTTATAAGCATCTGTTCCTGTAATTGTTGAGAATTCTACTTCATTTGGTACAAACCAATCTGTTAATTCGAGTAATTCATTTGAAGGAATCTTTGCTGGTGCTGGATTTAGTATTGTTTTAATGCCAGTATCTTTTGCAACTGAAAATACTTCCTGAGTAACGCTCATAGGTATTTCAAATTGTCCAATTAATACATTTAAATTTTCTATTTCCAATAATGAGGAAGTAGCTTTCCCTGCGTCAATTTTGTCATTTGCACCAGAGACTACAATTATTCTGTTTTGTCCAGATTGATCTACCCAAATTGGTGCGACACCACTTGAACCATCTACTCTTTGAACATGTTCTACGTTCACACCACATTTTATGTAATTGTCAATTGTCATATCTGCATAAACATCATCACCAAGGCATGTAATCATGAAAGTCTCCGCACCTAATAGTCCAGCCATCACTGCTTGATTAGCGCCCTTGCCGCCAAATCCCATTTGATAAGAATTACCAAAAACAGTTTCTCCATCTGAAGGTATTTTTTCCACATACGAAATCTGGTCAATGTTGGAGCTTCCAACTACACATATTTTAGGATTCATCATTAAATTATATCTTCATGTCAGAGTCATTTCTAGTATGATTTTAAATATGGACATAGATTGGGATGCGAAAGTATTAAGCTCTCTAACCCCAGTTATCAATAATCTTCGAGAAATACAAATAAACAATCAAGAAATTGAAAATGTGGCTGACTGGCTGGCATATGAAGAATTTCCCTCTCCTCAGAACAATAAAACTAAAAAAAATCCTGAGGAAGTAATTAGAACAACACTTCTTGTAAATACTCTTAATTTTGCCTTTACAGATTTTGAAAAGAGTATCAAGTATGAAATTGAACGCGACGGATATATTTTTTCAGACAGCGAAGCTATGTTTACTCAGATAAATGAGACTCTTGCAACCGGTACAAAACTTTACCATGGTGATGTACTTTCATCATTAGACATGGATAAATTGAATAAAATATTTTCTGGAAATATTGAAATGCCAATGATGAGTGAAAGATTGAAAATCTTAAATGAGGTTGGAGAAAAGTTGTCATCTGAATACAAGGGAGACTGGATTAATTTCATAAATAAAGGACCGAAAAAATTATATAGTGATGGTGAAGGTTTGATCGAAAGACTAATTGAAGAATTTCCAAGATTTGATGATAAAACAATTCTTGAAGATGGGCAGGAAGTTCATTTTTATAAATTAGCTCAATTAGCTTTTTGGGGAATTCATGGAGAACTCTCTGGAGGGGGCCATTTTGTGGTCGAGGATATGCATAAAATGAGCGCATTTGCAGATTACATTGTTCCAGTTGCGCTAGAAGTTATGAAAATTATCACATATTCAGAAACATTAAATAATAAAATTATGAATGGTGAGCTAATCGAAAGGGATTCACGAGAAGAGGTTGAGATTCGAGCTGTAAGCTTGTATACAACCGCAAAACTTACAGAAGAAGTTAATAAAAGAAGACCTTTAGATAAACAAATAATAATCCCACAACTTGACTATAGGCTTTGGAAACAATATCATGCTACGCACAGACCCCACCACTTAACTATTACAACGATGTACTAATTTGAAAAAGTTTATAATAGATGCGGATACTGGTTCAGATGATGCTGTAGCTATATTGTTAGCACTTCAAGATCCTTCCGTTGAAATTCTGGGAATAACCGTGGTTTCAGGAAATGTCCCATTACAACAGGGAATTAAAAATACCATATCAACTATCGACATGACAGAAAAAAAAGTGAAAGTATTTGCCGGCGAAGAAAAACCATTAACTAGAGAGTATGAGGAAATATATGAATTAAAAAATTTTATGGAGCATGTAAAATCATTAAAATCGAGCTCTGCAAGTGGGCAGTGCGTTCATGGTATAGATGGCATGGGTGACATAGGCATAAAGCCATCTACAGAAAAGTATGAAGCCAAGCATGCAATAGATTTTATAATAGATACTGTCAACAAAAACCCTAATGAAGTAACACTTGTAACTCTTGGGCCACTCACAAATATTGCCCTAGCTATTCAAAAAGATCCATCAATATCAGAAAAAATAAAACACTGTTATGTAATGGGTGGAACTTCTGATGGCACAGGCAATGTATCAGCTGCGGCTGAATATAACATCTGGGTTGACCCGGAAGCTGCAAAAATATGTTTTGAATCAGATTTGAATATAACAATGGTTGGTTGGGATAATTCCTACAAATATGCCATGCTCAAAGAAGAGGAGATTAAAGATTTGAGATCTCTTAATAGTAAGTTAGCTAACTTTTCAGTTGATATTCAAAAAACACTTATTGAACTAACTTTTACAACATATGGCTTTCATGGATTTGATTTACCAGATCCAATCACAATGGCTATTGCTTTAGATGATTCAATTATTGAAGAATCAGAGCAACTACATGTAATAGTCGACACCAGAGATGGAATTACCAGAGGGCAAACGATAGTTGATTACTTTAATGTGGAAGAAAGTAATCAAAATATTAGAGTTGTCACAAAGTCAGACAAAGATAAATTTATGAACCTATTAAAAAAATTTTTAAAGTAATAAATTAAATCACTCCTAAATCTAAAAGAGTACAACAATATGTAGGTGCTTAAAGAATCAACTTATAAAACCCTTATAAGCCTCAAAGGTGCAAAAAATTTAATATTTTTTGGATACCTTGGGAGGGCACCTTATGCAATGCTCCAAGTAGGTATGGTTATATTTGGAAATTATAAGACTGGCTCTTATGCAGTAGGTGGCGCTATGGCAGCAGGATTCAGCATTTCCAACGCTTTAATTCAGCCTGTAAATGGAAGATTGGTAGATAAAATTGGTCAAAAAAAGGTTGCTAGCTTTTTGCTAACTGGATTTATAGCTACTTCCTTTCTCATAACTATTGGGGAATTTGAAAGAGATATAGTTTATATCATCCTCTCAGTTTTACTAGGTATAACAGTTCCAAACATTGGAGTATATACCCGAAGAAACTGGAAAGTAATAACGGAAGAAACAGACAATCAAAAAGTTCAGGCAATAGAATCTTCAATAGATGAGCTTAATTTTTTGGTAGGACCTTCTGTTTTTGCTACTGTGTCGAATTATTTAAATCCTATTATCGCACTTTATATAGCAATCGTAAGTTCAATAATTGGAACTATTGGAGTAGTATTTTCAAAGTCAATCGAAGTTAACAGCCATCAAAGTTTTAATAAGGAGAAAACCTCTATATGGATTTCAAAGAATAAATTACCTTTACTGATTACGTTAATATTTGTAGGTGCTTGCTTAAGTTCAATTTCTGTTTATGTTGTCGCGAAAGAAGATATAGATAACATCAAAAACCTAACCGCTTTTTATTATTTAATTAATGGTTCAACAGCACTGCTTAGTGCATTATTTTATGGTTTTTATTTCAGTAATTCTAAGAATTTAAATAATTACAATATTGTATTCGTGTACCTAGCGATATCAGTTTCAACATTTTTCTTTTTTAAAACTAAAAACTTGATTTTACTGGCTGGTCTATTTAGCGGTTTGGGCATTGGCCCAATATTTTTACTTGCAAACAGTTACGTGTCTAACGTAACAAAAAATAACACTTTAACGGAAGCTTATTCTTGGATAGGTAGCTCTGTTGGATTTGGGCTAGCTTTAGGCTCTAGTCTTTTTGGTTATATAATTGAGTCTTATTCATTGGATAGTGCAAAAAATCTTTTCTTAATGTTTACAATTATCCCGCTTTTTCTTATACCATTTAATAAAGGATGGCATGTTAAAGAAAAAAGTGAATCATAAAATATTAATCCTTTCAATTTTTTTCAGTTTCTGCTCAGCAAACACAATTTTAGATAGTGACAATAAAAAAAATAATTGTATTGAGTTAGCTGATGAAATTGAAAGAGTATTTGACGAGATTCAAATCGAAGCTTATGAAAGTGAAATCTACAGAACCTATTCATATGTCGATGCCACTAAGTTAGATTATGTCAACGAAGCTTTGAGGATTAACAAAATTGGTCTTGATGGATTAGATAATGTAATTGCTAATTATGTAATCTCTAATGCAGAACTACAAAGTGTTATTGATGGTTTTTATAATAATTTTTTAGATTCAAAAAATGCCAATACTGCTCTTGAGAAACATTTAGTCTCAATAAATAATATTTGGACAATTCAAGATGAGGTTCAATGGTGGGAAGACAATCAAGAATACAGCATTAAATTCTGGAGAACATCTGATGAATATAGAGACCTTTTGTCTTCAAAGTCTCAGAATACCCTAACCCCAGATCCAGATTTTGTTGTCAGTGCTAGTTACCCTAAAGGTATTTTAAGAAAATATTGTGGGAGCTTATAGGTCGTGACGGATACTATAAAAGGCTCTTTATGGATGGTTGGCGGTGTTTTATGTCTTACATCCATGGCTATTGCTGGAAAAGAGATTTCACTTCAAATAGATACTTTTGAAATATTATTCTATCGAAGCGTTATGGGGGTATCCATTATTTTGTTTTTCCTAATAAAGAAGGATCAACTACATGAAATTAATTTAAAAGAGATAAGAACACACCTAAAAAGAAATGTTGCACATTTTATTGGACAGAATCTTTGGCTTTACGCATTGGCATCAATAACTCTTGCTGAAGTGACCTCACTAGAATTTACGATGCCAATATGGATAGTTCTGTTTTCATATTTTATGCTGAATGAACAGTTGGATAAATTTAAAATATTATCAGTGTTTATAGGATTTATTGGGGTATTAATTACAGTTAGACCAGATATTGAAAGTATCAACCTAGGTTTAATTGCTGCAGCTATTTCTGCAATTGTTTTTGCGCTAACAAATATTTACACAAGACGACTCACAAGAACTGAATCAACTTTAACTATTTTATTCTTCTTAACCGCGATGCAATTAATATTTGGACTTATCACCTCTCTTCTAGATGGAAAATTAGATATACCAACAAATGAAAATATAGCGTGGATTGTAGTAATTGGATTTGCCGGCTTAGGAGCCCATTATTGTATAACAACAGCGTTGTCTCTTGCTCCACCGACTGTAGTTGCTCCGATTGATTTATTGAGATTACCAATTGTTGTATTAAT
>CEVX01171176.1_pt1 | contig 11544 bp, 11 predicted proteins | sample 356561 | NCBI WGS metagenome assembly CEVX01 (sample SAMEA2623886, study PRJEB7988) | marine metagenome | biome: marine biome (ENVO:00000447); feature: surface water layer (ENVO:00002042); material: "saline water (ENVO:00002010), including plankton (ENVO:xxxxxxxx)" | depth 5 m | reverse complement strand
TTAATGTTTGCAACCAGTAAAAAAACAGTCAATTCCCTTTATATCTTTGATTTATTTGATCTAGTGCCCATGCAGCATGCTCAGCAATAAGAGATTCTTGATCATTTTTAGCACGTTCTAGAGCCGGAATTGCCATAGGATCACCAATATTACCAAGCGCTACACAAACGTTCCTTAAAAGTCCGCGACGCTTTGTTCGTTTTATCGGTGTATCACGAAATTTTGAACGAAATCCATCTTCATCCAACGATAACAGTTCTAATAAATTTGCTTGATCCAAATCATCCCGACGATGCTCAGCCATAAGACGACCCTTGCCTGCAAACCTATTCCAAGGACAGGCAGAAAGGCAATCGTCGCATCCATAAATTCGATTACCAATCATTGGTCTAAATTCTAATGGTATTGATTCCTTCAACTCAATAGTCAAATAAGAAATGCAGCGACGTGCATCCAGCACAAATGGCGAGGTAATAGCTTGAGTCGGACAAACGTCGATACAATCAGAACATTTACCACACCGGTTATGCTCTGATTTATCTGGTTCAATTTTAGTAGTAGTTATAATTTCAGATATAAAAAAAAAATTACCAAGCCTACGACTTATCAGATTTGTATGTTTACCAATAAATCCTAAACCAGCTCGTTGAGCGATATCACGCTCAAGTATTGGACCTGTATCAACATACCAAAGAGATTTAGCTTCGTTACTTGTAAGAGTCTGCAAGTACTCAGTCAGTTGAATAAGCGCTTCCCCAATAGAATCATGGTAATCCCTATAACGAGCATAGCGAGCGATAAGCCCTAGTTTAGGAGAATCATCATCAATAGTGTCCTTGCCTTCATAACTAGCCGCTAGTGTTATAATGGAAGAGGCGTTCTCAAGAACTAATTTCGGATCAACACGTTTCTCAGCATTTCGTTTAATCCAGGCCATCGATCCATGTTTTTCACTATCAATCCAATCAAGAAATTGATTTGCACTCTCTGGCGGATTAGCATTAGTGAAACGACAATCATCAAAACCTAATTCCAAAGCCCTTTGACGTATCGCAGCCTTCATCAGACTTTTTGATTAACAACCTGATTAAACTGACCATATATAAGCTGAGCAACTTCTTTAGCTGAACGGTACTCAGTATTCACTAACATATCAGCCTTACTGTAGGCCGGTTTACGTTCATTCATAAGATCAATAATACGTTGCTTAGGGTTCTCTGTTTGAAGCAAAGGTCGATGAGATTGATCTTTTACACGACGCCAAATGGATTTAGATGAAGCCCAAAGACAGAAAATCATAGAGTACTTTTTCATGGCATCCATATTAGATTGATCCACAAGCAAACCTCCGCCAGTGGCTATTACAGTGTTTTTTCGATCTGCCAACATAGCCAACAACTCTCGCTCATAATGACGAAAAGTATCCTCCCCACGTTCTTCAAAAATCCGAGGAATACTCATTCCTACATGATCTTCAATAAATTGATCAGTATCCAAAAAGTCGAAACCACTAAGCTTGGATAAAACGCGACCAACCGCAGTTTTGCCACAGCCCATAAATCCAGTTAAAGCAATATTTTGGATTTCTCTATCCTGATCCACGGAAAAAAAGTACTACAATAATTATTATGTTGCCCGACTTTTTAACTGAAACTCGACCCTAACTTAGTTAACAAGTAAGATGAACACGTGTTTAGGCCGTGCATTGACCTGCATAACGGCAGGGTGAAGCAAATCGTTGGAAGCTCTATTAACGACAACCAACCTAACTCGCTTCGTACCAATTTCATCTCAGAAAAACCACCTTCTTGGTTTGCTGAAAAATACCGAATGGACAACCTAAAGGGGGGCCACGTTATAAAACTAGGTAATGGAAATGATGAGGCTGCATTGGAAGCACTAAACACCTGGCCCGAGGGGTTACAGATCGGAGGCGGCATCAATGCCACTAATGCAGCTAAATGGATTGACTCCGGAGCCTCCCATATCATTGTCACATCGTGGCTTTTTAAAGAAGGTAAAATCGACACGAGTCGCCTCCAAGAGCTCAGTAAAAAAGTTGGTAAAACAAGACTTGTGATCGACTTAAGTTGTAGACTTCAAGGAGGAGATTATTTTGTAGTCACCGAGCGATGGCAAACTTTCACAGAGCTAAAGATTAATTCAAGGACTCTCAACCACTTGGCTAAGTATTGCGATGAATTCCTAATACACGGTGTTGACGTCGAAGGCCTAAGCCAAGGAATAGATGAAACACTTGTTAAGCTGATTGCTAAGCATTGTCCAATCACTGCTACTTATGCTGGTGGTGCCCAATCACTAAGAGATCTTCAGCGTGTTAGCAAAATCGGACATGGGCGCGTCCATCTAACAATTGGTTCCGCACTAGATATTTTCGGAGGTAACGGTATTAAATATAACGATGCTGTTGCGTTCAACAAGAAACAAACAAAAATTTGAAAAGCAAATCGTATCTTTAACAATATGTGATGTTTAAGATATAAGAACCGTAAAGTTATTTAACACCAAATTTGTGTATAGTGGTTTGCGTGTATTTTTCCTTAGGACGTAAAACTGTACTAGGGAAGTGGGGCTGATTAATTGAGTCGGGGAAATGTTGAGTTTCCAAACAAAATGCATTGCGAAATTCATATTTCCAACCACCTTTGCCGATCTCAGTTCCATTAAGAAAGTTACCAGTATAAAATTGAATACCAGGCTCGGTGGTAAAAATTTCAAGCGTCCTTCCTGATGTTTCTTCTTCGACCCGAGCAGCCATACTAATTTTTCCAAATTCTATTTTATTCAAACAATAATTATGATCATATCCTCCCGGTTCTCCAGCTAGCTTATCATCATCAATTCTGGCACCAATTTTAGTAGGTTTAAGAAAACTCATTACATCATCTACTTTAAGTATTTCCCCAGTCGGAATGCCTGTCTTGTCCACCGGTGTATAATGATCGGCATTAAGTTGTAGCACGTGATCAAGAATCTGACCTTTGCCAGCCAGATTCCAGTAAGCATGATTAGTTAGATTGACAGGTGTAGCCTTATTGGTAGTAGCTAGGTAATCAATACGCAACTCGTTATCATTGGTAAGAGTGTAAGTCACCTTCATCTTAAGCTCTCCAGGATACCCTTCTTCACCATCCGGACTAACATAGCTAAAAGCTACTGCTTCACCCTCCTTGCTTCGCACCTCTCTCGCAGACCAAACCTTCTTATCGATTCCCTCGATTCCTCCATGTAAATGATTTGGATCATTATTAGTAGCTAATGAGTACTCATGGCCATCAAGTGTAAATTTTCCCTTGGCAATACGATTAGCTACTCGCCCAGTAGTAACACCGAAGTAAGAGTGACCATCTAAATAATCCTCTAGCTTATCATGCCCAAAAACCACATCCCCTAAATTGCCGTTTTTATCTGGCACGTGCATCTCTGTGAGCATAGCGCCGTAAGTAATAATTTTTGCCTGCAAACCGTTTTTGTTAGTCAGAATGTAAGCGTCGACTTTTTTTCCGTCTTCAGTTTTTCCAAATGCTTCTTTTTTCACAGAGCCTTTATTTTTCTTTTTCGCCGCGATAACTGATTGTTCGACTAAAGCGCCGGCAAGAAGAAATCCTGCCACAAAATATGCTATTTTTTTCATCATAATTTTACACTCACTTTTCTCTTATACCAGTATGAAATCAAAGACCTTTCTAGGTCTCCCTCGGACTGGTGTCAATGTCATTCGCAGAACGAAACTTTGTTTAATAAAAAAAAACGAGAGCTGATATAGCTCTCGTTTGAAAAATATATTTAAAAGTACTCTTAGGTGAGTGTGATTTGATCACCTTGCTTAAGAGTGACAATCGCTTTTTTCCATCTAGGTGTTCGCCCTTCATGTCGGGTTCTCTTACGTCGTAATCTACCATTTACATTCATAGTATTTACACGATCTACCTTAACTTTAAAAAGAATCTCAACTGCTCGACGAATATCATTCTTATCAGCAACGGGATTTGCAACGAGGTGCACTTGCTGCCTTATCACTGCCTTGGCACCGCCTTCCTTATTCTTGGCAGCCAATTCAGCCATCTCGTCGCAGCGCTCTTGTACAGCCATAACCTTCTCGGTAAGACGCACGGTTTTTATAACATCAAATGGACTCATCTTAGTTAATTAGTCAAACGTTGTTCAAATTTCTCATAGCCATCTTTAGTAAAGACAAGCAAATCCGGCCAAAGAATATCGTAGGTATTTAAAGAATCGCTGGTTGTGGAACGTACCCTCGATAAATTACGTGCAGAAAGTGCAATATTACTATCGGCAGAGCCTGTAACAAGAACAGCACTCGAATATTGTCCTTTACCCCGATTCTTGGAATCAACGCCTAATGCATTAAGCGTATTGACTAAATCCTTGGTTGCTGGTTTTTCAATATTAAGACCATCAAGAATAAGAACCTCTCCGCTCTTAACTCGCTCTGTAAAAGACTTACGAACTGCAAGATCACGCACCTTTTTGTTTAGCTTCTTTATATAAACCCGAGGTTTTGGACCGTGAGCAACACCACCACCACGCCAAATAGGGTTGCGCTTTTGTCCAACGCGGGCACGCCCAGTTCCCTTTTGCCTCCAAGGTTTTTTACCACTACCTGAAACTTCAGCTACGGTCTTTGTACTGGCAGTTCCAGAACGCTGTGCAGCATTGTATGCGACCACAGCTTCATGTACGGCCTGATGACCCTTATTATCATCAATCGGAGTAAATTTAGCTTCCAGTTCTCCTTGATCGGCACCTGTTGCATTCTTAATTGTTAATTTCATTATAATGATTTACGGACTGGTTTATTTTTTTTGTTTTGGCTTTTTCTTAGCCTCTCGAATGACAATGTAATCCCCATTCGCACCAGGTATGGCTCCCTTGACAAGCAACAAATTGTCATCGGCCTGTACCCTTATAATTTCCAGATTCTGAACTGTCCTGCTAGCTTGCCCCATATGGCCAGGCATCTGTTTTCCTTTAATAACGTGGCCAGGTGTCGAACCTGCACCGATTGAGCCTGGGCGCCTACGCCATCCACCAGAACCATGGGAACCTCGCCCACCTCCAAAGTTCCAACGCTTTACGACTCCCTGAAAACCTCGGCCTTTAGTTTTACCAATCACATCAACATAGTCTCCGGGCTCAAAAACATCAGCTCCGATTGAGTCACCCTGATTGACTTCAAGAGAAAAATCACGGAATTCCTTAATTTTGCGTACTGGATTTATGTTACGATCATCCCAAGCCTTTCGGTTGGTCAAACGTTCTTTCCCCTTCACATGTCGATCTGGTGAACGGGGGATAAAATTGTCCTCACCATTATGCGCTTTAAGATGGCCTCTCTTAGCTAAATTAAGGCGTTGTTCTTTTTGCGCGTCAAAACCAAGTTGTACAGCCTCGTAACCATCCTTTTCAATGGTCTTACGCTGCAAAACATAGTTAGGACCAGCTTGAACGACAGTTACACTGACAGCGCGCCCGTCCTCAGTGTAAACCCGAGTTTGACCTAATTTTTTTCCTAATAATCCAACCATGACAGCTTAAATTTTAATTGTGATGTCGACACCTGCAGGCAAGTTCAACTTTTTTAATTCGTCCACGGTTTTTGCCGTGGGTTCCATTATATCAATCAGTCGCTTGTGAGTACGCTGTTCGAAAGACTCTTGCGCCTTCTTGTCAACGTGCGGCGAACGCCCAACGGTAAATCGCTCAATACGAGTAGGAAGCGGAATTGGACCGGCAACCAACGCGCCGGTTCGCTTCACCGTTTCAACGATATCACCCGCTGATTGATCAATTACACGATGATCGTATGCTTTTAGGCGAATTCTTATGCGGTTTTTTGCCATGATTAATTTTCTTTTATGTACGTGCGGGCTTCTTGGTACTACCACTTATAACTTCTTCTGCAATATTGCCAGGTACTTGTTCAAAACTAAATGGTTCCATAGAATACGAAGCGCGACCTTTGGATAGTGATCTTACTGCAGTGGCATAGCCAAACATTTCCGCTAATGGAACCTCACAGGTCAAAGTACAAATCTGCTTGGAATCCATCTCCATTCCTAAAATTTTCCCTCGGCGACGGTTTAAATCACCCATGACGTCACCTTGAGATACTTCAGGAGTTACAACTTCTACTTTCATTATCGGCTCAAGCAGAACTAGGTTAGCCTTTTTACAAGCTTCCTTAACTGCAAAAATTCCAGCCATCTTAAAAGCTAATTCATTTGAATCCACCTCGTGAAATGAACCATCTACGACCTCTACTTTAACATCAACAAGAGGATATCCAGCCAACACTCCACCAGTAATAGCTTCACGAATACCGGACTCTACTGCGTTGTGGTATTCCTTTGGAATAACACCCCCAACAATCTTGTTTTCTATTTCTATACCTTTTCCTCTCTCACTGGGAGCAATATTTATAACAGCGTGACCGTATTGACCTCGACCTCCAGACTGGCGAACAAACTTGCCTTCTCCCTCAGCTGCAGCAGTAATTGCCTCGCGGTAAGAAATCTGAGGTGCCCCAACGGTAGCTTCCACTTTAAATTCACGAAGCATTCGATCTCGAATAATATCTAAATGCAACTCACCCATACCAGCTATTATCAACTGGCCAGTTTCATCATCAGTAAACATTCGAAAGGTTGGATCTTCTTCTGAAAGTCTCTGCAAAGCTTCAGACATTTTTTCACGATCACCATTCGAATTTGGCTCAACAGCCATTGAAATTACTGGCTCTGGAAATGTCGGCGGTTCGAGCATTACCTCTAGCTCTTTATCGCTTAAAGTGTCACCTGTTGTAACATTCTTTAGCCCTACTATGGCTGCAATATCTCCGGAATAAACGGTCTCTACATCTGTACGTTTGTCGGCCTGCAACATTATTAGACGACTAACTCGATCACGCTTTCGAGTACGAGGGTTGTAAATAGTATCACCCTTGTTCATTTGTCCAGAATAGACTCTAATAAAAACAAGTTTACCAACAAAAGGGTCAGTCCATAATTTGAAAGCTAGTGAGCAAAACTTACTACGATCATCAGGCTTAATAACAACCTCTGTGGTCTCATCATCTGCCTCAACTCCAGTAGCAGGAGGAATATCAAGCGGCGAAGGAAGATAATCTACCACTGCATCCATCAATGGCTGGACTCCTTTATTCTTAAATGCTGATCCGCCAAGCACAGGAACGAATTTGAGATCACAAGTTAAACGGCGAATTGCGATCTTTAAAACATCAGCTGTGACAGGTTTTTCTTCGAGAATCAATTCGGCAATTTCATCATCAAGATTAGAAACAGCCTCAATAAGTTGCTCCAATGCAAGCGCTGACTCCTCTTTCAATTCATCAGGAATATCTGTTATATCATACTTAATCCCTGTTTCATCATTTGAATCGTAAATTAAAGCTTTTTGATTAACTACGTCTACCACTCCACAAAGTTGATCCTCAGCCCCAACTGGAATACCAACTGGATGGGCCTCAGCTCCTAGCTTATTACGTAGATCTCCAAGAGCTTTATTAAAATCAGCACCGGTTCGATCCATTTTATTAATAAAAGCGATCCTCGGAACACAGTACTTTGTAGCTTGTCTCCAAACTGTCTCCGATTGAGGCTGCACCCCTGCAACACCACAGAATACAGCTACGGCTCCATCAAGTACACGCATTGAACGTTCTACTTCCGCAGTGAAATCTACGTGGCCAGGGGTATCAATGATGTTAACGCGATTATCGATCTCCGTAAATAGCTTGGTAATGCCCTCTTCTTTTTGTTTCCAGAAACAAGTCGTGGCAGCTGAAGTAATTGTAATACCACGCTCCCTTTCTTGCTCCATCCAGTCTGTTACAGTGTTTCCATCATGCACCTCTCCAATTTTGTGCATAAAACCAGTGTAAAAAAGAACACGCTCAGTAGTTGTGGTTTTACCAGCATCGATATGAGCGGCAATTCCTATATTCCGCGTGCGTTCTAGAGGAAACTCACGTTCCGGCGAGTTTATTTCTTTGTTATGTTCCAATCTGTCTGACATTTCTTATAATTAACACTCAAGAAACCAAATTAAATCCAAGCTATTTCAGAGAGCTTAACACCACATATAAACGGTAGTGCAATAGTAATTCTTGACTAGGAATTACAAAATTTTACCAACGAAAATGCGCAAAAGCTTTATTCGATTGAGCCATTTTGTGCATTTCGTCTCTCTTACGGATACAACTTCCTTGGCCGTCACTCGCTTCGCGTATTTCGGTGGCCAATGCATCCATCATAAGCACACCCTTACGAGCATGCGAAAAATCAACTAACCATCGAAGCGCTAAGGCAACTTGACGATTTCCTCCAATCTCGAGTGGCACTTGGTAAGTCGCTCCACCCACACGGCGTGATTTGACTTCCAGTCGTGGACGGGCGTTACCTACAGCTCTTTCCAAAATTTCAAGCGGATTGGATCCTTGGATTTCAGCAGCTATTTTATCAAATGCACCGTAAACAATTTTTTCCGCCACACTTTTCTTTCCTTTACGCATGGTAAAATTGACTAAAAGTGTTACCAACTTACTCCCATAACGGGCATCAGGTGCTACATCTCGTTTTTCTGCTCTTCGGCGGCGGGCCATATCTATTTATGTATTCTTTCTAAAAATTATTTTTTGGCAGCCTTAGGTCTTTTGACCCCATACTTGGAACGACTGCGACGACGTTTTTCAACACCAGTTGCATCTAAAGCACCTCGAACCACGTGGTACCGAACACCTGGAAGATCCTTTACACGCCCTCCTCGAACTAACACAATCGAGTGCTCCTGCAAGCTATGACCCTCATCCGGTATATAAGCAATAATCTCAAAGCCATTGGTAAGTCGGACTTTAGCAACCTTCCGCATAGCTGAGTTGGGCTTTTTAGGCGTACGAGTGTAAACCTGCAAACAAACACCACGTTTAAAAGGACAATTGTCCAGCGCTCTCGACGCTGACTTGCTCTTTACTCTTGCCCGTCCCTTACGGACCAGTTGGTTAATTGTAGGCATTAAAAATCTTGTAATCTAATATTAATAGGGCAAAAAGCTCTTTTTCCCCACGGGGGCGGGGAGAGTAACAAAACCCATTTTCTATGCAATAGGTTTTTTTATATTTTTAAATAAATAGCGCCGAATAAATCAAGACTAACCCAAAAGTGGATTATCAAATATTGGCTCCTCTTTCTCTTCTTCCTCGGTCTCGGGTGCTTCAATTTCCTCAACTAAAGGCTTAAGTTTTACATCTCGATGAAGGTCTGCACCTGTTCCAGCTGGCACAATATGACCCATAATCACGTTTTCCTTAAATCCTTTCAGATTATCTACTTTTCCAAGGGTAGCCGCATCAGTAAGAACCCTAGTTGTATCTTGAAACGAAGCAGCACTTAAGAAACTCTCTGTTTCGAGTGAAGCCTTAGTAATTCCAAGTAAAACTGGCTGACCTTCAGCCGGTTGACCTCCCATTTTTTCAATCTCTTCGTTTTCTCTCTCAAATGTAAGCTTTTCAATTTGCTCACCCCATAAGAAAGAAGTATCTCCAGTTTCTGATATACGAACTTTACGCATCATCTGGCGTGCAATGATCTCTATGTGCTTATCATTAATCGTTACTCCTTGAAGTCGATAAACTTCTTGCACCTCATTTACTAAATGATCCTGCAATTCCTTAGGGCCGCTAACATCAAGTATCTCATGTGGATCTACAGGGCCTTCAGTCAACTGCTGCCCTCTCTCTACCATGTCACCCTTAAATACAATCACATGCTTACCGATAGGAATTAGATGTTCTTCTTCTTCCCCTGATTCCACATCTCGAATAATAATGGAACGCTTACCTCTCACAGTTGGTCCAAAATCGACCAATCCATCAATTCTTGAGATTTCTGAAGCATCCTTTGGCTTACGAGCTTCAAATAATTCAGCTACACGAGGCAAACCACCAGTAATATCTTTTGTCTTAGAAGCTTTCCGAGGTGTTTTAGCCATCAAGCTGCCTGCTACAATTGTATCCCCTTCCTCAACTACAATATGAGCACCAGAAGGAATAGCATAATTGGCAATTGCTTCCCCTTTGCTGTTTTCTACTATTACTTGAGGATGTAAGTCCTCCTTATAATCAATAACCACCAATGATAACTGACCTGTTGCATCATCCATTTCCTGTTTAATGGTAACGCCATCAATAATGTCGTGAAACTTGATGGTCCCTGGTTTCTCCGAAATAATAGGCACATTATAAGGATCCCACTGAACAAAAACTTCTTCTTTCTTTACCTTACCTCCATCTGGAATACTAATTACAGAACCAATAACAACATTATAACTTTCTAACTCGTCGCCCGTCTTTTCATCTAGAACAAATACCATTCCATTCTTATTGAGAACAATACTGTTGCCGTCCTCTAGATCGACTTTACGCAAATCCTTATATTTAAGAACACCATTATTACGCGCCAAAATTTGAGGCTGTTTAAAAACCGAGGATGCTGTTCCACCTATGTGGAATGTACGCATAGTCAGCTGTGTGCCGGGCTCACCAATTGATTGCGCAGCAATAATACCTACTGCTGTTCCCATTTCTGCGAGTTCACCAGTAGCTAAATTAATTCCATAACATTTCTGACAAACTCCTCGCTTCGATTCACATGTCAAAACTGAACGAATTCTTACTCGATTGATTCCAGCGTCATCTATTGCTTTAGCATGTACTTCATCAATCGTTTGAGCTGATTCACAGAGCAAAACCTCCGGGTTAGTTGGATCCGGTATATCTTCAACCGCAGTTCGGCCTTCAAGACGATCTTTAAGTTTGACAACTTCGTCTTCTCCTTCGTAGATAGCCTCTCTCCAAATACCATTGGTTGTTCCACAATCTAACTCAAAAATTATTAGATCCTGCGAGACATCAACTAACTTACGCGTTAGGTATCCGGAGTCAGCTGTTTTTAATGCTGTATCAGCTAAGCCCTTGCGAGCACCATGCGTTGAAATAAAATAATCTAGTACAGTAAGCCCTTCACGGAAATTAGCTAAAATGGGTTTTTCAATAATATCTCCTGAGGGTTTCGCCATAAGGCCTCGTATGCCAGACAGCTGACGAACCTGCTGACGATTTCCGCGAGCGCCTGAATCGACCATTAGCCAAACTGGATTAAACTCATCGCTTCCACCGTTGTGATCTAACACCTTAAGCATTACATCTGCAATCTGATCAGTACAATGTGTCCATATATCAATCACTTTGTTGTAGCGCTCACCAGGAGTTATCACACCATTACGGTATTGCTTATCAACATCTGCAATTTGCTTATGCGCTTTATCAATTTCCTTGGCCTTTTCCTTAGGAATAATCATATCCTCGAAACCCATAGAAATCCCAGCCTTAGTTGCCTCGGTAAAACCTAGTTTCTTAAGTTCATCCAGGACTTTAACCGTAACTTCATGACCGCAAAATTTATAACAATTTGAAATAATATCTCC
>CEVX01026865.1_pt1 | contig 11561 bp, 11 predicted proteins | sample 356561 | NCBI WGS metagenome assembly CEVX01 (sample SAMEA2623886, study PRJEB7988) | marine metagenome | biome: marine biome (ENVO:00000447); feature: surface water layer (ENVO:00002042); material: "saline water (ENVO:00002010), including plankton (ENVO:xxxxxxxx)" | depth 5 m | reverse complement strand
CGGGTGCGGGTTCCGGGGGTGTAGGGGCGGAAATTACGGATTGCCATGACGATTCAGACCCCTCAGGACTCAGGGAAGAGTTGGATCGAGTTGCCCTCCGCAAGGCGCACCACTGCTTTCTTCACCTGCGCGCGTTTGCCGGCGAAGCGTCCCATCCGGCGACTGCGTCGTGGAGGGTTCATGGTGCTGATGCCAGTGACCTTCACATCGAAGAGCTGCTCAATGGCGGCCTTGATATCGGGCTTGGCGGCGCGGGGGTCCACCTCGAAGGTGTACTGGTTGAACTCGAGGGCACGGGTGGCCTTCTCGGTGATGAGTGGCCTGCGGATCACATCCGCCAGGCGACCTTTGAAGCGTTCAGTCATTGCCGTACACCTCCTGAATGGTTGCAAGAGCGTCTTCGCCGACAACCAGTGAATTGGCGTTGAGCAGATCGAAGACGTTGAGCTGGTTGGCGGCGATCAACTTCACTTTTTCGAGGTTGCGCACGGAGCGGCGCACTGCATCGGAAGGGTCGCTGAGCACGATCAGCACCTTGGATCCAGCAGCAATGCTGAGACGACCAAGGGCGTCTGTGATTTCACGGGTCTTGGGAGCTTGAAGTGAAGCGCCGAAGTCCTTCACGACGGTGACGTCATCAATCCGTGCCATCAGCGCGGTGCGCAGGGCCAGACGACGCTCCTTGCGGTTCATCGCAAGGTTGTAGGTGCGGGGCTTTGGCCCGAAAACGATGCCGCCGCCTGGACGCAAAGGAGTGCGGATTGAACCCTGGCGAGCTCGTCCTGTTCCTTTTTGCTTGTAAGGCTTGCGGCCACCGCCACGCACTTCGGAGCGGGTGAGCGTTGAGGCGGTTCCCTGACGACTGTGGGCCTGCTGGCGCAGGACGGCACGGTGCATCAGGTCGTTGGCGGTGGCTTCCTTGGCCACCTTGAGGTCGATGGATGCCTTGCCGGCTTCCTTCCCTTGCCAATCGCGAACGACGCAGTCAGCCATCACTTACCTCCTTTGGCGGACTTGTCACCAACTCGCAGGGCTGGACGAATGTTGAGCAGAGCTCCCGGTTTGCCGGGGACCGAGCCCTTGACCACCAGCAGGTTGCGTTCGTTGTCCACCTTGAGGATGGTCAGCCCGCGAGTGGTGATTTTTTTACCGCCGTAGCGACCGGCCATCCGCTTGCCGGGATAGATACGCCCTGGCGTCGTGCCTGGTCCAATCGAACCGGGTTGACGATGGTTTTTTGAACCGTGGGTCATGGGGCCTCTGCTGAAGCCATGACGCTTCTGGTAGCCCGAGAAACCACGACCAATGGTGTCGCCGCTGACATCCACCTTCTGTCCGGCTTCGAAGTCACCAACGGTGACAGAGCCGCCCAGTTCGAAACCTTCAATTCCGTCGACGCGGTATTCGCGTAGGTGACGGAGCAAGGAGTCGCCGGTTTTGTTGAGGTGGCCCTTTGAGGGCTTGTTGATCAGCTTTTCGCGGGTTTCCCCGAAGCCGATCTGCACCGCGGCGTAGCCATCGGTGTCGCTGTTTTTGAGTTGGGTGATGCGGCAGGGGCCGGCCTCGATCAAGGTGACGGGGACCGCTTTGCCCTGCTCGTCGAAGAATTGGGACATGCCCAATTTCTTCCCGAGGATGCCGATTGACATGGAAGGGGATGAAACGCCAGCGGGACTACCACCATCCAGTTGAGCGGATGGGGCATGAATTTGCTGATCGGTATGACGCGAACGATGTTCGAAACAGTCGTTTCATGAGAAACGACGTTTTGAATTGAGCTAGCGAGCGATTCAGCGAGGCTGGGACTGGTCGTTGCAGAGATGTGCTTCGAAAGTTTCCCGGCGGATGATGAGATCCGCACTGGCCTGAAGACCCGGCGCAATCGCCGAATCTGTTCTGCCAACTGGAGGCCCGGCTAGCGGACGGGCACAGAAACGCAGAACGAACAAAGAGAATACCTGACGGCCTGATTCGGTCCCTCTGCTCTGCCCCTGTGCTGCCAGAATTAACCCAGACATTCTGCAGCCATGCCACTGCTCCTTTCTGGACGGGGATTCCGTCGTGATTTGGACGCAAGTCGCTGTTTGGCCGTGCATGCACCTCTTGAGGGTGGATCCGAAACCCGGCTGCTGCGTCGGCTTCGCGCCGCTGGTTACAAAACCAGAATCACCTCAGCACGCGGTCTAGGAGATCCGGAGGTTTATCTCACTCAGAAACATGGTGTTCGTCCCCCACACCTGGGCCATCAGAGCGTCGGTCGCAGCGCGGCAGTCGGTGAGGTTCAAGAAGTGATGCCGCAGCTTGGTGATCTCTTTGAAGGAGATTCCACCGTCGCTCTCTGGTTGTTGGAGGGTCAGGTGTTGTCCACCTCTGAGCTTCTTTCGCTGTGTGATCTCTGCAAGCGAGAACCCCGGCTTCGCATCATCGTGGAGATGGGTGGTGCCCGGAGTCTTCGATGGCAACCGATGAAAGCACTGCTGTCCAGCTGAACCCAGATCAATGTCTGACCCGGGGAACATGGGTCAAACTCATCTGTGGGGCAAGCAATCAGGATCTGACAGCGATTGCTGATCTTTGTGCCCTCTATGGCGCTGCGGGTGTGTCCTGTGTTGATGTTGCGGCCGATTCCGCGGTTATTCGTGCGGCCCGTCAGGGGTTGGACTGGCTTGTCGAAAGCGGCTTCACGCGCCCCTGGCTGATGGTCAGCGTCAGCGACGGCCCCGATGCGCATTTCCGCAAGGCCTGGTTTGATCCCAAACGCTGTCCGTCCGATTGTCCGCGTCCCTGTGAACGGATCTGTCCGGCAGATGCCATCACCTTCAACACTGCGGTTGACGCACGCCGTTGTTACGGCTGTGGACGATGCCTGCCGGCCTGCCCCCATGGCTACATCTCGGAGCGAGACCATCGCCTGGACAACATTTCCATAGCCACACTTCTTTCAGAGGTGCGTCCTGATGCTGTTGAGGTCCATACCGCCCCTGGACGATCAGAAGCTTTCGATGCACTTATCAGTGCTCTGGCTGGCTCACGGGTTCCCTTGCAGCGGCTTGCCGTCAGCTGCGGGCTCGAAGGCCATGCGTTGACGCCTCAGGCGCTGAGTTGTGAGCTTTGGAGCCGCTTCAGCACCCTGCGGCGGCATGGACTTCGCCCCCTTTGGCAGCTGGACGGTCGGCCGATGAGCGGTGATGTGGGCGCTGGGACAGCCCGGGCGGCTGTTCAGCTCTGGCGTCGCTTAGGTCCGTTGGCTCCTCCGGGCCCTCTCCAGCTGGCCGGGGGCACCAATGGGCACACCATTGATCTGCTTGGAATTGATGAGTATCCCGCTGGCGTGGCCTTTGGAGGCATGGCTCGCAGGGTGGTGATGCCGCTCATTCTTGAAGCACAGGCCAGGGGGACGTCACTCCGTCACTGGCCGGAAGGCTGGCGGCGGGGGCTGGCTCTGGCTGAGGCCCTGGTGCGGCCCTGGCAGGCCCGCTGTTTGGCGACGGATTTTTGCTAAAAGGCGCAGATGAGCTGCCGCCATGACCACAGAGCGGATCACCGATGACCTCGAGCGGTTGCTGCGTCTGCTTCCTCAACAGGTGCAAGACGCCTTGCAGTTGCAGGACCAGAGCAGCTCGCTGCTCGAGGTGGTGCTGGATCTAGGGCGTCCGCCCGAGGCCCGCTACACCGGCCGTGCCCAGGTTCTTGGTGATCGGCCTCTGACCCGAGACGATCTTGACGCCACCGTGGCTCGCCTGGGGTGTTTCGGAGCCGACAATCGTGCCGGCATCGAGCGGACCCTCCACCGGATCAGTGCAATTCGCAATCGCAGGGGTGATGTGGTGGGCCTGACCTGTCGCATCGGGCGTGCTGTCTTCGGCACCGTGGCGATGGTGCGGGATCTGCTTGACAGTGGAGACTCTCTCTTGCTGATGGGACGCCCCGGCGTGGGTAAAACCACAGCATTGCGTGAGATCGCCAGGGTCCTGGCCGATGACTTGCACAAACGGGTGGTGGTCATTGACACGAGCAATGAGATCGCTGGGGATGGTGATATCCCCCATCCCGCCATCGGTCGTGCACGACGAATGCAGGTTGCCCGACCTGAGTTGCAGCATCAAGTGATGATCGAGGCGGTCGAGAATCACATGCCCGAGGTGATCGTCATTGACGAGATCGGGACGGAATTGGAGGCGCAAGCGGCCCGAACCATCGCCGAACGTGGCGTGATGCTGGTCGCCACGGCCCACGGCAATGCCTTGGCGAATCTGATCAAGAACCCCACCTTGAGTGATCTTGTTGGCGGTATTCAGTCAGTCACGCTTGGAGACGACGAAGCTCGGCGCCGGCGCACGCAGAAGACCGTCCTTGAGCGGGCTGCAGAACCTACGTTTCCAGTTGCGATTGAAATGCACAGTCGGAACCGCTGGGCGGTGCACATCGATGTCGCCGCAACGGTGGATCAGTTGTTGCGTGGATTGCCGGCTCGTGCTCAGGAACGGGAGCTGACTCCCGAGGGATCCCTGCGACTGGTTGAGTCGTCGCAACCCAAGCGGCCTTTGCATCCGGGGCGGCCCGCTCTGGTTGCTGTACCTGTGCCCTCTCCTTTCGTTGCACAGTTGCCAACCGATGACACCGAGGCTGAAGCCGCAGCCTCGGATGATTTGCAGATCCTCTGTTGCGGGATCACGTCGCAGTTGGTTGAGGAAGCCACACGCCGACACCGATGGCCGGTGCGGGTCGTGAACGATCTGGCTGGTGCCGATGTGATCCTCAGCCTGCGTCAGGGGTTAGGTCGCCACCCCTCATTGCGTCGTCAGGCTCGCGAGCTGAAAGTGCCGATCCTTGTGATCAAGGCCGATACCCTCCCTCAGGTCGAACGAGCTGTTGATCGCCTGATTCGTCGTCGTGGGGATCGCTCTGAGCTGGTTCCAGCTGTTGTTGCAACGTCACAGGACGACGAGCTGGCTGGGTTAGAGGAATGCCGATTAGCAGTTGAGCAGGTGGTGATGCCTGAAGGACGACCCGTTGAACTGCTGCCACGAACGGAACGGGTGCGCCGCATGCAGGAGGAGCTGGTACAGCGTTACCGCCTGCGGAGCGACGTGTTCGGCTCAGCGGAGCACTGCAGGCTGAGGGTGTTTCCCCCCTGAAGTCATTCGAATGGTTTGACGAAGGTGTGGCTGTTATGAGTAACTATGTTGATGCCGGAGACATGCCTCATTGAGGAGTCTCTCGGAACATTGGGCCGTCGCCAAGCGGTAAGGCAGCGGGTTTTGGTCTCGCCATTCCTAGGTTCGAATCCTAGCGGCCCAGTTTTTTTGATATGCAGGAGCGCCCACTCCTCGTTTTTGATTTCGACGGGGTCATCGTCGATGGTATGGCCGAGTATTGGTGGAGCTCCTGGCATGCCGCCAAGTCGCTTGCCGCCGAGCCCCACGAACTGTCCCCGGAGCAAGTCCCTGAGCTGTTTCGGCGCCTGAGGCCCTGGATTCATCACGGCTGGGAAATGGTGCTCCTTGCCGCGGAATTGCCGGGTCTTGATGAGGCCTCCTGGGTTGAGGGCTATGAAGTGCAGCAGCATGCGGCTCTCTTGAGGAGGGGCTGGGCGGTTGACCTGCTCCAGGGCGCGCTTGATCGAGCCCGGCTGCAGGCCGTGCAAAAGGATCGCGGCGCCTGGCTGCAGCTGCACCGCCCCTTCCCAGGCTTGTCACGACGTCTTCGATCTCTGGATGAGGAGGGCTTCGACTGGGCTGTGCTGACCACCAAGACTGAGGTTTTCACGGCAGAGTTGCTCAACGCTTTCGAGCTGCGGCCTGCAAGGCTTGATGGCCGTGAGGCTGGTCCCAAGCCGGAGGTGCTGCTGCGGCTTGGGCAGGAACGTCCCCTGCGCGGATTTGTGGAGGATCGCCGCTCCACCCTGGAGGCAGTGCTCTCCACGGAGGGGCTTCAGGAGCTCCCCTGCTATCTGGTGGACTGGGGATATCTCAAGCCTGCAGACCGACAGCAGCTGCCGCCTGGCATTCAGCTCATCGACCTGGATCGACTGGCCAAGCCCCTGGCGCAATGGTCCTGATCCGTTAGCGTACGTCTGTACTACATGGGACGATTGGCCGCCTTCGTGGCATTGGATCTCTCGTTCCTTAGCTTCAGAGTGTTTCCATGCCTGTTGAGATGAAATCTGCCCCCACCGGTTCCGATCCCCGTTCCTCCGGTGAGCGGGATAAAGCGCTGAATCTGGTGCTTGGTCAGATCGAGCGCAACTTTGGCAAAGGTTCGATCATGCGCCTGGGCGATGCGTCCCGCATGAGGGTTGAGACGATCTCCACCGGAGCGCTGACCCTGGATCTCGCCTTGGGTGGTGGTTATCCAAAGGGTCGCGTTGTGGAGATTTACGGACCTGAGAGCTCGGGTAAAACCACCCTCACCCTTCATGCCATCTCCGAGGTGCAGAAGCGAGGTGGCGTAGCGGCTTTCGTGGATGCTGAGCACGCCCTAGACCCGGTGTATGCCGCATCGCTCGGGGTGGATGTGGAGAATCTGCTGGTGTCACAGCCGGACACCGGTGAGATGGCCCTGGAAATCGTGGATCAGCTGGTGCGGTCCGGTGCGGTCGACATCGTGGTGATTGACTCCGTGGCCGCGTTGACGCCCCGTGCCGAGATCGAGGGGGAAATGGGTGATCTGGCGGTCGGCAGTCAGGCCCGCCTGATGAGTCAGGCCATGCGCAAGATCACGGGCAACATCGGCAAGTCCGGATGCACGGTGATTTTCCTCAACCAGCTGCGTCTGAAAATCGGCGTGACCTACGGCAACCCGGAAACAACTACCGGTGGAAACGCTCTCAAGTTCTATGCCTCTGTGCGGCTGGACATCCGCCGCATTCAGACCCTGAAAAAAGGCACTGAGGAATTCGGGATCCGCGCGAAGGTCAAAGTGGCCAAGAACAAGGTGGCTCCACCGTTCCGGATCGCTGAGTTCGACATCTTGTTCGGTCGTGGCATCAGCACCGTGGGTTGTCTGCTCGACCTGGCGGAGGAGACCGGGGTCGTGATTCGCAAAGGGGCCTGGTACAGCTACGAGGGTGACAACATCGGCCAGGGGCGTGACAACACGATCATCTGGATGGAAGAAAACCCTGAGATTGCAGTCAAGATCGAGGAGCTGGTGCGACAGAAGCTCACCGAAGGGTCCGAAGTGAAGGCCAATTCAATGCGCCCTTTGGCAGCAGCAGCGCGAGCTGCCGCCCAAGCACCTTCCGCCCAGGCTTCCTCGGCTGTTGGCAAAGGAGGTGAAGCAGCCTGAGTCAGGCCGCGGCGACAGGAATCTGGTTGAGCTGTCCTGTCGCCGTGCGGAGATGATTTGGACTTTGAATCATCTGGGCCATCCGTTGGAGCTCCTGGATTGCTTCGGCACCCTCGAGCTTCACGAGCTCGCGACCGTTGCGGGATTCAACCCAGCTGATTCCGAAATCAGAGACGAGAAAGCGCACGATGTGTCCGTCTCCCATGTCAGCAACAAATGAGGCTCCGTGAGCCTCACTGCCGTCGCCGCAGCTATAACAACTCGCCGTAACTCCCGCTCCCTTCAACCCTTCTGCCAGAGCCTGGAGACTTATAACCAGGTCGTGCACCACGGACTTGTAATGCTCGGCGAGACGGGAAAACATGCCTGAGTCCAGAATGAGGCCTAATTTAAAGCTTTTCTTTTGATTTCGTTGCTTCTCATTCGTTGTTAGGGATCGCGAATCAACTGGTGTCAGGGAGTGTCCGCCAGAGTCCACCAGCCGGCTGTTGGACCGATGAAGCGCACCGTGACCCACAACAGGACCATTGCGCCGATGCCAACCCAGGCCCCATTGGTGGTCAACGTCACGAACCTTTGGGTCTGGTTCTTCGTTAGCGGAATCCAGGACACAATTCTGGGCGAGTCATCCACGGGTTTCGGATCCGTTTTGGGCTGGCGGGGGGGTAGGCCCTGGGCAGCGCGTCGTCGGGCTTCTCCCATCTGGTGCATCGTTTCAAGATCACCCTAAACAGCTTGCAGTGCTTCGCTTTCTCAGTCGGGTAAAAGGCGTTGCAGGGGCTGCCATGGCTCGAGTCGTTGCAGGACCTGGTCCCCCCAGCTGCGACCTCGCAGCCGGCCATCGAGAACGGCCAGGCGTCCGCCTGAGCGTCTGAGGGGCGCGAGCGCGGCTGGAATCAAGCGCAAGGCTTCCGGCAGAAGCAATGAGCGAAACCAGTCGTTGCCAAGTCGTTTGAGGCGTTCCACCCGAGCCGCAGTCAACGGATCGCTCAGGCTCGCGATAGGAAGCAGCCCCACGATCAACTGGTCAGGTTCCGGCAAGTGTTCCTGATGCTGCAGCCACCAGCTCCAGCTGGAGCTGATGACTCCATTGGCTTCTGGTGTGGTGCTCTGCTCCTGCACCCGCATCCCGAATTCAGCGGCCAGCCCGGCCGTGAGTGTTCGCCGCAGGGCCGGATCATCCAGAAGAACGATCGTGAGACCTGTCCGTCCAAGAACCAACCTCCGACACTGTTCCAACAAATGCTGGGCGTAGATCTCTGTGTTGGGCAGGGGCTGACGGCGCGGAGCGAAGAGGGGAAGAGGCTCTTCCAGTTCTGCCTCGCGCAGGGATGCTGTGACGTCCGGTGCTGACTCGGCATCCAATAATTCCTTGTCCAGTCGTGATGTCTCACCGGTTTGGCTAAGCATCAAGGTGGGGTTTTCCCGAAGCAGCCCCGGTAGCAGTTCCAGCGGCTCTAACGGTTCCAGGCACCAGCTCCATTGCAGAAGCTGGTGATCCAGCTCGGCCCAACTGGCCCATTGATTGATGCTTGTGGCCAGGAAATCCGCCCAGGGTGATGGAAGGGAGCCCATCACTCCCAGAAGATCACGAAGCTTTTGAACAGCACTTCCATCCATGCGGACCCTTGCATCCGGCCGGGTGGCGTCCTGAAACAGCTGACGCGTCAGCCGTTCATACAAGTCCAACAGAACTTGATCGGCTTGTGGAAGAGCATGGCGGAGCTCCTCCCAGTGGCTCGCATCAATTCTGATCGCCATATGTAGGCGCAGGCGGCAGCTCAATTGGTCGATGTCTGGAATCAGCAATGGCCGTTGTTTCAGCTGCTGATTGCGGTAAGCCTGGATGAGGTCCTTGTGGTCCAGAAGCCAAAGTTGCCCTGAGGCCGGAGGGCTGGGTCCGCTCCAGCAAGCCAGTCGATAGCCCTGGCTCTTCAGCCTTGGCAGTTCCACCTGAAGCAGCCTTCGCTTCTGGCGTTCCGTCAACACGAGAACGGCTGAACTTGGTTGCAGGCAAAGCGGCATCAGAAGCCCGAGCCACCAGCGCTCCCCCGGACTGGGTGGGAGCCGCAGCAGTGTTCTGTCTCCTCGTCGAAGACTTCTGCCCACCAGCCGGCTGAGGGTGAGGTGGTGAGGCCAGTTCGAGTCGTCGTGCCGGAGCAGTGTCTTGAGGTGGCTGTGGGCCTGGGCTTCAAGCATTGGAGAACCCTAAACAGGGTTGTGTCGCCGGGACGTTCGTCGCAATCCATCGACCAACATGGGTAATAACTCCGAACTGCGGGATGTGTGAGAGCAAGGGTTCGGTCGGGATCGTCGGTCTCGGACTGATCGGAGGGTCGCTGGGTCTCGATCTCCGTGCCTTGGGCTGGTCAGTCCAGGGGCTGGTGCATCGCACGGCCACGGCTGAACGGGCCCTGGAGAGGGGATTGGTGGATGCTGTCAGTACGGATCCGGCCTGCCTCAGCTCCTGTGATCTTGTGATTCTGTCCCTGCCGATTCCGGCTCTTCTGGCACCCGAATCCACTCTGCTGGAGGCCATCCCAGGGTCAGCGGTTGTCACCGATGTGGGTTCGGTGAAGCAACCGGTGCTGGAGGTTTGGCGGTCGTTGCATCCCCGTTTTGTCGCCAGTCATCCAATGGCCGGCACGGCATCAGCCGGAGTTGAAGCCGGTCAGGCTGGATTGTTTCGTGGTCGCCCCTGGATCGCTACGCCGGAGGCAGGAACCGACCCAGCGGCGCTGGACGTCGTGCGGTCTCTTGCCCAATGTCTGGGGAGCCGGTGGCATACGGCTTCGGCTGAACAGCATGATCAAGCCGTGGCGTTGATTTCACATATGCCCGTGCTGGTGAGCGCCGCCCTGCTCCGAACAGCTGGTGACGAACGCGACCCGGAGATTCGTCAGCTGGCTCAGTCTCTGGCTTCCAGTGGATTTTCGGATTCGACCCGAATTGGTGGGGGGAATCCCGATCTGGGGGTCGCCATGGCGTCCAGCAACAGTGCCGCTGTTCTCAAAGCTCTTGCCGCTTATCGCTGGAGCTTGGAGCAGTTGGAGGATGCGGTGCTGCGCAACAACTGGCAGCAACTGCATCGGGAACTGCAGCGCACTCAGAGTCTGCGGCCTGACTATCAGCAAACCTCCTCTTCTGATGCGCCCTGAAGGGTCAACCTCGTAGCTGCAGATCAGTGCCGCGGTTGGCCAGCAGTTGACGGCAGACATTCAGGGCGGACAGAGTCACACCTGCTGTCCCTTCACCGGGGTGGATGCTGTCGCCGCACAGCCAGAGTCTCGGCAGCGGTGTGCGCCCAGCCAGTCCAAAGGGACCGAAACGGCTCGGATGTTGTCCAAGGCCGCCGACCATGCCACGCGGGCGACCGGTCCATCCAGCAAATCCGCGCGGTGTGGCCATTTCCACGTGCAACCAGTCCTGGGGTTGCAGGCTGAACCAGTTTGAGAGGGCTGCCTGCATGGCTTCTAGCCGTTCCTGCTTGCGGCACTGGTAGGTCTCCTCGTCCAGACTGCACCAGTCAGCTGTTGGGGTGAACAGGCTGGCGATCAAAGTGGCCTGCCCGGCAGGAGCACGCCCATCCCCCTCGCGGCTGATCGATACGAACAGCGAGCCCGGATGATCAGCTCCCCGTTGCAGATGGCCTGGACAGTGATCGGGCAGGGCTTGTCGCTGTACAGCTCCATAAAGCACCAGTGCACCGCTGGGCTCCGGTAGGGATTTCAATCGGCGGCTGTAATGCGCTGGAAGCAGATGGTCATCGATCAGATCCGGCAGGCACTGAGGCGGAAGGCTGCTCACCACGTCATCGGCCTCGAGCGTTTTGGGTCGTCCGTTTCGTGTCTGCACCTCGACGTCCCAGCCATGAGATGAGGGGCGCAGCGCTGAAGCTCTGTGACGTCGCAGGATTTTTCCACCTGTGCTTTCGATGACCTCAACCAGTTGATCGCTCAGCACCTGCATTGATCCCTGCAGGTGCCAGAGGCCCAGAGGGGCCTGGGCCATGTTCAGAACGGTTGCGCCGTAGAGGGCCGCGGTGCGATCGGCGGGTTCCTGTGAATACAGCTTCAGCTGCAGATCGAGAAATCGCTTCAGCCTGGAATCGTCGGCACAACCGCACAGCTGCACCAGGTCAAGCATGGACAGCCCGGTGAGCAGACCCGACGCCAGGGTTGGAAGTTGGAGGGCGCCGATCAGTTGGCGCAGATCCCAGAGGGAGCGTGGAGTGACGATCGGATCCTTCCCTGCGAAGGCCCAGTTGCTGC
>CEVX01008817.1_pt1 | contig 11592 bp, 14 predicted proteins | sample 356561 | NCBI WGS metagenome assembly CEVX01 (sample SAMEA2623886, study PRJEB7988) | marine metagenome | biome: marine biome (ENVO:00000447); feature: surface water layer (ENVO:00002042); material: "saline water (ENVO:00002010), including plankton (ENVO:xxxxxxxx)" | depth 5 m | reverse complement strand
CCCCACCCCTATCCTGATATGGTTGCTAGGTTTCAATCTGTAATTGGAAATGAAGTTAAAAAACAATTAAAAAAAGTTGAGGGAAATGAAAACCCTAATTATGTTATAGCTTGTGTTGGAGGCGGAAGCAATGCAGCGGGAATATTTTATCCCTATTTAGATAACGAAAAAGTGAAAATAATTTGTGTAGAGGCAGCAGGAAAAGGAATAAATTCTGGAGAAAGTGCAGCTACCTCAGTATTAGGTAAAGAAGGAATCATTCATGGTTCTAAAACTCTATTGATGCAAACTCAGGATGGACAAATAACAGAGCCATATTCAATTTCTGCTGGACTTGATTATCCAGGAGTTGGCCCAATGCATGCTAACTTGTATAAATCGGGAAGAGGAAAGTTTATTTCAATTGAAGATAAGGATGCCATGGAATGGGGGTTGATTTTATCAAGAATGGAAGGAATTATTCCTGCAATAGAAACTTCTCATGCTTTTGCAGTTCTTGATAAAATGAAATTTAAAAAAACTGATGTTATTGTTTTTAATTGCTCTGGAAGAGGAGATAAAGACTTGGACACCTACATTGAGTATTTTAAGTTATGATTTATTTACACATAAATTATACCTATTTAACATCCAATCAAAATATTACATTTAATATATTTAAATAAAATAACACACATGAAATCAATTAAAATTTTTTTACAAGCATTTAGTATTATTATATTATTTGGATGCAATAAGGAGATTCCAGTAGATAAAAATGAGAAACTTAATGTATTATTTATAATGACAGATGATCTTAACTGTGATTTAGGTTCTTACGGACATTCGCAGGTAATAAGTCCTAATATTGACAAGCTAGCTAGTCAAGGTATTCTTTTTGAAAATGCTCATAATCAATACCCTTTGTGCGGACCATCTAGAGCCTCTTTCATGACAGGAATGTATTCTGATCAAACAATGCATACAACCCTTAATGTAGATATTAGAACTACAACCCCGGATGTTGTTACACTGGGGCAAAGATATAGACAACAAAATTACAGATCAGTAAGAATTGGAAAAATATTTCATTACGACAATCCCGGATCTATAGGCAGCTCCAGTTCAGATGATATTTATACTTGGGATTATACAATAAATCCATGGGGAAGAGATAAAGAGGAGGAATATAAAATAAATACATTAAGTGAACGACAATATGGAGGAACCTTAAGTTGGCTCGAAGCTGATGGAAATGATGAAGAACAAACTGATGGAATAGTTGCTACTGAAGCAGTTGAACAACTGGAAAAATTTTCTAAAAATGGGCAAAGTTTCTTTTTGGCTGTGGGATTTTTCAAGCCACATACACCATACGTTGCTCCAAAAAAATATTTTGATTTGTATGAAAAAGAAGATATGGTCATTCCTTATACTGGAGTCAGCGATGAGTATTTAAAATCAATTCCTACACCAGCAGCAAGATCAATAAGAGCAAAAAAAGATCAAATTAAATTAAATTTAAAATCTAATAAAGAACTATCTAAAGAAATTAAAGAAGCTTATTACGCTACCATTTCTTTCATGGACGCCCAGATAGGAAGAGTTCTGGATAAATTAGAAAAAACTGGTCTTGATAAAAATACTATAGTTGTATTTTCATCAGACCATGGATATCATTTAGGAGAGCACGGGTATTGGCAAAAACAAACCCTATTTGATAACTCCACAAGAGTTCCTTTAATTTTTTCTGGCCCCGGGATTGAAAAAGGTATAAAAACTAACTCCCCTGTCGAGTTAATTGATATCTACCCAACATTAATGGAACTTACAGGAATAAAATCACCTGATCATGTTGTTGGAAAAAGTTTAGTGCCTGTATTTGAAGACTCTAATTTTAAAATTAGAAACAGTGCTTTAACAAGATGGAGAAATGGATACTCAATTAAATCGGAAAACTATAGACTTACCAAGTGGGGAGAAAATGGTGAATTAGGTTATGAACTTTATGATCATACTAATGATAAAGAAGAATTAATAAATCTGGCTAAAAACGAAAATTATTTACCAATATTTAATTCCCTAAAAACTGAAATAGATTTAAGAATAAAAGAGGCCAGAGTTAAGCCTAAAGGACTTGGGAGACAATTTGAACAAAAGCCATACAACAGAATAAAGTATACCCCTGGAGATTTATATGACACAAATGGCAAAAGAACATATTTGAAACCATCTGATGAATAGAATTAATAAAGTTTTAAATAAAAAAAGAGAAATATTATCCATTTATTTCACTGCAGGTTTTCCAGATCTTTCTGATACAACTTCAATCATAAAAAGTTTGGACAACTGTGGTGTTGATATGATTGAAATTGGACTGCCTTTTAGTGACCCTTTAGCAGATGGTCCAACTATTCAAGAAAGTTCAACAAAAGCATTAAAAAATGGAATGACAACTAAAAAATTATTTGAACAACTTAAAGGGTTAAGAAAAGAAACTAATATTCCTCTGATTATAATGGGTTACTTTAACCCAATTATGCAATATGGAGTTGAATCTTTTTGCAAGGACTGTGAGTTAGCTGGAATAGATGGTCTAATAATTCCAGATTTACCTGTTGAAATTTACAATAATAATTATAAAACAATTTTTGAAAAATATAATCTTCTAAACATGTTTCTAATTACTCCACAAACATCTGATAAAAGAATTAGATTTATTGATGAAATTTCTAGTGGTTTCATTTATATGGTAAGTAGTTTTAGTATTACAGGATCTGTTAATTCTTTTAAAAAAGAACAAACAAAATACTTTGAAAGAATAAATAAAATGAATTTAAGCTCTCCACTAATAATTGGATTTGGAATAAGTAATAAGCAAACATATTTAGATGCAATTAAAAACAGTAATGGTGCGATTATAGGTTCAGCATTTATAAAACACTTAAAAAAATATGGCGTGGGTAAAGTGAGTGATTTTATAAATAAAATAAGAAATTAACTATCTTATAAAAACTAATTCCTTCATTTTTTCACTTTCCTCTGAGCTGTAACTGTAACCTCCATAATCAAAACCTTTAAGATCTTCCAAGTTATTAATTTCATTATCTAAAATATACCTTACCATCATTCCTCTAGCTTTTTTTGCATAAAAAGAAATAATTTTTAATTTTCCATTCTTCATATCCTTAAATGATGGAGAAATCATAGTTGTATTTAAAGTCTTTTTATCAATTACAGATGAATATTCATTACTAGCTAGATTAATAAAAAATTCATCCTTTAATAACTCATCATTTAATTTGTTTGTGATTTTATTTTTCCAAAATCCATATAAATTAACTGACCCTTCAACATTTAATTTTGTGCCCATTTCAAGTCTATATGGCTGAATTAAATCTAAAGGTTTCAACATACCATAAAGCCCTGAAAGTATTCTCAAAGAGTTTTGAGCCTTATTAATTTGATCTTCTGATAGACTAAACGCATCCAAACCACTGTAGACATCCCCATTAAATGTAAAAATACTTGGTCTTGAATTATCGGAATCAAAAGGAGTTTTAAAACTGTTATTCCTGTTCCAATTTAATTCGGCTAATTTATCTGAGATAGACATTAAAGATTTTAACTGAGATGGTGACTTTTTTTTCAGTAATTGATTAATAATTTTAGATTCAGTTAAAAAATCAGGAACTGAAAAATTCTTAATTGGTAGTTGTGTTTCAAAATCAAGAGATTTTGCAGGTGAAATAATAATTTTCATATAATATAAATTGAAATATAAATTTAAAAAAAATCAAATATTATTTGAATAGTTTCTCCATTTATTAAGACATTCTGTAAAGTCTTCAGGGAGATCAGAAACAAAATCTAATTCTTTTTTTAAAACAGGGTGTGAAAAGCCAAGAGACTTTGCATGAAGGGCTTGTCTTGGTAGAGTTTTGAAACAATTCTGAACAAATTGTTTGTATTTATTAAAAATTGTTCCTTTTAAAATTTTGTCACCACCATATCTCTGGTCGCTAAAAATAGGATGACCAATAAATTTCATATGAGCTCTAATTTGGTGAGTTCTTCCAGTCTCTAACTGACATTCTAAAAGAGTTACATAATTAAATCTCTCCAACACTTTATAATGAGTTATTGCACTTTTCCCAATTTCTTTATCCTCAGGCACACTCATTATCAAACGGTTTTTAGGGTCTCTGGCCAAATTTTCATTGATAGTGCCCTCATCTTTTTCTACAACACCCCAAACAAGTGCAATATATTTTCTTTTAGAAGTTTTTAAATAAAATTGTTTCGCAAGATTAGTCATGGAAAGCTCGGTTTTAGCAATGACTAACAAACCACTAGTATCCTTATCAATTCTATGTACTAAACCTGGTCTACCATCTTTATTTGATGGTAAGTTTTTAAAATGATAAATTAATCCATTTAGTAATGTTCCACTATAATTTCCATGACCTGGGTGAACTACAATACCTGGTGGCTTATTGACAACAAGTAAATACTCGTCCTCAAAAATAATATTAAGAGACATTTCTTCACCAACTAATAAGTTTTCATAGGGTGGATGAGAAAACATCACTTTAATTTTATCGCCAGGTTTTACTTTATAATTGGATTTGACTGATTCTCCATTGACAAATATAAAACCACTTTTAGCAGCATTTTGAATTTTATTTCTTGTAGCATTTTCAATTCGATTCATTAAAAACTTATCTACTCTTAAAGGTTCTTGCCCTTTATCTGCATGAAATTGGTAATGTTCAAATAAATCTTTGCTATAATCAGTGTTTTCTTCAACTTCAATCATTTTTCATTTTTAATACCATTACCAAGAACCAAATCAATTTTAGATTTTTTTGGAACTAAAAATCCAGGATCAACCTCTGCATCATCAAACAAGATTTTAATAACCATATCCTTACCAATATTATCTATTAAGGTAATTTCTCCTAAATCTAAATCTGATGAAAGAAGAGCTGAAATTGCACTTCTTTTAGTTATTTGAATAATATTAGGTATTGCTATGTTACCATAATTAACTGGATTAATAGTTAAATAAATTTTTCTATTTTTTTTAACTTTTGAATTAGCAATTGGCAACTGCTCTAAAACCGAAAACTTAGGGAAATTAGGATTAAAAAAAGTAGAATCAGATATCTCATACTTTAAATTATTTTCATTTAAAATTTCTTCTACATCATTAATAACGAGACCCTTTAAATCTGGAACTGAAATATAATTATTGTGATTAGTATTTATGTTTAGATATACAAAAACAACAGCTAACATAATTCCAGTAATAATAGAAGCAATAAATATTTGCTTTAAAAAATACCTAGTAAAAAAATACTTTAACAAATTCATTTGTAATTTTAAGCAAATATATAAAATATGTTATCTCTGTGTTTTGACTTAAAATAAATGATATTTTTGTTGTATGAAAAAAAATGTGGCTGTATTGATGGGAGGATATTCATCTGAATATGATATTTCAATTAAAAGTGGCCAAGTTGTTTTGGATAATCTCGATAAAGAACTGTATTTAGCTTTTAAAATTATTATAAGAAGTGATGAATGGATTTATTTAGATAATGACAATAATAAATTCAAAATTTCTAAAGATGATTTTTCGGTTCAAATTAAAAATAAAAAAATAAAATTCGACATAGCTTTTATAATTGTACATGGTTCACCTGGTGAAGATGGACTTCTACAATCTTATTTTGATTTAATTGGTATTCCATATACAGGCTGTAGCGCATACACTTCTGCTTTAACATTTAATAAAAGAGATTGTATTTCAGTTTTACAAAAATATAATATACCGTCAGCTAAATCAATTAATTTAAATCTCGGAGATGATATTAATGAAGATATGATCACCAAAACAATAGGCTTACCTTGTTTTGTTAAAGCAAATAAATCTGGGAGCAGTTTTGGAGTTTTTAAGGTTTACAACAAAGAAGACTTAAAAAGGTCCATCGAAAATTCATTTAAAATTGATAATGAGGTTTTAGTTGAGGCATTTTTAGATGGAATTGAAGTTTCAGTTGGCGTTATGAATTATAGAAATAATGTTGAAGTTTTTGGTATTACTCAATTAGTAAGTGATAATGATTTTTTTGATTATGAAGCTAAATACGAAGGGAAATCTAAAGAAATTACACCAGCTAATATTTCAGAAATTCAAAAAAAGAATGTAACTGAAATTTCAAAGAAAATTTATAAAAAACTTGGTTTAAAAGGTTTGTCAAGAAGTGAATTTATTTTTATCGGAGATAAACCATATTTCTTGGAAATAAATTCTGTCCCAGGAATGACTCAGGAAAGTATTTTTCCTAAACAGGCAAAAATAAAAGGCATTTCATTAAAAAATTTGTTTAGTGAGCTAATTAAACAAGCTATAGAATAAATTATTTATATTTAATAAATGAGAAAAGCAATTTTCCCTGGATCATTCGATCCTTTTACACTAGGACATTTAGATATCTTGAAAAGAAGTCTTTCTCTTTTTGATGAAATCATTGTTGGTGTTGGAAGAAATAGTCAAAAAAAAACAATGTTTTCTGAAAGACAAAGAATTGAGTTTATTAAAAATTGTTTTACTGGTGAATCTAAAATTAAAGTAGAAGCTTATCAAGGTTTGACAATAGATTTTTGTAAAAAAGTTGGAGCAAATTTCATTGTAAGAGGTATTAGAAATAATGGAGATTTTGAGTTTGAAAAAGCAATTGCTCGAACTAATAGAAAGCTTTCAAAAATTGAAACAATATTCTTGCTCACTTCTGCAAAAACATCATTTATAAGTAGTAGTATAGTTAGGGAGCTTATAGATAATAAAGGTGATTACAAACTCCTTGTTCCAGAATCTGTCAAACTAAATTAATTTTTTCAATAGTAATTTAATATTCGGAAAAGTATTTTTAATTTTTTTTATCTTCGATCTACTTTTCCAAACCACCTTACTAATACCTTCATTTAACTCTGGATGTAGTTCACCATCGTAATTTGAGCTCATATTAAACCAGGAAGTTTGTTTTAAAAAATACTTGCTGTCCTTTTTAAAGATATGATATGTATCTTTAAAAAAACTTGAAATAACAAGGTTTTTAACCCCAGTTTCCTCTTCAACTTCTCGAACTGCAGTATTTTCAATAGTTTCGCCTTTATCCATTTTTCCTTTGGGTAAATCCCATTTATTTCTTCTAAATATGAATAATATTTCGTCCTTAGAATTAGTTACAACACCACCACCGGCCTTAACAACTTTAATTTTTTTCTTAAAATTCGAAATCAATTTTAAGGAATTATGGTGATACAAATAAATTTTCTTATGTTTTTTAACTTTTGAAATAACATCATCAATAGAAGTCTCTTTCAAAGGAAGCACAGTTATATTAGAGCCAAATTGAATTTCACTTGTTAGATTTATGACATTTTCATTAAGAAAAACTTTATACATTTGTTTTATGATATTAGATTATAATACTGCAAAAAAAACTGCTGAACTTCTATTACAAATTAATGCAATAAAATTGAATCCAAAAAATCCCTTTACTTGGGCTAGTGGTTGGAAATCTCCAATTTATTGTGATAATAGAATAATACTGTCTTATCCACATATCAGAGTTTATGTAAGAGAACAAATTTCCAAACAAATTAATGAGTTGTATGGAAAACCTGATTTAATAGCAGGAGTAGCAACAGGTGCTATTGGAATTGGAATGCTTGTAGCAGATATAATGAACTTACCTTTTATATATGTTAGACCTAACTCAAAAAAACATGGAAGAAAAAACCAAATTGAAGGATATTTTAGTGAAGGTCAAAATGTAGTGGTGATTGAGGATTTAATTAGTACGGGAAATAGTAGTTTGGTAGCTGTTGAAGCTTTAAGGGAAGCTAATTTAATAGTTAAAGGTATGATTAGTATTTTCACTTATGGGTTTCCAATTTCATATGAAAATTTTAATAGTAATAAGGTAGAATTATATACTCTAAGCTCCTATGATGTTCTTTTAGAACAGACTTTAGAAATAAAATATATAAATGACGATGAATTTAAAGTTTTGAACGAGTGGAAACAAAATCCAAGTGAATGGCAAAAATAAACTAGCATTACAATGATATTAAAAAGCACATCAAGTAATTTAAATATTTCAGATGTTGAACTGTTTGAAAAACTATCTATTGTCGAAAATTTTAAAACAATTATGCCCGATAATGTTTCAAAATTTGAAGTAATAGACCCAAATACATTAATTTTTTCTCTTAAAGGAATGCCAGCAATTAAACTAGTGATTGGTGAAAAAAAATCACCATCTCTCATTGAACTTAATTCAAGCGATTCCAAAATTAATTTTTTGCTCACTGCACAAATAAAAAAAATTGATGAAAATAATTGTGCTTTCTCACTTGAATTTAATGGAGACTTAAATCCCATGATTCAGATGATGGTAAAAACCCCTCTTCAATCATTTATTAATGACTTATCAATTAATACTGCTAAACTAATTTAATGAAACCATTTGCACTAGTAACTGGAGCAAGTTCAGGAATAGGTGAACAAATATGTTACTCTCTTGCAAAAAGAGGTTTTAATATAATTTTAACATCAAGGACAGAGACAAAATTAAAAACTATTTCTGAAAAAATTAATTCTAAATATAAAGTTGAAACTACTTATTTTTCTTGTGATTTAGCAGATAAAGATGGTCCACAAAATATTTTTAATTTTTGTGAATCAAAAAACTATCATGTAGGTATTTTAGTTAATAACGCTGGATATGCTCTTCCTAATTCTTTTGAAAAAAATACAGTTGAAGAAGAAGAAAAATGTATTAGAGTTTTAGGAACTTCTGTAATTTCTTTAACTAAACTTTTTTTAAGAAATATGTTAAAAAAAGGTAAAGGGAAAATCATGATTGTTTCCTCTGTTGCTGCATTTGCACCTCCAGCTGCAATTCAGGTTTTATATGGTCCAATTAAAACTTTTATGAATAGATTTAATGAGGCTCTTAATATTAATTATAATTCAAAAGGAATTACATCTACCGCATTGTGCCCTGGTTATACAGTTACTAACTTTCATACAGCTAGCGGAGTTCAAGATGAAATGGATAGTGTTCCTCAATTTCTAAAAAAATCAGCATCAAGAATAGCAGAGGAGGGAGTAATTGGAATGTTAAATGGTAAAAAAATTATAATACCAACTAAAACATGGAGAGTTATAGTGTTTTTAATAAAAATAGTGCCACAATTCATTTTTGATTTTCTATCTGGTATTTTAGCTCCAGGAAGGTATGATAATTAAAAAATTGAAATTCCGTAGTATGTTATAATTGCCCAAACTATGTACTTGGCAAGTTTTCCAATAAACATCCAAAGAGACACTCTCATAAAATTTATTTTAAAAAATCCTAAACTAACTGCAATAGGATCTCCAATAATGGGTAAGCAACAAAGAAAAGCGTAAGTACTCCCCCAACGGTCGATTTTTTCTTTAAAGCGAATAATCTTTTCTTTTTTTATTCTAAAATATTTTTCAATAAACTCCCATTTCCCTAGACTTCCTAAAAAATAACTACTTAATCCACCAAGCCAATTACCAATAGAAGCAATAATTATACTTAAATTAATATCAAATCCTTTTACTATCAGATAACTCAAAACAATTTCGGAACTTAAAGGTATCACGGTTGCTCCTAAAAAACTCGCTAAAAACAGTCCCAAAAAACCTAACTCAACAAATGATTCCATAATATTTATTTTTAGTTTAAAACCATTTGAATTTCTTGAAAATTATAGTTTTCAATATTACCGTTTTTTAATCTCATTTTTAAAAGTCCATCCTTGCCAACAGATATTATTTTTCCTTGAAATATCTTTTTTTCTGAATCTTTAAAATTGCTAAAGTTATTTAATTTATATAAGTTCCTATTATAATTATTATTGATTTTTTTTAATTCTAATTCTGATTTGGGATTTAAATAATCATATCTTTTTAAGCTTTGTATGATTAAAGCAGTAAAGTTATTTAAATCATAAGTAATTTTATTAATTAATTTTAAGGAAGATGCATTTGGTAAATTATCAAAATTTTCTTGGTTAATATTAAGACCAAATCCAATTATAATATTTTCCACACTATCTCCTCTAACCTTAAACTCATTTAAAATTCCACATATTTTTTTTCCGCCTGACAATATGTCGTTTGGCCATTTTATTTTAAGATCGGGAATTTTTAATGATTTTAATATATTAAATAAAAAAAGTGAAACTATCATGTTAAAGCTAAATTGATCCTTAGCTTTTACATTTTCTGGGAATAAACATAGTGAAAATGCTAAATTTTTTCCTTGTTCAGAGTCCCAGGTCTTTCCTCTTTGCCCTTTTCCATTTGTTTGATTGAAAGTATATGCAACATATGTTGTTTTAATAAAATTTTCTTTAATATATTTCTTTAAATATTCATTTGTTGAATTAATGGCATCAAGTTTGATTATTTTCATATAAACAATATTATCATAAAACTAAAATAGTAGAACTAAATATCCTAAATTTACATCTTTAATTAAGCAATTTGAATACTGATAACCTAATTACTAATATCATCGAAGGAATTGAAAATGTAAAAGGACTTAACATTAATATTTTAGATTTAAGAGTTATTGATAATGTTGCTTGTAAGTATTTTATTATATGTTCTGGGAATTCCTCTACTCAAGTTAATGCAATAACTGGGTCGATAAGAAAATGTGTTAGTAAAGAAATTGGTGAAAAACCTTGGCATATAGAAGGATTAGAAAATAGTAAATGGGTTTTGATGGACTATATTGATGTTGTAGTTCATATATTTAATGAAGAAACAAGAGAATATTATAAAATTGAAGAGTTATGGGAAGAAGCAAATTCTACCCTTGTTGAATCAAAATACTAAAAATGAATAAGAATAAAAATTCTATAAAAAAACCGAAATTTAATACATATTGGATTTATTCAATGATAGTTTTATTTTTTGTAAGTACTTATTTTATTGGTGGAAGCGAAACAGCCAATACTTCAAAAAATATTAATATTTCTAGTTTTGAAAGATTTTTAAATAAAGGAGAGATCAAAGATGTTACTGTAATTAATAAAAACTTGGCTCAAGTAACTCTTCAAAGAGATGCTTTAAATAGTCCCGATCATAAAAGCGCTAATTCAACTAACTTTTTAGGTCAAAAAAATATTAATGGCCCACATTACGTTTTTGAAATTGGAAATTTAGAATTATTTCAAAATAAACTTGAAGAAGCAGAAAAAAAAGGGATTCAGTTCAATTATGATTTTAAAACTGTTGAAAACAAATTACTGGATTATATATTAGGATTTCTTCCACTAATAATTTTAGTTGGCTTATGGTTCTTCTTTATGAGAAGAATGTCTGGTGGTGGTGGTGGTGGTTCTCAAATTTTTAGCATTGGAAAATCCAAGGCAAAATTATTTGATGAAAAAACTGATGTAAAAACTACTTTTAAAGATGTAGCCGGACTCGAAGGAGCAAAAGAAGAGGTTCAAGAGATTGTAGATTTTCTAAAAAACCCTACAAAGTATACAAAG
>CEVX01089869.1_pt1 | contig 11593 bp, 7 predicted proteins | sample 356561 | NCBI WGS metagenome assembly CEVX01 (sample SAMEA2623886, study PRJEB7988) | marine metagenome | biome: marine biome (ENVO:00000447); feature: surface water layer (ENVO:00002042); material: "saline water (ENVO:00002010), including plankton (ENVO:xxxxxxxx)" | depth 5 m | reverse complement strand
TGGCTAAAAAATGCCAAAAGATCAAAAACTGCTTTTGCTGTAGCAGATATTGAGGGAGTTGAGATATCTCACAAAAGGTTTTTGACTGGTGTTCTCTTATTTTCAAAAAAAATTGCAGCATATAGTCCTGAGCAAAATGTTGGACTTCTTTTACCAAGTAGTGGTGGAGGCGCTATTGCCTCTATTGCTATTCTGGCTCTTGGTAAGACTATTGTAAATTTAAATTTTACTGCTGGAAAGAAGGCACTTGCATCTGCAGCAAAGCAAGCTGAATTGAAAAATATATATACCTCTCGTAAATTTTTAGACAAGATGCTAGAGAGAGGTATAGATTTAGAATCATTTTTCCCGAATTGTAAACTTCTTATGCTAGAAGATATTCGTGAAGAAATCTCATCCATAGCAAGAATTGGCACTCTACTAAAAGCTATTTTATTTCCTGCAAGTGTTATTAGAAAGAGTTATTTCAAAGAGGTTTCAATGAGTGACACAGCTGCCATTTTATTTTCAAGTGGAAGTGAAGGCTCTCCAAAAGGAGTTGAGCTATCGCATAGTAATATTGCTGCCAATGCTAAACAGGCAGCAATTGAATTGAGTGCTGTTGATAGCGATGTTATTATGTCAACGCTCCCAACTTTCCATGCGTTTGGATTTGCTATTACAACTTTAATGCCTCTTTCACAAGGCATACCCATTGTTTGTCATGCAGATCCAAAGGATGTGGTGACTATTGCATCTGGAATCCAGAAATATTCAGGAACGATACTTGTTGGAACTCCAACTTTTCTTAGAATGTACACTATAAATAAGAAAGTAAGCGTTGAATCAATGCAGTCTCTAAGGCTTGTTGTTGCAGGTGCTGAAAAATTAAGGTCAGAAGTCAGAGAGGGGTTTGAAAATAAATTCAATATGCCCGTATATGAAGGTTATGGTACAACAGAAACTTCACCTGGTGCATCTGTAAATTTACCTGATCTTGACTCTCCATATAAACTTAGAAATAGACCAGGCACAGTTGGTAAGTCATTTAGTGGTACAGAATTTAGGATAGTTGATCCTGACTCTTTGGAGCCTATCCCTTCTGGTGAAGATGGATTAATTTTAATTGGTGGTCCGCAAATAATGAAAGGTTACCTTAAAATGCCAGAAAAAACTGCTGAGGTAATTGAGCTAATCGATGGTTATAGATGGTATCGAACTGGAGACAAAGGCCATTTAGATGAGGATGGCTTCTTAACAATTGTTGATCGTTACTCTAGATTTGCAAAGATTGGAGGAGAGATGATCAGCTTATCAACCGTTGAGGAGGAAATATTAGATGCTTGTAATGAAAAAGACTTAGAGATTGCAGCTACTTGTCTGCCAGACCAGCGCAAAGGTGAAAAAATTGTTCTTCTATCAACTAATAATCTTGAGAAAAGTGAACTTACTAAAATTCTCTCAGATGCAAAAGTAAATCCTTTGTATCACCCCTCCTCTGTTCTTGTCGTTGATGAAATACCTAAACTTGGAAGTGGTAAAACAGACTTTGGTGCTACTAAAAAAATTGCATTAGTCAATGACCAATAATTAGATGAATGCCAGAGTTACCTGAAGTTGAAACCACACGAAAGGGTTTAGAGCCTCTAATCACTGGTAGAAAAATATTATCTGTTCAAATATATAAAAAAAAACTTCGATGGGAGATACCATCTCACCTGAAAAAAACACTCAAGAATCAGACCATAAAAAAAATCACAAGGCGAGCAAAGTATTTACTACTTCATTTTGATTTTGGAGAGCTAGTAATGCATCTTGGCATGACAGGATCTATTAGTGTAGTAAACTCTTTTGAGCCATTAAAAAAGCATGAACATTTTGAACTTGAATTAGATAATAGTTCAAGCTTAAGATTTAATGATCCTCGAAGGTTTGGATCAGTTCTATGGCAAAAGTCTAATGAGACACTCACTCTTTTAAATAATTTGGGGCCAGAGCCCCTAAGTTATGAGTTTGACAATGATTCACTATTTGAAGCATCAAATGGAAAATCAAGGAATATCAAATCCTTCATTATGGATAGCAATGTGGTTGTAGGGGTTGGCAATATATATGCCTCAGAAAGTCTTTTTCTAGCTGGAATATCTCCTATGAGAGTGGCTGGTAAAACTTCAAAGAGTCGCTTCATGGTTTTGACACAATGTATAAAAGATGTTTTGACTGATGCGATTAATAATGGTGGCACAACCCTTAATGACTTTTCAAATGTTGACGGCAACCCTGGATATTTTTCACAAATACTAAATGTATACGACAGGGATAACATGCCATGTGTCAGGTGCAGTGGTAAAATTAAGAGAATCATTCAAAATCAACGATCAACATACTACTGCCCTAAATGTCAACACTAGACAATCCAAAAAATCTATTTAAGAGCAACTGCTCCACAAACTCTGAACCATATGCTCTTCAGAATCTTGGTGATATGATGGAACCAGAATTTAGTGAAAATTGTATTATCATCATTGACCCATCAATGCCCATTCATCATAAAGCTTATGTAATCATTGACTTCAATGATGAACTTTATTTTCGACAATACTTTGAAGAGAATGGACGGAAATTATTAAGATGTCTAAATTCTTCATATGCTGAAATTGAACTTTCTAAGGATTTTGAGGTTCGCGGATGCATTATTCAGCAAAAACAAAGAAAACTAAAGTCACTTCATTATTACTTACCGAATGAATTTACTGGAGAAATTGAATTTAGCACGACTGGCAAAGAGAAAAAAAATAAATCTAGCACTATGTCATCCATATAAGATGTGCCATTCTGCCTGAGTTAATTCCATCCCTTCGATACGAAAAAAAATTATTTGACTCTTGAAAAGTGCATCTATCTCCACCAGAAATTGAATTTATTTGATAACCCTCAAGAATGACTCTAGCTGCATCATACAAATCAAGATAATTTTTATTACTTTTTATTGTAAAAGAACGTTCAAAGTTAATATTTTTCGATAAATAAAGACTCTTGACCTCATCACCAACCTCAAAGCATTTTTTTGAGATTGCAGGCCCAAGATGAACTACCAAATTATCTCCATTCGAGTTGAATGCTTTGATTAAATTTTCGATAATCCCAGAAGCTAGTCCTCTCCAACCTGCGTGAGCAATACCCACCATTGTGCCATCTTTATTGCTTACAAAAATAGGTAAGCAGTCAGCTGTCATAATTCCGCAGACAATTCCCAATTTAGACGAATAACTCGCATCAGCCTGTACGATTTTTTTTATTGATGCTGCATCAATACAAGTTGATGAATGAGTTTGACTTATCCATACTGGATCTGTTGGTAAATCAAATTGAACTTTGAGAATTTTTCGATTTTCTAATACATTAGCTCGACTGTCATTTACATGAAGAGCTAAATTAAAATTATCGAAGTTTCCAGAGCTTTTTCCTCCATCAATATATCTTTGGGTTGAAAGAAGTTTTACATTGCCAGGAAAATGATTCATTAATCAAAATTATTTAGAACATCTAATAGTCTAGCCATATCATCGGGAAGTTCTATTTTCCATGACATTTCACTGCCTGATGTGGGATGTATTAGAGTTAATTTTTTTGAATGGAGTGCTTGCCTTTGAAAGGCTTTTAGCGCTTCTTTTATTTCTTCACTAGCTTTCTTAGGAAATCTCAACCTACCTCCATATAATGGATCCCCAACCAATGGGTGACCAATGGAAGAAAGATGAACACGAATTTGATGGGTTCGACCAGTTTCTAAAGTAGCCTTTATATGGGTATGATTTGCATATCGATCAATGACCCTGTAATGAGTTACTGCATTTTTTCCATTAACTCTGACCGCCTGTTTAATTCTATCTTTAGAATCTCTTCCTATTGGATCATCAACAGTTCCACCTGAAATCATATTTCCATAAACAATGGCTGAATATTCCCTTTCAACAGAATGCGTTTGGAACTGCTCAACAAGATATTTTTGTGTCTTTGGATTTTTAGCCACGACCATTAGGCCTGAAGTATTTTTATCCAATCTATGGACAATACCTGCTCTGTCCAATTTAGATAAATCAGCATTGTAATGGAGAAGAGCATTAGCAAGCGTCCCTTCCCGATTCCCAGCACCGGGGTGAGTAACAAGTCCAAAAGGTTTATTAATTATTAATATATCTTCATCTTCATAAACAATATCTAGTGGAATATTCTCTGCAGCCCATAGATTATTTTGCTTTTGTTTTATATTAAAATAAATAACCTCTTCGCCACTAACTTTATCTTTTGGTTTGAATGTATAGCCATTTAATAAGGCATCCCCAGCTTTAATTGTCGAAGTGATTTTTGAACGAGAGATGTTTGGCATCATTTCTGCCAACGCAGAATCAATTCTTTTGCCGCCAAATCTCTCTGGAAGAATGACTTTAATAAATTCCTCACTCATGAGCTATAGATTTGTAATAATTAAAAATTAATAAATTTAAACCAATAAAATCTAATTTCAGTCAATCAGATTTTGCAAGTATTGGCCATATTGATTGCTCCTCATTTCATTAGCAATTGACTTCAACTGTTTTTTATTAATATATCCTTTATCAAATGCAATCTCTTCGATACACGCAACCTTAAGACCCTGTCTTTTTTCAATAGTTTCAATAAACGTTGATGCTCCAAGCAATTCATCATGCTCTCCGGTGTCAAGCCAAGCATAACCCCTTCCCAAAACTTGAACTTTCAATCGACTCTCGTTTAAATAAATTTTATTTACGTCAGTTATTTCAAGCTCACCTCTATCTGAAGGTTTCAAATTTAGTGCATGATTTATTACATCGTTAGGATAAAAATAAAGTCCAGTTACTGCATAACTACTTTTTGGAATCGTAGGTTTTTCTTCGAGACTTAAAACTTTGCCAACATGGTCAAACTCTACAACACCATACCTTTTAGGTTTATTCACATGATAACCAAAAATAGTTGCTGAGTTATGATTTGTAATATTCGACAGTGCCTCTTCAAGATAATCTGTAATGCCTTGCCCATAAAATATATTGTCACCTAAAATTAACGCCACTGGGTCAGAACCAATAAACTCCTTTCCTAAGATAAAAGATTGAGCGATTCCATCCGGAGATGGTTGGACCATGTATTCAATCCTAATTCCAATTGAGGAGCCGTCTCCAAGAAGATTTTCAAATCGAGGAACGTCATCCATCGTGGAAATTATTAAAATTTCTGTTATTCCAGCCAACATTAAAACTGAGAGTGGATAGTAAATCATTGGCTTATCATAGATAGGCAGGAGTTGTTTTGACACACCTTTTGTTATTGGATAGAGTCTTGTACCAGAGCCACCAGCCAAAATTATACCTTTCATTTTTTATCCACTCCTATGCGCTTAAGCTTATAGTTTCCATTTTGAATTCTATCAGACCAAGACAAATTTTCTAGATACCATTGGACTGTTTTAAGGATACCAGACTCAAAGTTTTCTTTTGGAATCCAGCCTAAATTAGATTTGATTTTATTTGAATCTATTGCATATCTTACATCATGCCCAGGCCTATCTTCAACATAAGCAATCAATTCACTGTATGAACTGATTCCATTTAAATTTTCTGGCATTAGATTATCTAGAATTGCACAAATTTTTTTCGCAACTTCAATATTTTGAATTTCATTGTTTCCACCAATATTATAAGTTTCACCTATTACACCTTTAAATACAACATCCATCAAGGCATGAATATGATCTTCAACGAATAGCCAGTCTCTAATTTGGGTTCCATCACCATAGATTGGTATTTTCTTGCCATTAATCGCACTCAGAATAACATGTGGTATAAGCTTCTCAGGGAATTGATATGGGCCATAATTATTTGAGCAGTTTGTAATTAAAACTGGCAATCCATATGAACGATGCCACGCCCTAACTAAATGATCGGAGCTTGCTTTTGAAGCAGAATAAGGAGAACTTGGATCATAGCGTGTTTCCTCTAAGAAAAAATCAGAATTACTCTTTAAATCTCCATAAACTTCATCAGTTGAAACATGCAGAAACCGAAAATTATCCTTTTTTGGTCCTTGAAGTGTTTTGAAATAAATTCTTGAACTTTCTAAAAGGAAATAGGTGCCTAAAACATTGGTTTGAATAAATTCTAATGGCCCATCTATGGATCTGTCAACATGAGATTCTGCTGCCAGATGAATTACAATATCAGGCTTGTTCTCCTCAAATACCCTTGTTAATTTTTTAGAATTACAAATATCAACTTGCTCAAAAATGTAATTCTTATCTTCTGTAATAGATTCTAAAGACTCCAAATTTCCTGAATAAGTTAACTTATCAATATTAACTACTTTGTGATCTGTATTGGAGATAATATGTCTTACTAACGCAGAACCAATGAATCCTGCACCGCCAGTTACTAAGATAGTATATTTTTTATTCATTCTTTATAATTATCTTATTTACTTCATCTTAAAATATTATCACCAGCCAGATTTTATAACTTTGCAGACTCTTCTAACGTCGTCTTCATTCATCATTGTATGGAGAGGAAGAACTAAATATTTGTCCTCAATTTTGTCCATATTTGGAAATGCTTTTCCACTAGTAAAATCATTAAAAATTGAATATCTGTCATTACGAAAATGCACTTGATTACTTTCAATTTTATTTTCTCTTAATTTTTCTTGCAGCCTGAATCTATCATCAACAATAATTGTAAAGAGCCAAGCAGCATGCTCTCGATCTTCAAAATCATTTCCAACTATTTTTACCCTGTCATATCCAGTTAATTCATCACTATAGACCTTAAAAAGTTTTTTTCTTAATCTAGAAACTTCGTCAAACTCTTTAATTGAAGCAATACCCATTGCAGCTGCAATATCTGTCATTTGGTATTTGTAACCAATTTCAGTGATATCATTTTCCCAAATGCCTGCTTGCTTAGCTTTTCTATCAATACCAAACCAACGAATTCGCTCTGCCTTGTCAATTAAATCTTTATTTTTTACAACCAGCATTCCACCATCACCAGTGGTTATATGTTTTATAGCTTGAAATGAAAACATTGTAAAATCAGAAATACTTCCAACTGATAAGCCTTTATATTTCGCTCCAACAGCATGAGCAGCATCTTCAATTATTGGAATACCCCACTCATCAGCAATGCTTTGCAATTCATCCATTTCACATGGCAAGCCCCCATAGTGCACACAAATTATTGCTTTAACATTCTTGTTCATCAATTGACTAACGTGTTTAACATCTATATTCATAGTATTTGAATCAATGTCAGCAAATAGAATTTTAATGCCCATATACAAAAAGGGGATGTTTGTTGCTGTGCAAGTAAATACCGGTGCTATAACTTCATCGCCAGGCTTTAAACCAGCCAGGATATATGATAGATGCAATGCATCAGTTCCTGAGCCCACAGCAATTGAAGGAAGATTTGATGCAAATTTTTTACTAAAACTGTTTTCAAATAACTTAACCTTTGGGCCTTGACCAATCCAACGAGTATCAAGAACTTCCATTACAGAAGTTTTGGCTAACTTTGAGACATGAGGGTAAAACATAACAATATTGTCAGAGTCATCCTGCATCAATGACATATCTTTGACTGGTTTTTTCATTTTCTACATTCCTTATTGATTCTTAATTTTTAGCATTGTTCAATTTAATCTTCTATGTATATATGATCAGGATCTAAACCCTGATGATATCTCTCAAACATAGTTTTATATGCTGACTCAATATTTTTTGCAAATAAGGGCGTGTTATATAGAGGTGCATTAGGTAAATTATCAACTAATTTATCCTTGACGACTTTAAATTTCTTTGGATTAGTTGCCAACTCTACAGCAAGGGACTCATACTCATTTTGACTTTCTACAATCATCTCAGGCATATTTACAGCACTTACAATATTTGAGGCCTCCCTACTATTGAATGAATTTCCATTCAGTGTCAAGATTGGTAAACCCATTTTGAGTGCATCACTAGCGGTTGTTCCAGCGTTATAAGGAAATGTATCAAGAAATAGATCGGCTAGTCGATATCTATCTAGATATTTATCCCTATGAAGTTTTTCTCCAAAGTAGAGCCTATCAGGGTTAACACCTCTGCTGCTAATTTCTTTTATTAGATTGTTTTGTGCTAATTTATTGGTCACATATATCATCATGACACTTTTTTCAACTCTCTTGAGAATTCTAGCCCAACTATCAAATACTATCGGTGTAATTTTATAGGTATTGTTAAAACAACAAAAAACAAAGCTATCTTTTGGCAAACCCAAGTCTTTTTTGGACAATGATGGCTCTGGCAATGATTCTTTTGAATCATTAACTTGGTAACTTGGCAAATAGACAATTTTTTCAGAAAAATACTTTTGATTATTCTTTGGAATCATTCCCTCAGCAGCTATCAAATAATCATAATAGTCAGCACCCATTGTTCCAAGCCATCCAATATAGCTCGTTTGAATTGGAGCAGATAACATAGCAAATACTTCAGTCTTAGAGTTCTGGGTTGTTCCACTTAAATCAACCGCAATATCTATTTCTAGTGTCCTTGAAAGGGCAGCAATTTCCTTATGAGACATCGAACGAACATCATGAAAGTGATCTACACCTGCTTTGATTCGCAGATACATCTCATCTTGAGTATCTGGCCCATATGAGAAAGCGTGAACTTCAAATTGGCTTCTATCATGAATTTCATATAGCTCGGCTGTTAAAAAAGCCACAGGGTGTTCTCTAAAATCGGCAGAAAAATAACCTATTCGAATTTTTTTATGCTTAGGATAATGATCCATTTTGGGCAATAAAGTATTTTTTGGATATTTATGTTGAGCATAGATTATGCTTGCTTTACCCTGGAGCTCGGGATCATCAATCAACGCCATTAATTGAAAAGGACTAATCACTTTTTTTCCTTCGTTTACTTTATTTTGTAGATCATTAATTTGATGAGAGTATTTGTTCCAAATGCAAAGATGCATTTTTGTGTGCAAGATATTTCCTAGCATATAATCTGCATTTGGATTAATTTCATAAGCGCGCTCATAAGTTTTTAATGCTTCATCTAATTTATCAAAATCTGTTAATAAATTTGCATAGTTTGCAAATGCATCAAAATAATTAGGATTGATTGATATTGCCTCTTCAAAACATTTTTTGGATCCCTCTAAATTGGCAAGATTGCTGTATGCAAGCCCTAAATTATTGTGGGCATATTCGCTTTTTGGATTAATTTGAATCGATTTTTGAAAGCATTCAACGGCTTCATTTAATTGTCCTAAGCGCATTAACAAACTCCCAAGATTATTATGCGCCTCTGCATGGCTTGGATTAATTGATAGTGCTTTATGGAAATTTTCAGACGCTGAATCAAATTGATGTAATTCCATAAAAGCGCTTCCAAGGTTATTGTATGCCTCTATGAAATTATTATCTATAGCTAAAGCTTTCTTAAACTTTTCAATAGCTTGCTCTAATTCTTTATTTTCTAACAGAATTATGCCAAGATTATTATGGGCCTCTGCATAGTTTGGAATTAATTTAAGTGCTATTTCATGACTCTTAACAGCAGCATCTAATTTTCCCAGCTCTCTAAATACTATTCCAATGTTATTATGAGCTTCAGCATAATCAGGTTTTATTTTTATTGCCATTTGATAAGATTTGATTGCTAAATCAAACTCTTTTAAATCTTTATATGCAACGCCAAGATTGTTATGAGCTTCAGGATAGTCCAATTTAATTTTAATTGCTAGTTTATAGAAATCTACCGCATTATCCAGTTGATTTAACTTCTGAAAAACTGCGCCCAAATTAAAATAAACTTCAACAAAATTAGAGTCAAATGAAATCGCCTTTTTATAAGATAGGATTGCTTCATCATATCTGTCAAGATCCCTTAAGATATTTCCAAGATTATTATGTATTCCTGTTAGGTTTGGTCTAATCTTTAAGGCTTGTTCAAAACACTCGACTGTTTCTTCTAACTGTCCTAGCTCTTGAAATGAAACTCCAAGACTATAGTATGCCTCAACATACTCTGGATTAATCTTAATTGCTCTTTTATAGGATTCAACGGCCTCATCTAATTGACTAGACTCTCTAAAAACGTTACCAAGATTATTATAGGCCTCTGCATAATCTGGCTCAATTAGTAATGCATTTTTATAAGACTGAATAGAAGCATCAAACTCTTCAAGCTCATGGAAGATTCCAGCAAGATTATAGTGAGCTTTTGAATAATCTGGATTAAGCGCTATAGCTTTTTCATAATTTTCTTGAGCTAGATTTAATTGATTTAATCCAGCATAGCAAGCTCCTTGAATATTAAACAGAAGAGAATCATATGGTTCATCAATGATTAGCTCTTCAAGGGCATCAAGCGCTTCTTTAAAGTGTTCTTTAGAAAAAAGTGCTAGTATTGACTCAATTTCTTTTTTGGGCATTTTTTTTATTTAATTATTCAGCTATATTTTACTAATAATAAAATATTAATTAATTTTACTTTTGATTTATACTAACAAATTTAAATCAACCTAAAAATATTGTGAGATTTGATTTCGTTCCTTTTTTCAATCCTGGTGAGAATATACCTTGGAATCGTGTAGTAAAAATGATGAGAGAACAGACTAATCTTGCTGAACAGGCTGACTTTACCACTGTATGGCTTACAGAACATCACTTTGCTCACAATGGATACCTAAATGCACCACCAAATCCAATCATGATGTCCCTTGATTTAGCGTCACATTCTAAAAAAATTCGTGTTGGTCAGGCTCCTATTGTTCTGCCAGATTGGCACCCTTTAAGAGTTGCCGAGGATATTGCGCTTCTAGATAATATGACTGAAGGCAGAGTTGATTTTGGAGTGGCAAAGGGCATTAATGAAAGAGTGACACTTCAATTTAATAAAGAGGCAGATCGAAGAGATAATGAAAAAAGTTATAGACTTTTTATGGAGTCTCTTGAGGTTATTTTAAAGGCATGGACTGAGGATCCTTTTACCCACAAGGGTGAATTTTATGAGTTCCCAGTTCCAGGGTGGAAAGAAACAAATCGGTATTTAATGCCTCTAGAAAAAGAGTACCACTCCGAGGATGGAGAGTATACCGGCATGTATATTCATCCCAGGCCTTATCAAAATCCTCATCCTCCTGTATGGCTGATGTCAAACTCACCACATACCTATAAATTAGCAGCAGAAAGAGGTTTTAAAGTGATTGGTATGTCAAGCCCTCCAGGCAAACTTGTAAGCTGCTGGGATGCTTATGCAAATGCAGAATCACATGATGGGACTATTCATCAAAGTGGGGATGGAGTTGGTGTTTGTGCGGTTATTTATGTAGCTGAAACTATGGAACAGGCAGATAAAGATGTTAGATCTGCAATTAATGGATACTATGAATATCTAAGTGGCTCTAGACCAGAAGGGAGTTGGACACGCAAAGCCTACCTCGATGATGACGCAAACCCAACCGATGAGGATCTTAATGGAGAGTGGTTTGATTTTCTCATGAAATATGAACTCATATGGGTTGGTGATGCTGACTATGTTGCAGAA
>CEVX01111163.1_pt1 | contig 11599 bp, 17 predicted proteins | sample 356561 | NCBI WGS metagenome assembly CEVX01 (sample SAMEA2623886, study PRJEB7988) | marine metagenome | biome: marine biome (ENVO:00000447); feature: surface water layer (ENVO:00002042); material: "saline water (ENVO:00002010), including plankton (ENVO:xxxxxxxx)" | depth 5 m | reverse complement strand
GCCCTTCAATCAATAAATGGCCTGTTTGTATGTGGCCCCTTATAAGTTAGCTATAGCTAGATTGTAACATATTACTACTGTTGACAAGTAAAGCAAAGGTTTTTGAAAATTTTTTAAAAAATTTTTTTGGGGCATAGGATTCCTAGACGTTTTTCTGACAAAAAAAGGAGCAAGTCATTGATTAATAAGCAGTTTTTACCAGATAGTTAGTATTTTATTGGTAATTGTTTGAGTGTTTTACTATGTATATATGTGTTGATGCGCTCGCGTCACAGGGGGGGTCGGGGTCGTCGCTAAGTCCTTGATTTGAAACCAGTTTCTGAGAAAAGACCCACCCCTTGACGAGTCAGCGTTAGTGTATATCTCCCGGTTCCGGGTCCAAGATATCCTGCTCAGAACCCTCCTCCTGACTGGCTAACAGTAAAGCCTCGATCTCTCCTGCTAGCTCGCTTGCATCTTTCTGGCGAGTGTCATTCACGGTTATGTCAGTCGAAAAGAGATTCACGCCACGGCCTAGCAGTTCACTTGCTTTCAACTTCAGTTGATCTGTTTCGATTTCACCGTCCATTACTTGCTCGTAATACCTCAGAATCTTGTCACGCCTAGAGAGCGCAGAGGCAACTGAACCAGCCCTCTTTGCCTTCAATAACGAATCGATCATAGCCCTAACATGTGGCAAGCGATGCACCCTCGAAGCCATGCTGTTAACCGTTGCACTCTTTGTTGATGGGTCAACATCGAATGCGTACCTATATGCGTCACTCAATGACATGCCCTGCCCTTGATCACCTCCACTCACAAATGCTCGACAGAAACTCTCCTGCTTACTCGTCAACACCTTTTTCTGTTTCATGCCGCTCAGTGATTTTTTTTCCGCCATGCCGCCGCTCCTCTTAACTCGTCAAAGAAAAGAATTCTAGACCTGACCCCTGACACTGTAAAACAACAGTATTTAGTACAAAAACACTTGACAAATGTATTTTGACTATCAGAGCCATTCTGAGCCTATCTGAGACATTTAAGCTTTTAGCCTAATACCACTATCAATTAGTCTCAAAAACGTCTTAGAGATTTTTTCCCTTTATAATCAATAGCTTATGCGACACCGTTTTACTGCTTCTATATATAGCAAAAAAACTTACTGACTCCTGCATTTGGCACGGTCTGCGCTTGTAATAAATAGTGATCTGACTCGTTTAAGTAGAACGTATGATTAATTTCTAAATATTAACTATTAACGCTTGCATATTAGCGTCAATTTGATATCTTTCGCGTTGGGGTTTTCCCCGATAGGACTACTGTACATATATACAGTACTGTATAAACAAACAGCAAGGGGCTTTGAAATGGAAAAACGAATAGAACAGTTACTTAACCAAGGGCTAGCACATTCAGAAGTTAGATGGGCTATCTATAAAGAATACGCGGCATTGAATTTAAGGGAGGCTGATAGATTTGAGATCGCTTCTATGGTGCGCGAGATAGCGAACACATTGGAGAACAAATAATGATTAGCGAAGACATCTTGAAAAAAGCAGTTAATAGCATATTGCTAGTGGATTTTTCACTAGCTAAGACTGACTACAAAAAGAACCTGCCTAAGGACGTTCAAAAGGATCTGACCGAACTAGCAAAGAAGCAGGGCGTGACAGGTTCGACTTCAGATCTTGAGAGTAAAATCTCTTTGTGGGGAAGCTATCACGGTGAATTTAACGACCTAATTTTGAAGCCTTTCGGGCAGTTCAGGAACGGTATCATCTACAAGCTTTTAGAGATCGGCAACGGATCACGCGCAATACCTGTTGCAGAGTTCCCAAAAAAATACCCTGAGATCGAGGCACGCAGAGACCAATTGCTAAGGACTGTTCAGCAGGTAGCCGACGAGCGGCTTTACGTGTGGCAAAAGGAAGGTCAGGCCGACGCATTGCGTACACTGGGGAAGGTGTTTCCTGACGCGGATAAATGGGTGCGCGACAACCAGCCCACCAAGCAGGAGTTTATCGAACAGTTTTATGTGAGCGTCTCAGAGCCTCGCAAGATAAACCTCGACGATCTAAGTGGCGTTGCCCTTCCTGCTGAGATGATTAAGCGATTCCAAAAGGAAGCATTCGAAAAGGTTCAGCGTACCCTTGAGTCGGCCAGAGAGACCGCTATAGCGAAGCTGAGAGCCTCCCTGTCGCATGTTGAGAAGCACCTACGCAGTGGAAAACGATTCCATGAATCTATGATAGAGAACCTCAGAGACACTGCTGACACCTGCGAGGGGCTAATCAAAGCATACGATAGCGATGCGCGAGTACTGGCGGTGATAGATCAGATTAAAACCTCGATCAGTCACCTCACTAGTGAGCAATATAAAGATTCTATCGTGGCGCGAGACAATGGTGCGCGAGCGGCTCGAACTGCCGACAAGCAGTTAAAGGATCTTGAGAAAAGAGATATTCAAAAAATTACCGCTGACGCGGAGAACATAGCCTTAGGCGATGATGCTCTGTTAGGCGATTTACTTTAACCCTTAATTTTTCGGAGAAAATTATATGAATTTTGAACCTAGCACTTGGAAGCAAATAGAATTTAATACGCGGATGAATTTAGCCACTGAGGGACAGACAATGTCTCAGGTGATTCTTGGGCCGTCCGGCTCAGGTAAGTCTCACTGGTGCAAATTCACCCTCCCTCACATTGTCGCTGACGTAAAGGAATGTGACGTCGCTGACGTTGCGGTAGTGTTTAGCCAACCCTCAGTTAAAGACTCGCAGGAGTACGTCGGGCTGGGCCTACCTCAGAAGCGCGAGGATGGCAGGATAGCCACGCGATTCTCTATTCCTCAGTTACTTGAGGAAATCGAGGCGGCTTTGGAATCAGGCTCGAAGTGGGTAATTGTTATTCTTGACGAGTTAGCCGCATGTAATGACGACATGCAAAAGACCCTCGCGCCCATGCTAGATAAGGGAGATAGGAGGCTGGGAGATTTCCCGATACCTGACAACTGCCTGATTTATGCGACAGGGAATAGAGTCCGCGACCGCGCAGGATCAAAGCAACTCCTTCAGCACCTAGTTAATCGTACTGATTTAATTGAGCTAGTGATCGACCATTCTGAGTTTATCCAGCACCACAAAGAGAACGGAGGGCACCCACTAGTGATCGCGTGTGCTGAGGCCAACACCGACTGGTTCGAAGAAAGCCCTGCTGAGTATCGGTCCTTTTGTACATACAGGTCTGCGACTGCTGTTAGCGATTTACTCTTTGCATTTGAGAAGCTGAACCCCGAATGGGACGGTCTGATTACACGCGAACTGCAAACATCTATTAGCTATAAGATCGGCCCGAAAGCCGCTGAAGTTTTACAAGCTTGTTCGCGTGATGTCCTGCATGACATACCAAGTGCTGAGGACATAATACAGTTCCCAGACCGAGCCAACGTGCCGAACAATACAGGCTATCAAATGTTCGCGGTTAATCGTGCCATCGCAAACATAAGAGAGCGCGACACTGACGCACCGAACAACGTGTTTGACTACATCGCACGATGCCGCCCAGATCTTCAGGTTAGCTTAGGCGTTAAGCTTTGCAGGGCTACCACTCGCAGGGGTTTAAGCCTGACGAGCGATATTGCAAACGCATTTATGATCAAGCACCACGATCTAATTTCACTCACAGTTTAAGGGGGAGACAATGAGAGCAATACCTATATATCAAAACGAGCGCGACGATTTGTGGAAGTACAAAGCATACGTCGCGGCAGTGACAATTCTAGCGGCCAAGACACCCGACTATCACATGGTCTTTGTTAATGCCGACGTTTTTTGGACCAGTCAGGTGCCGACTGCCGCTACTGACGGTGTCTATATCTACATAAATCCCGACTTCTTTTTAGGGCTTCCTACAAACGGCCAGAGAGCCTTTTTACTTGGGCATGAGGTAGGTCACATTGTATTGAATCATCCTATGAGGGGCCGCGCACATCATCTCAGGGGCTTTGTCTCGCAGGGTGTTCCATTCATTCACAGAGTTTATAACTATGCAGGTGACGCGATCATAAATGAGGATCTAATCAGTCGCGGTCTAGAAGCTATCGAAGGGTGCATACTGCACGACAACGTGAACCGCAATGATGTCACTGAGGAGGTCTACTTAAAGTTTTTTGATGCTGAGAAGCATGATAAGCCTGAGCCAATCGGTGACAGTGAAGTGCCCGACGATGTGCCGACTAATCCTGTCGAGTCTGAAGGCTCAACAGATCAGGAATCTGAGGATGGGCAGGATGAGCAAGAATCTCAGGACGGTGACGATTCGACAGAGACACAGTCGGGTGACGGTGAGGAAGGCGACGAGCAGGAGCAGGGAGAGCAGGGAGCAGGTGAGCCGACTAATGCTGACGAGTCAACAGAGACAGGGTCAGGGCTATCTGGCGGTCAGGCGACTGATCACGACGGCCACGATGTACATCTTGAGCCACTATACGATGGGACTAAGGAAGAGCAGGAGGAAGCGGCTAAGGAAGACTACGCAGAGATTCAGCGACAGATTGAACAGGCTATCGACAGCGCGGAGATGCAGGGACAGGACGCTAGCGACATCTTCAAGGGCGCGAGTGACAGGAGAAAGACCGATGTCGATCTGGAGGCTCAGGATTGGAGAGAGCAATTAGAAGTTGAGATGACTAAGCCCTCACGCGAGGGGAACAATGATTTTCGCAGAATTGATCGCAGGAAGTTTGCAAACTATGGAGTAATCGCTCCTGCCAAGCGTGGCAACATTGCACGTATTGCCGCCATAAAAGATATCAGCTATTCGGTGTGCGAGTATTCAGAGGCAGTGTTTGATGAAAAATTCGCTGAACTAATTGATCAGCTAGCACCGACTGAGGGGACGCTGGTAATGCACACTAATCATAAGATGGTACAAGCTGACAACGTCTATAACGGTCAGGAATACGCGGATATGAGCAAGCCGCAAGGTGGCGGTACTTACCTATCATCCGCGCTCGATTGGATGAATGACAACGGTTACACCGCTGACGTAATCGTGGCATTCACCGACGGTGAATTGAGGGATGACGATTGGAAGCAGTTGGCTGAGGCTGAGGTGATCGTGGTTCTAGACACCTATTCTAGCTACGTCTACGCCAAGCGATACATCAAGCGGCATCAAATAAAAGTGATTGTCGCGGATGACAACTTTAGAGGGGCCGCTTAGCGGCCCATAGGGGAGAATATGAACGGTTATAGCGCGAAAGATACAAATGCAAGAAATCTAATTCAAGGGAAAATACATTGCGTACTTTGGCTCAGAGAATTTCACGATAGCGTATGGTTTGAGAGTGATATCGAAGGTAGCTATTCGCATTGTTTGCGCGAAGGGCGTGATCTTTCCAAGCTTTATGATTTTGAAATTAGAGAGGGCTAAAAAGTGGAAAAATATTTTGATGATCTCGACTCTATCCTTACTCTAAAACAGTCAAGGGTAGACGAGATCGACAAAAAGCTACTGGGTCAAATGATCAAGTTTTTAGGCAAACGCTACGGTGCGAACCGCGCTGAAGCTTTGCACATCATTAACGTATGGAAAGGGGAAAAAAATGAGCTACTCAATAAATCTTAATAACGCAACTTGGAACGCGACGAAAGCGATTATGGATTTAGATCAATCCTTTGTTAGAACTCCCGACTATTTGGGGGTGGCGTATTTCTGGAGCCATGAATTCAAGCACATTTTGCGAGAGACAACCGTTGCGCAAAGAAAACGAATTCACAATTTATGGTTAAAGCAGGGACTAAGTTTTGAGGCTGGGATAGATCCTGACATTGACACCGCTCCACATTGGGAAGTTATTAATCGGGTTTTAAAAAAGGCAGGTAATAAATGATGCCCAGAAAACGACAGATTTATATTGAGATTCAGTGCGATACTACGCACGATGTCTACCGATTCCGCGACGAAGTATACGTTGCGATTGACATAGACGAGCCAAAGCCGTCACGACTGATTACTGGGCCGTCTACTCATTACCGCGTTAAGGATATCCCACGCATTAATTTTTACGCATGGGACACGCACCTTGATGAAATCGAGGCGCACCTGATCAACGAGCATTCTGATAAACGCGGTGGTGATGCCTTCCCATATATGGATGGAATAGACGGATATCCCGAATTGCTTATTCATTTTCTAAAGTGGGGGCAAAGCAAAAGAACGGTGCTGATGGTATACGATGACGAAGTTGTTATTGTCAAGCCATTGAATCGCCAGAAGTTTCTAGCAAGTGAAAAGAAGTATGAAACCGACATCACTGTTGATGTCCCACGTAAACGACTATTAATGATAGAGGGGTAAGTTATGAATATAGAAAACGAAGAACCGTGGACGGAAGTCCCCAACGAAGACGCTAAAACTTTAATCGATTCGCCAAGCTGGCGAGGGCTAGTTGATGCCATTGCATCATTTTATATTGAGGGATGGGAGTCTGCGCTTGGTGACCCTTGTGAAGATGATGAGGAGGCTCAAAATAAATATAACTTTGCTTGCGGTGTTGCTGAGGAAATGATCGGCCAATACTTTATTCGAGACGAGGACGATTTGTAAAGAGTGCGCACCGAACCAGCGGATGCCAGTCAACGGTTCCCGAAACAAGGGTCTGTTCAGAAAAGGCATAGAGTCGAGTTGGCTCGTTACGTTAACCGTGTAACGATCCGCTGGGGGTCAGTGAAAAATGGGGGGCTTGTCCCCCCGATTTGAATTCAACCAAAGATAGAGGAATTTATGAAAATTACCTATGAATACTTAGATGGCGAGTTCCATGCGTTTTATAATTTTTCTTCCCAGGTGTGCTGTTTATCTACTGCTGACACGTTAAGAGAAGCAATCGATGGGTGCTGTGAGTTGATCAAAAATCGACAAGGTCGTTTACGCAGTGAAGATGCTAAAGGGGGGAATAAATTTGGATGAGCAAAAAAGGTTACAGATGCATTTGCTGGAGGAGCTAATCTGTTGCTACCTAATTTGTCCCGATGACACCCCTGAAAAAGAATGGTTTATGGAAAGAATCAAACAGTTTGAGCATTGGTTTGATATTGACGAGTTCAGAATAAACAGAGCTTGGACAGTAGCCGCAGAATTTATGGCAGAAAAAATGATTGATGATGAGGTGGTTGATTAAGATACCAGTTCTCTGATAAAAAGAAATCTTTCATGTATGGAATGCCGCACCCTTGTCGGTGAGCGTAGGCATCGATGCAAAAGCAATGATGAAGTGCTGGCGGCAAAGGCTTTCAGTTTGGCCCATTAAACAGCGAATTGTTGCAACCTACGCAGTGAAGATGCATAATCGAGGGTGAAGGATTGGATTTTCTCCGAAATCGATGATAACCCTTCGGTACATGACTCAAGGGGACGGCAACGTCCCCTTTTTTATTGGCTAAGAATAGTTTTGAGCAGGATGATACGTTGCTCTTGACGAGTCCACACATCCAGCAAGACATGATCTCTTACAATTTCCACACCTAAATCCCCAAATTTTTTCAAGATTTTTTTCTCACGCCTAGCCCAACGCATTAATGCTGACGAGTAAATGTCAGAGGGCTTCCCCCCTAACGCAGTGTTGATGCGTCCAAAATCGGGAGATTTAAGATACACCCCTGCTTTTGTTGCTAGGTCAAGCAATGCCTCAGCGTTGATGTGCTGATCAATAGTGAGGATGTCCTCCATCAGAAGATAATCCACAAAAAGCTGATCCTTTACTTTTGCCCTTGCAAACTTTGAGTCAGACTGTTCTAAAACGACCTTATGTTTTTCATGCAAAGACTTCGTGCCAATGTCATTGACAGGTAAATCAGAAGGGGACATCTTCATAGTCTCTCCTCGCATTGTTGATGCTTTTGAAACTTTTGTAGTCCACTTCATTTCTTTCAGAGTATAAGCCAGTTTGCCTGTCATACTTCAGTCTGGTCATGCCAACTGAACCAATCCATTTGAATCGGCACTTCCAGACATGGATTTCGCTGATGTCTCCCACCCGATGCACGGTCACCCCAAGATCGGCCTTAGCAAACCATGCCGCAGATCCAGAAATGTTCATGCCTTTCGGCACTGCTGTAAAACCGTCAGTGTTAGTCTGCATTTTCGCGGGGTGCGCCACCATCCATATGTGGATCTGATATGCTTTTGCAAAACTGCAAAGCTTTGTAAGCAATTGATTTATAAACTGATGTTCGTTGTCATCGCTTCCTGCGTCTTGGACTATGTAATTGTACGGATCAATCACAACGCCTTTGATACCTCGCAAACAAGCCTGAGATAGTCTATCTAAGATGTTGTCAATCGTCGTTAGATCTCCACCCTTTTGCTCAAGAAAAAGAAAATGATCATCGACAAACTCTAAGCTCTCCTGAAGCTCTTGCTTGCTCATCTTATTTCTATCATCAAATATAGATTTTCTAGATTTCTTCTCAGCCAATTTACATATGTGTAAATCAGGGGGATTCTCAAAACTTGCCACTGCAAACTTCCATCCTTCCCGTTCAGCAAGATTTACCATTAACTGGTCAATAAATTCGGATTTGCCGCTCCCAGGGACTCCTGTAACTACCGTTAACTGTCCAAGAGCAACGGTGAACAACTCATCCACCGAGACAATTCCTGTTGATGCCCCCTCGTACATGCCGTTGTCGTAAAGATGCTTGACCTTTTCTTCGTAGCTTTCAGCGGTAAACACACCGTCCAGAGGGAGTGGTGATGCCGACTCAATAATTTTTTTAAGTTCTTCAGCACCGCTAACCATAAGAATGTCGTTAGGGTCTTTGCACATCTGCGGATAATCAATCTGATAGCATTTCGCCCTCCCAACTCTTCGGGCAATCTCCTCTTTAAGTGCCTCTCCTGCTTCATCGTGATCAGTTGCCAGAATTATCTGGTCACAATTAGAAAGCACTTTCCGTGCATCCCAGAGATATTCAAATTTCTTGTCATCTTTGGCAGGTTTTTTATCGGATATTTTGCTTGGCGCACCATTTGGTACGCTCACCACATCTATGTCCATCACGGAGGCAATCGAAAGACAGTCAAGCTCCCCTTCTACCAACACAATAGTCTTCGGTAACTCTAACTTTGCCCGAATCTTTTCAATCCCCCACAAAGTTCTAGCCGCCCCATCTTGAATAAAACGCTTATCGTTTACAGGTCGCCATTTTATTGCCTCGTCCTTTCCATAAACAAAACCAACAGCAAGCTCCTCGCCTGCTGGGAGATCACCTTTTTCTCTAAAAAATCTTGTCCCGCTGCACACTTGGTACTTGCTCTTGACTTGTTCATAAGATATTCCCCGTGCAGCGAGGAAGTTAGCTATCATTTGCTCGTCAATATTTTTAGGAACGGAAATTGCCGTAGGCCGTGGTGATGCGCTTCTCAATGGAACTGATGGTGCGTTGAGTTGTTTATAGCTATAGCCGCCTTGCTCGTTGCAATGCCAGCAATTATATACAACTGCGTCTGGTTTAAGCTCAACACTCAGGGTGCGATCTGATTTTTTCTTTCTTGTGGAACTGCAAAGTGGACATAAATATCTGTTGCTGTCTTGCACGGTGGCAAGAAATTCTTTCATTGTTGTTGACATGACTTAGATTTTCTCCTATTTTTAAAATCCCCCAGTAAGGGGCCACACACTAAAAAACAACTAATTTAAAAAAAGTAAAGGGCCATTTATAAATATTCTCTTACTTCTTTTATAAAGTCGTTTGCTAATTTCTTCCTTCTTACACCTCTCTCTTCTATTATTTTTTTTATTTTTTCTATCCAAATTTCATATGGTAAAGCGTTGCTATTGCAAAAATGCTCAAAATCATCTGTAAGAAAAAACTTCTCAGCACCAAATCTAATTACATACTTCCTATGAATTAAATCTTTCACTGATCTTTTTACAATCGCTAAGTGCATTTCAATCAATCTCGTAAACTCTTATCTCTGATCTTGGGTTTTCCTTGTCTAACCCCCAATTAATGATTTTTTGCTTCACTTGACGGTCATTTTTGTAGATTTTGTCCTGCATGGCATCAAGTACCACTGACTCGTCCAGATCTGGCCTCCTAGAAGCGTAAAAAATTGTCATCTCAACACCCACGTTGCCCTCAAAAAGCTCTGAGATCGCCTCACATTGCTCGTCAAAATTTTTTAAATAGTTTCTAGCCTTCTCAGACTTAATAAATGCTGGCTTTTTGCCAAAAAACACAAGTTTACGAGAGTTTGCTTTACTTGCTGGTTCACCGAGTATTGTCATTTTATGTTCTTTCATTTAGTATTGCGTTCTCGTTTGGTATACTTTATATTGTTGTTTATGAAAATCAAGGATTACATTATCGATCTTGAGCAAAAAGGAGTGCTGATATATGACGATGACAGAAGAAAGTACGTTTGTAATCGTGGACAAGGAAATGAGTCCAGAGATCAAGAACCGTGCAACAAAAGAACCTTTAGAGGAAAGAATCAAAGCAACCATGAAGAAAATGAATAACGGTCAGTCGTTTTGGATGGCTGTTCAGAGAAAAGATGTTCGCAGAAAAATAAACGCGATGCGAAGCCATGTAAGGCGGCAAGAAGAGTCAAGCCCCTCTGGCAGTAAATATTCTTTTGTGCAGGCAAATATTTCAAACGAGGATGGTTCCATTACATGTGGGATCGAGATATATAAATATAGCTCAGAGACTGATCAAATTGAAGGTTAATAACAAATTTAATTTGCCGCCCTTTGTGGTTGAAGCGTTAACGTATAGTGACTACACCAAAGGTGACAGCCAAATTAGCGCGACACAGTTAATTGATGCGCCTCGCATTACCCAATACAGAAAAAAGTTTGCAGATCAACTTGAAAGTGATGCTGTGGATTTTGTTTGGCCTCGTTTCGGTACTAGCCTTCACGTTATGATGCAAGAAGCAATAATTGCCTCTGGCTTTGATGCTATAACAGAAGAGCGGATGTTTGTAGACCTTGACGGATGGACACTTAGCGGAGCCGTGGACATGCAGGAAGTGCATGATGACGGAGTAATTGTTAGTGATTATAAGGTGACCAGCGTTTGGAGTGTGATTTATGACAAAACTTCTTGGCACGATCAGCTTAACACGTATGCCTATTTAATTAGGAAAGCGAAAGGTTTATCAGTTAAGAAGCTACAAATTGTCGCTTTGCTTAGGGATTGGCAGAGGCGTAAAGCGGAGGAGGACAGTAACTATCCAGAAAGTCCGATAGCCATTATAGAAATACCTTTGTGGTCTGATGATGATCAAGACACATATATAGAGGAAAGAATGAGACTGCACAAAGAGGCAGATTTTGACAATGCTATGGATACGGAGATGAGTCAATGTACAAGCGCGGAAATGTGGGAAAAGCCTACTAAGTACGCGGTAATGAAAAAGAATCGCAAACGAGCGATCAAGCTTCACGATGATCTTGACGAGGCAACAGCAATGGCTGAATCCTTGGGTCAGGATCATTTTGTGGAAACGCGAGTCGGAGAACTGACTCGATGCAAGGGCAATTGGTGCGGAGTATCAGAATTCTGCACTCAATGGCAAAACTTAATCTGGAAAGGAGAAAATCGAA
>CEVX01172933.1_pt1 | contig 11662 bp, 11 predicted proteins | sample 356561 | NCBI WGS metagenome assembly CEVX01 (sample SAMEA2623886, study PRJEB7988) | marine metagenome | biome: marine biome (ENVO:00000447); feature: surface water layer (ENVO:00002042); material: "saline water (ENVO:00002010), including plankton (ENVO:xxxxxxxx)" | depth 5 m | reverse complement strand
ATACTGTAAATTTACAAATCTTTACTAATGAAAGTTTTAATATCTTTATATAAAATATTCTGATGTATTCAATTGATTTTAATCAAAATCTAATAAAAGACGTCATGTTAGTCGATATAGACAAACTAAAACCTCATGAAAAAATCATTGAAAAAAAGAAGAGTTCGCTTGCAAAGTTCATAAAATCATATGAAAGCTACTATATAATATCATCAATTGTTTGCTGTCATGAAAGTTTGTTGATAATAGACGGACATCACAGGTATTTTGCATTAAAGGAGCTAGGTTTCGAAAAAGCTCCAGTTACATTAATAGATTATAAAAGTGATTATATAAGAACAGGTAAAATAAATCCTCTTGAAAAAAAAAAATTAATTGATATAGGAAAAAGTTCAACTCTTCTTGAGCCAAAAAGTACAGAACATGCCGTATATTGTAATAAGTCTAATAAATGGGAGCCAATAATTTTATTATCTTCCATGTTTAAGATTGAAACCAAAGAAATAAATTAACAAATAGTTCAAAATGATTTTATCAACTACAGAATTAATACCAAATCAAGAAATAGAAAAGATCTTAGGCATTGCGAGAGGATCAACTGTTAGGTCAAGAAATGTTGCAAGAGATTTGGTAGCCCAACTCAAAAACATAATTGGGGGAGAAATAGAAGAATACACCAAATTACAAGCATATGCTAGAGAACAAGCACTTGAAAGATTAATCGTTGATGCTAATAATTTGGGAGCTGATGCAGTTTTAAATATCAGATTTACCACATCTGTAATTGCACAAGGAACCTCAGAGATTCTAGCATATGGAACAGCGGTTACTCTAAAATAATTTTTATGTTTACTGGAATAATTTCGATAGCTATTGTAATTTTGTTAATCTGGCTAATAGTTAATAGAGTTAGGCAGACAGATAATGAAAAATTTGATAAACGAAATAATTGATTAAATGGAAACTTATAAATGTAATAAGTGTGGAATGGCTGTTAATGCCAGCTGTGCTTCATGTAATGAACCCCTAAAAAACGATTACCTTATAATAGATGATGAATCAAAGGTTCAAATTTCAATATATCCTGGTTTTGAAGGTAAGATAAAGTCACCGCAGTGTTGCGGGGAAGACATTTTGTGTGAATTCTAAATAAAACAAATCATTTAATGAGGTGTTGCATTTTTTTATTATTCCTCTGTTTACAATTTTCTTATTCTCAACAATTTAGAAATGTTAATCAGCTTTCAGGTATTAGCCACATCAGTAATAATAATGGAGTTGCTGCTGCTGATTATGATTTAGACGGAGATCTTGATTTGTTTGTTGTTTCATATTTTTCTGATGGCTCCGAGGCTAATTGGAGTAGACTTTTAGAAAATCAAAACGATGGAAGTTTTATTGATGTAACTGAAAATTCGGGTTTTAATCAAAATCTAAACCACCAAATTAACCTTATTAATATAGATGAAAATGGAGATCAGTTATTTGATGTCATAGAGCAAGGAGACAGACTTAGTGCTTCTTGGGGTGATTTTAACAATGATGGCTATCCAGATATTTTTTTAGGCAACGCAGTTCAGAGTCAACTTTACAAAAATAATGCTGATGGAACTTTTACAGATATTACAGAATCTGCTGGTTTTCAGGCTAATTGCGAAGAATGTTACACAGCAGGTGCATTATGGCTAGATTATGATTTAGATGGTTTTTTAGATATATTTTTATCAGATTACAATCAATCATCCCCAAATAGATTATACAGAAATTTAGGAAATGAAACCTTTGAAGAGATTGATATATCATCTATTCCACACACAGCTGGGGCAAATTCGTTTTCAGCGATTCCTATTCACGCTAATAACGATATCTACCCCGATATATACATAGCAAATGATTATGATTATCATAATCAATTATTGATTAATCAGAACGGTGAAGGGTTTGTAAATATGGTCTCAGATTATGGTTTAGAAGATCCGTATGATGGAATGGGCTTAGCAACATGTGATTTTAATAATGACTTAAAAATTGATTTATTAGTAACCAATATTAGACAAAACAGTTTTTATGTAAGAGATTTTGAAGGGAGCTTTTTAACATATACCGAAAACTCAGAACAGCTAAACATTAAGGACACAGGGTGGGCATGGGGAGCAATTTTTTCTGATTTTAATCATGATGGTTTTGAGGATTTATATGTGGCTAATGGATTTTGGAACCCTGAACCTAACGAATACTATGTTAATGTTCAGGTTGACAATGGCAACTATTTTCAACTAGGGTATTTTTCGGAAGATGCGTTAGGTAACGAATATACCAAAAGTAGATCTGTAAATTCTTTAGATTATGATAATGATGGTGATTTAGATCTTATTTATACCTCCGTAACAGATAACGAAACTATTACAAAACTTAACTTATGGGAAAACAGGTCAATTGATGGTTATTATACAAATGAAATTTCTGGAAATTGGGTAAAATTTAATCTGGAAGGTACAATTTCAAACCGAGATGGTTTGGGATCAATAGTTCAAATCAATTTTGAAGATGGCACAAGTCAAATTAGACACTACACTGGTTCAGGATATCAACAACAATCCTTACAACCAATACACTTTGGCGGAGGTGAACAAATTAATATTTCTAATGTTTCTGTAATATGGCCCAGTTCAGGTGAAGAAATATTTTATGATTTACAAATGAACTCAACATATTTAATTGTTGAAGGAGAAGGAATACAGTTAATTGATAACAATACGAGTATTGAGATCGAAGGTTGTACAAACATTTATTCATGTAATTACAGCCCCGTAGCAACTGTTGATGATGGTTCATGTGCATTTATTTATTCTGAAGAAATTATTGGTGAAAGTATAGTTGAGCCATTATTAGAATATTCTTATTCCTACGAAGATGAATCAATTATTTCCTACAATTGGGAAGTTGAAAATGGAGTTGTTATTTCTGGAGACGGAACATCGGAAATTATTGTAAAATGGGATATTGCGAATACTGGAAATATATCACTTATTGCCACGGATCAAAATTGTTCTACAAATCCTATTGATTTTAGTGTAGCAGTTGAACTTCCTGAATCATATTCTGATTATAATTATTCTGTTGCAAGACTCTGGAATGAGGTTCTATTATTTTCAATCAGAAATGACCTTGCAAGACCAACTGTCCATGCTAGAAATTTATTTCATACTAGCGCTGCAATGTATGATGCCTGGTCAACAGTTAACAATATGGGGTCTCCATATTTGCTGGGGAATAATGTAAATGGTTTTGACTCTGAGTTTTCTTCATTTTCAAATTCAGAATCGACCTCTTTTAATGAAATTAATGCTATAAGTTATTCAGCTTATAGAATTATAAATCACAGATTTTCAGAATCACCTGGTTACGAAAGGATACAAGAAAAAAGTAATGCTTTAATGAATTTGTTAAATCTTGATAAAGATTATTTAGATTCAGAAAATTTCGTTGGTAATTCAGCATCCTTGGGTAATTATATTGCTGAAAATTATATTCAGTACGGGATAACTGATGGATCAAATGAAAACATGGACTATGTTAATCTTCATTATAATCCAGTCAATGAACCAATGTCAGTAAGTGCTAAAGGAAATCCAAATATGACGGATCCAAACAGATGGCAGCCTCTAAGCTTCGATGTTTTTGTTGATCAAAGCGGAAATGTTTTGGAAACAAATACTCCTAGATTTTTAGGTGCAGAGTGGGGTAATGTTTCCCCTTTTGGTTTAAATGAAAATGATATGACACAATATGAAAGGGATGGTAACTTTTATAATGTATATCATGACCCTGGAATGCCTCCTCTAATCGATGATGATTTGGAAACCAATGAATTATTTATTGAATCTTTTCTAATGGTTCCTATATGGGGATCACATCTGTCTCCCTTAGATGAAACTTCGTGGGATATTTCCCCTAATTCACTTGGGAATGTAGACGATGATAGCTATCCTACAGATTTTAGCAATTATACATCTTTCTATAACTATTTTAATGGTGGAGATACTAGTCAAGGTTATAATACAAATCCAGTGACTGGTGAAACCTATGAAATTCAAAATGTACTACGTGGAGATTATGCTAGAGTTCTGGCTGAATACTGGGCTGATGGACCAGATTCAGAAACACCTCCAGGCCATTGGTTTGTTTTACTAAATTCAATAAATGACAATCCCCAATTAGAAAAGAAATTTAAGGGTGAAGGAGAAATATTATCTGATTTAGAATGGGATATAAAATCATATTTTATTCTTGGTGGGGTGATGCATGATGTTGCTATTTCTGTGTGGGGAATTAAAGGTTGGTACGATTATGTGCGGCCTATTTCAGTAATTAGATATTTTTCTGAGCTTGGGCAAAGTACAGACACATCTTTAGAAAATTTTGATGAAAATGGATTTACATTAATTGACGGTTTAATAGAAATCGTTCAAGCTGATGATCCTCTAGCCGTAGATAATGAGGAAAATATTGGAAAAATAAAATTATACACATGGAAAGGACATGAATATATTGACGACATTGAAAATGAATTTGCAGGAGTGGGATGGATATTGGCTGAAAATTGGTGGCCATATCAGCGACCAACTTTTGTGACACCAAATTTTGCTGGTTATGTTTCTGGCCATTCTACTTTTTCAAGAGCTTCCGCAGAAATGCTTGAAAATTTTACAGGAAGTCCTTATTTTCCAGGTGGAATGGGAATACATCTGGCTAAACAGAGAGAATTCTTGGTTTTTGAAGATGGCCCAAGTCAGGATGTAGAACTTCAATGGGTTTCTTACAAGGATGCTGCTGATCAATGTAGTTTGTCAAGAATTTGGGGAGGAATTCATCCATATATTGATGATATTCCAGGTAGATTAATTGGGCAAATCATTGGTAATGAAAGTTTTGAATTTGGTGCTCAGTACTTTCAAGAGAATCTTTCAAATCCTGAAATTCAAATTCCAAATATTAAGCTAACTCAAAATCCCATATCAAAAAATGGTATAATTAAACTTGTTAATACCAAAGGTCATGAATCGTTTAAATTGTTTACATTGACAGGTCAATCTATACAAATTTCAAGCAAATTTCATAGCGGAATAACCGAGATTTTCTCAAATAATTTAACCTCCGGTATATACTTACTAAGATCTGATGAAATTATCTTTAAGATTATAGTAAGATAATTTTTGTTTATTAAATTTGCTTGCCAAAAAGGCCTCGTAGCATAACTGAATAGTGCATCTGATTACGGCTCAGAAGGTTGGGGGTTTGAATCCCTCCGAGGTCACATTTGTTAAGACTCACTTTTATAAGTGGGTCTTTTTTGATAGGGTTAAATTCTTATACATTTTTAAAAAGAGTCATACTTACTATTCCAAATACTTTCACTGAAATTTTTTCTTGTTAAAAAGAAAGTATAGAAGAAAATAAATATAAATCCTTTTACCAGGAATAAAAATAGGATGAACACTTCTGAGAATGTTAGGCTAGGAATAAACAGCTTTCCAAGTAATGCAAAAAATACACTTACCAGAACCGAGAATATAGTTAGGTTATCAATATTTTTGAATGGAAGAACTAATAATTTTCTAAGGTAATTGAATTCCTCACCCCATTTGTGAATCAAGTAATAATAGTCGTTACCTATGGGGATAAAAAGAATCGGATCATCAGGACTTTTAATTTTGAATAGTTTTGATGGAGCCATTATCATAAAGTTATTGAGGTTGGTATCATGTTTCTTTTCAATATCACTTATTATTTTTGTAATATTTTTTGGATATTCACCTTTGAATAAATTAGAATCTAAAAACCTTAATCTGTATCTGACACATATATTTTTTATAGTGTCTTTGTGAAAAATATTTTTTGTTTCCATCTCTTCAAATTTGAGTTGATTGAAACTTCCATTATTAGAATCTTTTAATGATTGGGTTATTCTTTCTTTCCTTGAATCTTCTTTAGTCCAAATATTTTTAAGCAGAGAAGTAAGCTCATTAGTGCTAATTTGCTTATTTCTTTCATGTAATAACTCCTCAAATAGGTTTACTTTTTTCATTATAATTTTAAATATAAACTTCTACCAAAATTTATACCAAACAACTTTAATTTTCAAGAAAACCACTTGTGTTTTCCAAAATAATTTTTTGGTACTATTTTTTTTGTTTTTAAATAATAATTTATTCCGCCAATTACACTTTTTAAATAAGATTCTAGTGCAGGAATAACAATAAATTTATAAGGAAAAAAAGAAATAATTTTAGGCATATTTTGTAAGAAATAAGGGTAAACCGTTATTTTCAAATAAACTGATTCATTCTTTTTTGTTATTTCCCAAACAACACATGATTGCTCTTTTTCTTTTTCCCCTATTAATAAACTATATCCCTTCTTTTTATCCCATGATTTAAACTTTCTGATAAATGTAAGTCCGTTAAGGTAAATTAATTCGTCAATTGAATTTTCACCAGGCCATTTTATAATTTTATTGGATTTGCAAAACGGATGAAATATCTCAAGATTTGAGGGTGATGAAATTAAATCCCAGAGAGAATCTGCTGAGGAGTTTATTTTTTCTTCGTAATATACTTTCCACTTATCCTTAATATTGTTTAAATCTCTCAATTAAATATTATAAATTTGGAGTTTAAAAATAATGAATATGAAGCTTAATTTTTTATTAACTTTTTTGACTTTATTAACAAGTTATTCATGTAGTGAAAGGGTTACTTACATTAATTATGGTGATGATATTAATATTGATTTAAGTTTCTCTGAAAAGATTGATAATAATTTTGATTTAGAATATCTTTCTGGTCAGATAATTGACGTATGCCCAAAAAAAGGGTGTTGGATGAATGTAAAAGTTGATACCGATACAGTATTTGTAAAATTTAAGGATTACCGATTTTTTGTTCCAAAAACCGGGATTAAGGGTAAGCAGATTTTAATGGCTGGAAATATATTTAGGGACACAATTTCGGTGAAAAGACTAAAACATTATGCTGAGGATGCAAAAAAATCAAAGGAAGAGATTGAGCTTATTTCAAAGCCTGAGTATAAAATTAACATGATTGCAAGTGCAGTAGCAATCAGGGATAACTAATTATAATCAATTTCAACCATTACTTCGTTTCTTCTGTTAAAAACCTTGTATGGACTATTGTAAGAAACATAAAATATATCTCCAACAGTTCTAATATTTAATTCTGAAAGCTGTTCGATTAATTTTTTTGAGTGCATGTTAAATTTTCCAGAGTTTGAATAACCTCCATATCTTATGCATGCAAAATATTTAGCTTGAGACTCATATATGACAACATTTTCATCATTTGGTTTTGAGATGGATTCAATATTATATGATGATGGCATAACAAATTCCATGGTGTTAGAATTATTATCATTTTTCATATAAACAGGTGTAGTCATTGCTATTTTTTCACCTTTTGAATTGTTACCACTAATAAATTGAAATAACTTATAAAAGTTACGGTTAGCGTTTCTATTAGAAACTACTTTTGCCTTTAACGATCCAGGATAAAATCGGATTTCAAAATCCTCTTCAGAAACAATAACTTCATATCGTTGGGTTTCATAATTTGTTGGACTACTTAAAAACATAAGTATTAATAGCAGATAGTAATTCATTTATTTCTTAATAATTTTTATGTATTTAATATTATTTGATTCCAAATCAACTAAGTGTATTATGTAAACTCCACCTTGAAAAGAGGACAAATCGATATTTTTATCGGATGATTCCAACAATTTTTTACCTGTTATGTCATAAATAGTTGAAAATATATTTTTTTCGTAGTTGATATTCAACACATTTTCAACTGGATTTGGATAGTAACTAATTTCAAAATCATCTGCTATAATATTTTCTGTACTTAGAGCTAAATCTTCCCATTTCCAAATTCCACCTGAAAAGAAATTTTCATTAAAACCACCTGACCATCCAATAGTTTCATTTAGAAAATCAACATATGTGTGTTGGGTTAAATCAATAGGATTCCAGTTATATCCGCCGTCAGCACTAAAAGATGATCCTGAGCCTGTTGTAAAAATAGTATCAGTACCTTCAATATAGCATAACCCACCTGAAAAAACGTCACCGTTAGTTGGTACTTGAGACCATGAGGAACCTCCATTTGTAGATTTATAAACATTACCAGAGTTGTCAACAATAACTCCATTTTGAGAATCGCTAAAAGAAAGGTTTCCGTTTACTTGTGCACTACCAAAATCAGAAATAGGTGAATTGTAAACCTCCCAATTATTTCCTTTATCAGTTGAATGATAAACTCTACCTCTGTTAGTTGTAAACCAAACATTATTACCAACCACTTCAATTTGACGGGTATAGCCGTATTCCCCACCAAGGGGGTTTGGAATAGCATTCCCAGGAACCTGTGACCAATTTTCTCCTCCGTTATTTGTCACATAAAGTTCAAAATCTCCATTAATTGGATCTCCTTGAGCAAATCCAATATTTTCATCCCAAAAATACACTACATTAGCAAATGATGAGCTAGTGTCATAGTTTGCGCTATCTTGCCTATTCCATATTTGGCCTCCGTCAGAGGTCTTATATATTCCACCAAAATTATTCGCACTTCTAGGATATGCAACTAACCAAGCCGTTTCATAATCTAGTGCATGAATCATTGAAATTCCTAAACTTTCATTACCAATATCAATAGTGCTAGAGATCCATGTGTCGCCACCATTATTTGTTTTGGTAAATTCCTGAATATTTGATCCTGAACCACTACCGTCATAAGCAGTTGCCCAAACAGTATTTTCATCCACAATTGAAATATAATTAATACCTCTACTAGGATTATCAAAAGCTGTATTTTGAAGAATCCATTCACCAGAAGGTTCAATGAAAACTTGAATATAGTCTTCTTTAATTAATATTTGTTCACTATTATCGTTAGAAATGGTAAGAGTAACATCATAAGTTCCAAGATTATTATAAAAAATTTCAGGAGGATTTTGTCCTTGGAAAGATGATGGGGTTCCACCCTCAAATGACCAAGACCAATTATTTCCGTTAATAGAGTAATTTGAAAAATTTACTGGGTTATTTTGATAAACAACTTGTGGTGAAGCTGTAAAAGCAGGGATTGGATTATTTGAATCTGGCATAACACAAAGTAAGGCTAAATAAGCATCAATTCTAGGGCCTATATTTTGGTTGATATCAACACCACTACTTAATAAGCAACTCAAAACATCAGCCGGAGTTAGAGATGGATTTACACTTAACATTAAACCAACAAGTCCAGCTGCAAATGGTGTAGCCATTGAGGTTCCACCTTGGTATGCGTATCCGTCTAAGTTGTTAGTGTAAACTGTACTTAACAAACCACCATATGAAAAACCACCAGGTGAAGCTATATCAACCCAAAATGGAAAATTGCTGTTATAATTTGAGAAGGAAGAACGATTGTCGTTAAAATCTACCGATCCAACTCCAATTACATTGTTATAACCTGCAGGGTAGTTAATATTTGAATTATTATCGTTTCCTGCAGCAGCTAAAAACACCACCTCTGGGTATGAGTTTATCAATTCCTGCATCGTATTAGAGGACCCTTCGGATCCATATGACATACTTACTACATTAGCACCATTTTCACAAGCCCATTGTACTCCAGCGTAACTGTAATAAGTTAATCCTGGGTTTTGATTATCTCCAGTGGCTTTAACCGCAATTAACTGAGAATTTCCTCCTAATGAAGCAATGCCAACAGCATTATTAATTTCAGCAGTGGCAAGTCCAGCACAATGAGTACCGTGAGACCAAGAAGAATTTTGGCTAAATGTTTGAGGAGGGGTTGTGTCATAATCATTATCTGCAACATCTCTTTGTTTGTAAACATTTAAATCTAAATGTTGAGACGCAATTGCATTATCGACAATAGCAATTTTAATATTTTCGTTACCTAAACTTAAATCCCATGCATCTTCTGAGTTTACTAAGGTGTGATACCACTTATTATTTCCAAAGTGATATGGATCATTTGGAACGAATGAATTTTTATAAATAGGTTCTTTTTCAGCATATTCAATATTCTCATTTTCATTAAGTTTCATTAATATATTGTCAATTTTTTCAAACTCTGTGAAAACAATTCTGTAAATCTTTTGCAATTCTCTTTTCCCTGTAAAGTAACTTGGTCTTTCAAAACTTAAAATGTTAATTTCATCAAAAATATCATTCAAGTATTGATAGTCAGAAATGTTTTCAACTAATCCAATTCCATCATCTGTTTTTTTATAATCGGAAACACCAACTTCAATAAGATAATTTAATTTAAACATTATGGTTCCGTCAAGGTAGTCTTGGTTAAATGTTTGTGCATTAATTAATTTTGTTGCAAGTATTAGTAATATTGTAGGTAAAAAAATTAGTTTTTTCATTAATTAGATGTTTTTAATTTGATAATTATTGCGCCTCCTCTAGCAATTCCGCCGTACCGATTAGTAGCTGCAAGGGATTTAAGAATAGAAATATTTTTAATTTGTTGTGGATTAATGTGAGTTGGAAAATCAGTTTGGATTGATCCATCAATATCAAATACAGCATAAGCCTGGTTGTTGATTGATAGGCTCCCACCTCGAATTAGGATTTTTGAGTTGCTATTTGCAACATTATCTCCAATCACTTTAACACCCGGAAACCTTCCAACAATAACATCTAAAAGAGATGTTGCAGCAGGAGAAATGTAGAAACCAGATGATGATTTGGAAACACCACTATTTTGGGTACCACAGGAAAAGCACCACAAAAAGGACAAAATATAAATAAAAATCATGTTTTTCATCTTAAAAAATAAAACAAAAGCTATGCCACTAATTCAATCTATTTAAAAATAACTAGTTTTAATTTTTGACCTTTAAAAGTTTCAGCTACTCCTTCAATAGAAATTTCACTTTGCAAGGAAATTCTTACAAATCCGTCTCCATAACTTAGATATGAATATGTAGTATCTCCAATTTCTTTCCATACTAAATTGTATTGTGGAAACTGACTCCACCTTTGAGGTCTTTCGTCATTAGCTTCTCTTTCAATAAATGCAAAAACAGCACCATCCTCCATTACAAGATCATCAATTTCAGGCACTTGTATTTCAAAATTACCATATGTTTTTTCGTCATCAATGAAAGACAATTCTCCAAATTCAACAATTACAATTTGATGAGATGCTTCATCAATATCAACATCAGGAGTCATATTGATACAAGATGAAATATTAAATGTTAAAATTAATAAAATTAGATTTTTCATAATTTGATTTTTAAGCTATATAATATTTAAATGTGCAGATAAATTTTTGAAAGTTAAAAAAAATTAAATTATTAAATGCATTATCTTTGAGGTAATGAGATTTCTGGTTTTATTATTTATCGTAATTACATTAAATATCCAATCACAGTCGGATTTTGGATCTTCATTTAATCCAACATACGGAATAGTTCAATCAAATATTCCTCAGGACTATTACCAAGAAGCTATTGGTAAGTCCTCTGATCAATTAAAAGAAGCACTTTATCAAATAATTTCTAATCACACTGTATTTCCATACACATCTTCTTCAACTGACACATGGGATATTCT
>CEVX01015915.1_pt1 | contig 11662 bp, 7 predicted proteins | sample 356561 | NCBI WGS metagenome assembly CEVX01 (sample SAMEA2623886, study PRJEB7988) | marine metagenome | biome: marine biome (ENVO:00000447); feature: surface water layer (ENVO:00002042); material: "saline water (ENVO:00002010), including plankton (ENVO:xxxxxxxx)" | depth 5 m | reverse complement strand
ATAATAATCCCTGAGGCTGGGCTCAACTCGCTTCGCCGCTGGGGGCTACCCGGGGCAGACATTTCCAGGCACACTCTTGTTCGCCTAGATGGATTTCCAATCCAACGAATCGTTGCTAAGGGAGAGCCATTTGATGTAAACGGCTCAATCGAATATCGTTCATTTTGGAAACCAGAAACCGCCTTCGCACAATTCCGCAACAACAAACCGCAAACTGGCTCAATTAAAAATGGAAATATTAATTTCAAGGTGCCCGGACAAGTTGAAGATGGTAATCTCACTGTTACGGTCGGAGACGCAAAAGAAGCCATAAAAATTAGGCCTCTTCAGAGACCTGCAATGCGCGAGTTGCTTGTAGAAGTTAAGCTTCCAGACTATCTCAAATATCCACCTCAAAACGAAACAGTTCAAGCTGGGTTCTTACCCGTGCTCCGCAACAGTAAAATAGAATTTCGTGGTCGTGTATCTCGTAAACTTAAACAAGCCCAAGTGACTATTGATGATTTAGCCGCTCCTATGACAATTGACCACGAATCGTTCTCTACCAATGAACATAAAGTAACCGATACTTCAAATTTTGCATTTACTTGGCTTGACGAACATAACCTCACACAAGCCGCCGCTTGGCAATTAAGCGTAGAGCCCATTGATGATACTCCTCCTCGGCCAGATCTTACTTCGCAAGGCCGCAGTATGGCTATACTAGAAACTGAAGTTCTAGAACTTAAAGCATCCGTTAATGACGATTATGGCATTAAGGCTGCCGGCATCGCGTGGAGAGCACTTGGGCAAGCGGAAGAAACCGCTTTAAAAACGGTCGACTCCCTAACTGTTTCTGGCAACGGAACACAGGAGAAAGAGATGTCGCCCGAATTCTTTTTTAGCCCAGCCGTGTTGGGTATTAGCCGAGATACAACTGTCGAGCTGACGGTCTGGGCTACGGACTATTTACCTGGACGCGAGCAAAGCCGGACTTCTCCTATTCAACTTCACATCCTTGGTATAGAAGATCACGCTGAAATTGTTCGTCAGAAGCTTGAAGAAGTCCTACAAAATCTTGAAGAAGTCTCAAGGGCTGAGGAAAACATAGCAGAAGACACGCGAGAATTAGCCAACTCAGATAATGAGAAACTATCTGAAGCTGAAACAAATGATAAAATTAAAAATACTGCAGATGAACAAAGCGACAACGCGGATGATTTAAAAGACCTAGTTAAAGAAGGTGCAAATGCACTGATGGAAGCAATGAAAAATCCTGCATTTGATGAACAAACCCTACGAGACTGGGCCCAAAACCTTAAATCAATGGATGAACTTGCGGATCAGCAAATGAAAGCCGCTCAATCAAAACTAGGTCAAGCCTCGCAAGAAGGGCAATCGGACAAGAAAAAAGAGAAACTTGCCGAGGCTCTTGAGGATGAAGAGGAAGCACTGGAGGAATTGGCCGACTTACAGGAAAAAGTAAATAAAGATCTCGACAACCTTCAAGCTCTAACTCTTGCCCAACGGCTGCGTAAGCTAAGCAAAGAAGAACTTTCACTTCGCAAGAAAATTAAAGATATCATTCAAGAAACAATTGGATTGACGCCAAAAGACTTGCCATCAAGGTACAGTAGAGCGAACGACCGTTTCACTAAATCACAAGGCCGCACGCAGGAAAAGGCCGTAGAGTTACAAGGAGAAATAAGCCGTTTTTATGAACGGACTGCTAAAGGTCAATATGGTGAGGTGAGTCGAGAAATGGAAACAGAAAAAACCGGTGAATCGCTCAGTGAAATTGAAAGCCAAATTGACTCTAATATCTCGATGTTAGCCATCCGTAATCTGGGAGATTGGGCTGGTAAGTTTGAGGGTTGGGCAAAAAAACTTGAACCTCCAAAACAGGAGTCTGAGGGGGATAGTCAAGGTGCAGGCCAAGGCGGTGGTGAAAAAAAAGAGGATAACCTTATGAAGTTACTATTCTCCATGCTTCGTCTGCGGGAAAGCGAACTTCGCCATCAACAACAAACAATGCTCATCGAAGAACAAAAACGAGATAGCGACGTTTATGATAAGGGTGTTAAACGTCTTTTAGAAATGCACGCCGACTCGATGCTAGAGCTCAATCGGCTACAGTTCGAAAACTCAGAACCCTCAATGCTAAACCCATTGCAGGATACATTCGACTCGATGGAGATCACTGACAACCTCCTTGAAAAACCACAAACTGACACTGCCACATTAACTTCACAGACTGAAACTATTCGCCATATTTCTGATGTTATAAACCTTATAAACGAAGAGATTAAGCGAGATCAAAACCAGCAAGGCCAATCAAAGTCACAACAGGAAATGAATTTCATGATGGCTATGATGGCTATGAAACAGCAAATGGGGCAAGGTATGCAACAGGGACAAACCGCCGGCGGCAGTCAGGCTGGTGGCACAACTAACCGAACAGCTACTGGGTTGAACGGTGACTCAGCCGGAAAAAAAGATTCTAATCGAACTATCAGCAAGGGCAGTGGTAATTCTGCTAAGTTGCCTGAAGAATTTCGTGATGCTTTAGAGGGATACTTCAGAGCCGTAGAAGTCATCGAGGAAGGTAAACTTCCATGAAAGCAGTCCCCCTGATTTTGATATTCCTAGTTTATTTAGCATTTACGTCCACAGTTCAGGCACAAAAATTATTTGAAGAAAGTTCGGATGCCCTCCCAAAGGAAATTGAACGAATGTATGTCAAGGGGCTTCAGTTTCTTGCAAAATCACAACTAGCCTCTGGGGGGTTTAAAGATAATCCTTACGGAACATCTCCAGGAGTGGTTGGTTTAGCATTAGCTTCAATGCTGGCGCATGGAGATGATCCAAATCATGGGCCACATAGTAGCAATATTAAACTCGGCCTGAACTTTATAATGAGCCGCCAAAACAAGACCACAGGCTATATTGGCACCACTATGTACAATCACGGCTTTGCTACTCTTGCTCTAGCAGAGGCATATGGGGCCGTAGAAGACGATCGTCTCGGCCCTTCTTTAGAAAAAGCAATTAGCCTTATAATCACTTCACAGAAAAAAAACCCTAGAGGGGGTTGGCGTTATTCACCTGAAAGCACCGACGCTGATACCACCGTCAGCGGAGCGCAAATGGTAGCGTTGTTTGCTGCGCGCAACGCTGGACTATCCGTACCTGAAACAGCCATCCAAAAAGGCTTAAAATACTTCAAGTCTTGCCAAACACCTGAAGGAGGATTTGGATACACTTCAAACCGTGGCCCAAATGCTGCGCGAACAGCTATCGCAACTTTAGTGTTCGCACTAGCAAAAGAAAAAGACAGCGCAACATTTAATAAAGCATTTAATTACCTCCGAAAGGCTCCTGAGAGTTCGAGCTACCGTCAGTACTATCTTTACTATGGAGCACAGGCTTTTTTTCATGCCTCACCGGAGGAGTGGAACAAATGGAATAGAAAAAATATCACTAAACTCAAACAAAGCCAAAATGAAGATGGCAGTTGGAGCGGACAATTTGGCACCACTTTTAGCACTTCAGCTTCATTACTTTCAATCGCCTTAAATTATCGGTTCCTCCCTATCTATGAGCGATAAAAATAGTCAGCTCAAAAGCAAAGCCATAAGAATTACAGTGTTAACTGTTTTTCTATGCCTTGGCGAAAGGCTCTGTCATTCAGATAGCGAGGAAAGTCTAATTAGGTTTATGGACGGATCAATGTTGCATGGGGAATTACAGCAAGTGAGCTTGCAACAAGGTATAAGATGGGGACACTCAGATTTGAGCAAACCAATAGATTTTATGCCGGATAATCTAGCTTGGATTCGCTTTGAAGGAGCAAGCCCAGTCAAGAGAAACAACGAACCAACCGTGCACATTCGCTTTCACAACGGTGACGAAGTGCTAGGTAATCTCATTGGCCTAGACACTCAGAATGTTCATTTTTCTACTTGGTTCAATGAACAACTATCTGCACCAAGAGGAGTTTTGCAATCTCTCGCATTTTTATCTCCAGGCTTTCGAATTTTATACGAAGGACCTACTAGCATGAATGGCTGGCAACTAGGCCGAGACCCAAAGGCGTGGAAGTACCGAGACGGTGTATTAATTTCTGAAGGAGTGGGGGTACTTGGACGAAATTTTGACCTCCAAGGATCTTCACGAATTGAATTTGACCTCCAATGGAACGGCACATTTAGTCTTATTGTTCCTGTTTATACTTCGTCACTAGATCGATTTGATTATCGGAGTAATTCCTACATGTTTTATATCAGTCGAGGCTACGTAAGTCTGCAACGCGTCCAAAGTGGAGCTGGAGTTCGCAATCTTGGGCAAGGCCAAATCCCAAAAATGCAAACCAAAAACCGTGTTAATGTTGAGCTTCGTATTAACAAGGAAAAAGCTGAAATGGAGATGTATATCGATCGTGAACTTGTAAAAAAGTGGCGTGACGCTAATGGATTCGCTGCTACCGGATCCGGCATATCATTTTTTTCTCAATTAAATGGCCCGATAGTAAGAATAAGTAATCTTAGAGTCTCTGCTTGGGATGGCTACTCAGACCCTGTTAAATTTGCTGAAGCCGCTAGTAATAAAGACACGGTATTCCTTAAAAACAGGGATGAAGTTCCCGGCCTTATTAAGAAAATGAATGAGAAAGTCGTGGTGATAAACTCATTAGGAGCCGATCTAAAAATACCGTTAGATAGAATTACTCGCGTTTCATTAGCAAAACCAAAAACAGAATCTCTCTCAAATCGGCCTTGGGAAGTCCGCGCTCATTTTGCAGGCGGGGCAGCCGTATCTTTTGACCTTAAACAATGGGAAGGAACCACCCTCTCTGGAAGCAGTCGTAACTTTGGGGCTGTAAAATTTGACTCTAAATTTATCCGCCGCCTACAATTTAATTTGTTAACTTCGCAAAAAACCAACGAAACCAATCGCGGCGGCGCAGATCAACTATGGCCTTGGGATGATTGAAGCAATGTTACAACGTTTCCCCTCTAATAGGAGCTTACAAAGTCTTGCAGGATTATTACTGGCACTTTGCCAAACCGGTTTGAGCGAACCAAAAAATTCAACAATACATTTCACTAATGGAGATTGGCTACGAGGGGAACTAAAAAATTACGATCAAGCCAATGGAATTTCATGGAAGCACCCAGATGCAAAAGAATTAATGCAATTTAAAATTGATCGCATTACAGAAGTTACATTAGCCACAATCACCCAAAAAAAACTGAATCCTTTAAGCCTTTGTGAAGTACAATTAATTAACGGGGATCATTTTCGAGGAAACCTTAAGGGAACAACAGACAATTCTTTTCTATTAGATACTTGGCACTCAGGGAGGATGACCATAAATCGACACAGTGTTCGTAAAATCGCTCCCTTAGCTAAAGGTCTTAAAACTATTTTCCAAGGTCCCGCAAGTGACTCAGGATGGACGCATGGCAAGATTGCCAACGAAATTCTTGGACAGTCTGGAAAATGGCGCTATCACAACGGTGGATTTCATGCCAAATCAGCCGCTTCAATTGCGCGAAATCTAAAACTTCCTGATCGGTCACGATTGTCTTTCGATCTGGAATGGAGCGGCTCTCTGCATCTAGCATTCGCAATATATACTGATACACTTCACCCCATTAGCCTATCAACAAAAGAGAACGAGCCAGATTTTGGAGGTTTTTACAGCATTCAACTTAATAGCTATTCCGTTAATCTCTTGCCCGTGAAAAAAAATGAACCTCTAACCTATCTCGGACAAGCTACACTCCCTGGCTTTCGTAATGAATCGAAGTCACATGTTGAATTCTTCGCCAGCAAGCCAGATAAAATGATTGCCGTTTCTATTAACGGCAAAGTAATACGTAAATGGACAGACTCAGATGGATTTGTAGGTGAAGGAACAGGTATTAGAATAGTACATCAAGGGCGCGGCGCAGTACGCATTGGAAATCTTCGCGCAGAGGAATGGGATGGACGTTTTCAAGAAATTCCGACTAATCCGATTGGCTCCGAAAAGGATCTTGTTAAGTTGATTAACAACGATCGAATGGAGGGGGCAGTAATTGGTATTTCCGATGACAAGCTTTTAGTCAAAACACCCGAAGGAGAATTCCCTGTTCCACTTGATCGGGTAAAACAAGTAGAACCAGCAACGACCAAAAACAGCTTAAAAATGCCCCTCAAAGAACGCGTCATTGCCTACCTTAGTGATGGTAGTCAATTGACTTTTGTGTTGGATCAATGGACGAGTACAGGAGTAAAAGCAAGTAGCCCTAGCTTTGGAAACGCTACATTTGAACCCAACGCCATTATGCGCATGGAGTTTCAGGCTTACCTTGCTCAGCCAGATGTAAAAACTGTTTATCGAGTAAAAACAGGTGACACGCTTAGTAGTATTGCTCGTAAAAATAACTCATCTGTTCAGGCTATCCTACAAGCAAACCCCCCTCTACCTTCATCTCGCATAAAAGTAGGCCAACAATTAATTATACCAAAAAAGCCTTAATTTTCATTTAATTTTTTATACGCCGCATATCTTGTTAAAATCCCTTTCGAATTAAAATCTCTTTCGAAGTCAGTCGTAAACTTCTTCATCGACGCAGGTGTCTCTATTGAAGCAAATCCTTTCGCCTTGTCGAAAACTCTCAACATTTGTTCAAAATATTCTTTGTTATCCGTACGAAGATAGATGACGCCACCTTTGCGAAGTAAAGGATTAATTATCGTTGGGAATAGTTCCCCAATAAGCCTATTTTTTTGATGGCGCTTTTTTGGCCAAGGATCAGGAAAATAAACATGCACAGCTTCAAAAGAATCTCGATCAAGTAAATACTCGAGGACGTAACCTGCCTCGGCTCGAAGTAATCTAAGATTTTTCAATTCAGCTCTATGAGCCTTACGGTTTAGCTTAGTAATGCGCCCTAGTAATCTTTCAAGTGCGACAATATTAATTTCTGGATTTTCGAGCGCGTACTGGAGCGTGAAAGAACCATCACCACAACCAAGCTCTAACTCCATCGGCTGGGGAACAGGAAATAATTTTTCAAGGTCAACAGGTTCTATCGCTGAAGTGATTGGGCATATTAAGGTTTCTGCTGCAGATAGGGGGCGTTTACGACTCATATTTCAACTGTCACTTAAACTACTTCACCTTTCCAATGCAGTAAAGGTGCTGATGAGACCGAATAAAAATCTGGCCCTGACTGATAGCCGCGCTGGCAGAGACCCTCTCTTTCAAATCATTTTCCCCAACAACATTAAAGGTCTTTCCAGGGCGAACAATCGAAGTTATGCCACTATCAGAAATAAAATAAACTAAACCATTAGCCGAAACAGGCGATGGGCTGTGCCCCCCAGGCAACCGCTCCTGCCATAGCCGCTCCCCACTCATAGCTTCAAAACAACTTGCAACACCACTGTCAGCAACAACTAACAAATATCGACCAACAATGATTGGAGAAGGCACATAGGCCGCCCCTCGTGTTGTTCTCCATGCTATGTGAGTATCTGTTACATTCCCGGTACCGTCTGGTTTAATGGCTAATATATGCCGCTCGGGATAACCCCCTGTTACAAAAACATATTCTCCATTATAAACCACGGATGCAACAAATTGTTCGGTTGGACCATCTACAATCCAGTGGCGACTTCCTGTCCGAGGATCATAACTTGCCACCGATAAACTGCCTGATAAAAGCATCTGTGTCCTCCCTTTAATTTCTCGAATAATAGGCGTAACATAGCTGCGCGTTTTGTTTTCACGAATTGTTCGCCATCTTTCTTTACCAGTATTGCGATCAAGTGCCACAAGGTAGGCATCACCATCATGGTCTCCATTAATTATAACAAGATCCTCAAATAACAATGGACAAGAGTTAAATCCATGTGCGCTAACAAAATCCCCGACATTGGATTTCCATTTTAATTTCCCATTAAAATTATACGCAGCAACGATAATTTTACCCGGAGTAATCATTCGATCTGACCCGACATTAGGAGCAATTACTTTTTTACCTTCTGCTCGCATGAATGTAACATAAATCTGTCTTCCATCAGTAGCTGGCGTACCTGAGGCACGGCTATTTAAGCGATGTATAGACTCGGGAAGAGATTTGACCACCAAGTTATTCCATAAAATCTTTCCCGTAAGTCGGTCAAGGCACAATAAACGTCTCTCATTCTGATCCGTTAAGCTAGTTGTAACGAAAACTCGATCTCCCCAAACTATGGGGGATGAATGGCCTTTTCCCTGAATTGGCTTCTTCCAGGCAATATTTTTTGTATTACTCCATTTCTTAGGGACTATCTTCTCATTACTGATACCATCTCCATTTGGGCCACGCCAACCTGGCCAATTTTCCGCACTCAGCGTTACAACAGCAAAATATAATGGAATAAAAATACGCACACCGAAATTCTAATTATCTTATTCTAGCACACAAGAATAAGTGTGTATTTTGATCTCAGCAGATAAGCTTCTTCGTCTAAATTAAATCACTGACCTAAATAATTTTACACCATGTTAAATTATTTTTTAGATAAAAACGTTTTTAGAAATGACAGAGTATCGTTACTCTGAACGAGATGTCACACAGCGAAGTTAAATTAAATAAACTCTATTCTGTTAAACACAAAAAATATCAATAAATATTATGCTTGGCCTTAGAATACTTTTAATTCAAATATTGATAATATGCTCTGCTCAAGCCGCCGTAAAAGGGAATTGGAAAAGACATGTCATCTGGAATGGGCTTCACAACAATGTTGCAGTTGCTGCAGACTTCACTGGTGATGGTAAAATTGATGTGATTAGTAATGCCGGCAGTATAACAAGATTGTTCGTAGCCCCGGAATGGAAGCAGTTCATCATTGGAAACAATAAAGATCATACTTTTATTCATGGCGAAACTTTCGATGTAGATAATGATGGTGATGCTGATTTCATAGGTGCGCGTTATCAACCTGGGCTTATCGTTTGGTTTGAACAGCCCAACAAGAATTCAACCAGCACTCTTTGGAAGGCTCGAATTGCTGAGGACGTAATCATAGGGGTTCATGGCGTGCTTAAAGCAGATGTTAATAACGACGGAAAACTTGATCTACTCGCCAACAGCGCCCAGCCTAAGGGAAGATTCCCTGATTCGGCTGTGTGGCTAGAAGTGCCCACAAACCCTCTTACTGCAGACCGATGGAAGCGTCATGTGTTCGCAAAGAATGACGCTCCTGGTCTGAGTCATTACCTCGGGGCAGGAGATCTCAACGGCGACGGCCTCCTTGATATAACTCTTGCTGCAAAGGGAGGGGCTCAAGACAAATCTGGTAAAGGTGAATGGTTTGCTTGGTGGGAAGCAACCAAGGACTCAACAAAAACCTTTAAGAAACATCTCTTACCGGGCAAACATCCAGGGGCAACAAATATTATGCCTGCCGATGTGAACGGGGATGGCAAACTAGACATTATTGCTGGACGCGGTCACGGCGTTGGTCTCATTTGGTTCGAGAATCCAAATTGGAATATCCACGATATTAATACTGATCTTATGTCACCGCATTGCCTACAAGTTGGGGACATCGACGCTGATGGGGACATCGATGCTGTGACCTGCGCGTATGTCAGTCGAAAAGCAGCTTGGTTTGAAAATGACGGCAAAGGTAGTTTCACCACTCATATAATCAACAATGATCAAGCAGCTTACGATATACGCCTTGTAGACATGGACGCCGATGGAGATCTCGATACCCTCATCGCAGGCCAACAAAGTAAAAATATTGTGTGGTTCGAAAACCCTCTTCGAAACCCTTAAAGACCTTCTTTAAATTGTTCTATCTGAAAAGGTTCCATTGTGTTTCTCATCAATGTGAATCTTTGAACAGATAAACGAATCTGAGAATTGGTACAGAAGTCTTCTGAACTCTCTCTCTACTCATCGATGTCTCTGAATCCACACCTTTGTGAGAGACATCAAAAAACTTTTTTCGAAAAAAGAAAAACTATAAAGGCATTAACTATCAGTTCAGGCCTGATTCGTATTGGGTGGATAAAGGCATTCGCCAATCAATACTGCGAGATGTCAAGGTTCCAAATGACGGTCCGCAAATTCCAAATACTTCAACCAATCAAATGCGGTAATATCGTGCCTTCCGCTGCGCAAATGATAACCTACATGATCTCCAACAGAATGATTTAAAACAGGGCGCACATCTTTATCAAGTCCTTCAATCTCGTAGTAACGGTAAACTTCAGAAGCATAATAAGCAGATAAAAACTCACCAAATGGATCGGCCCATGTATCTTTTTCAGCACTGGCAATGTAAACGGGTCTTGGTGCTGACAAAGCTACCAGCATGTGCTGATCTACAGGCAGTTGATTTTCTCTATCTCCGTAAGCGTGAAAGCTACGGCAAAACCAATGTGGAAAAACTCGATTGATATGAGCAACCGTTTCCCCTTTCATGCGACGGCTGATTGCCGCACCCCCACAACCAGAATTATTGGAAATCACCATCGCAAACCGCTCATCCTTTGCCCCTGCCCACAAGGCCGCTTTGCCCATTCTAGAATGCCCAATCACAATGACGCGCTTGGCATCGACCACTTCGAGTGTCTTCAATGCATCCAGAGATCGGCTCAATCCCCAGGCCCACGCTCCCAGTGTCCCCCAATCACCCTTTTCATGGGGTGCCTCTTTTTCACTGTGAAACAAAGCGTGCAGGCCATTCTTGAATCCATCATGCTCGTCCGGATCCACCTCATTTGCGTCGATAGTCGCAAGTCCATATCCACGATCCAAAATCATCTTCAACAATGCTTCAGGTTCTTTTTTCGCTAACTCGGGAAATTGTCCTCGAGAACCGATCCACGGTTGGCCAATGACAGGAATTTCCCTGGAGGAATCGAATAAATGCATGCCAAGAAAAACAGGTGAAGGCTTGCCCTTTTCGATTGGAAGAAACAGCGTCGTCTTGATTGTTAATTGCCCAAGCCTCGTTTTGACATGTGTTGCCAATCTCAACCGTCGGGCGTGTAAATGTTCCAGCGCCTTTTCCTCAAGACGCTCAAAAGCCAATTGAAAACCATCATCCGGAGCTTTCCCATAGATATGGTTTTCGAAGAGGCTTACAATTTCTGCTCGACGATGTGTTTCCCAAACTGTCTGTGGGTCTGAAACCTTTTGCTTCATGAAAAGTGGCCAATCCGTTTCACTCAACGGCACCACTGGATCATCGGAAGCGTAGCTCATCATTACCACGATCAAAATCGAGAACATCATCCATCGAGCAATCATACCCGGACTCTAACATTTACCATTTGAAAATTCATTCTTAAACTCGACTTTAAACTGCCATCGATCAGGCACAGATAACAAGATCGGAGTTACGCATTATCTCCATCCTGAATTAACTGCGGGGTTTGAAGAGATACCAAAAGATTCTCAACAGAGAAATACGATTCGATCGTAAAGATTGGTTGAAGATCGTTGATAAGATCAACGGAAAGAAAGTTCAGTTCGATGTTAATGAGAATGGTTTAGAGTTTCTCAACGTCACCATTAATGGACTTCAAAAGACCATAATTTACAATGAGATCAGAAATGACATCGAAGAACATTTCAGAAGTAAATCCATTATGAATACATCATCCAACATCCAAAGTTTCTTTCAG
>CEVX01063684.1_pt1 | contig 11692 bp, 11 predicted proteins | sample 356561 | NCBI WGS metagenome assembly CEVX01 (sample SAMEA2623886, study PRJEB7988) | marine metagenome | biome: marine biome (ENVO:00000447); feature: surface water layer (ENVO:00002042); material: "saline water (ENVO:00002010), including plankton (ENVO:xxxxxxxx)" | depth 5 m | reverse complement strand
TAGTAGAAGGAAAACTCTTAAGAGGTCGTACTGGTAAAGGAGGGCATTTTGGTCATACAAGTCTCGGATCTGGACGGCCAATTGATATTTGCAATTGCCCTAATAGCCTCGAATTGGCGATTGGCAATTGTTCTGTCCCAAAGCGCTCCAATAATCGTTTTTCTCATACTGGAGAAATGATAGCTGCCATCGAAAAAGGCGATAAAGAAGCAGAAAAAATTTGGCTTAAATCCATTGAAGATCTGGCCACAGCAATATGCTCTTTTTCGAATATTCTTGATCCTGAAGCAATTATTATTGGAGGAGGAATCGCCAATGCTGGTAACCAACTATTTAATCCCCTTCGTGACTTTTTAGATCCTATCTTATGGAAAACAGACGACTACGAGCTTAAATTAATTCCAGCGGAACTAGGAGATTTAGCTGGCGCCTATGGAGCTGCAGCCTATGCCAATGACATCTTAGATTCGGAGTAATTTTTCTGCTTTTGCTACAGAAGTTACTTCATCCTCCTGCAAAATCGTCTGCCAACCTAATCGGTTTCCAGTCTCGATATTTTCTGGACGATCATCGATATACAAAATTGATTCTCCGGTCTGCTTCGTTTTCTTTTCGACAACACGATAAATCGGTTCATCTGGTTTCATTCCTTTTTCTTCAAAAGATAAAACATAGAAATCAAAACTATCATAAAACGGAAACTGTTTAGAAATATACTCAATTGCAATTTCATTTGTATTTGAAAAAACACATGTAGGAACACCTTCTGCCTTAACCCTATTAAAGAATTTAAGCATTATTTTCATGGGCGAAAAAATATCTGAAAAAAATTCTATAAACTCAGCACGATCACCTTGAAAACCAGCTCCTTCTTGAACATATTCAAAAAAATCCTCAGTAGTAAGTTTACCAGATTCATAATCATACTGAACTGATGAATTAATTAATTCGTGAACCTTATCAATTTCAGCATCACTTCTTTTGGCAAAACGACGAATTGCGATATCATAGTCAAAATCTAACAATACTTTTCCAAGATCAAATACAACTACTTTAGGTAAATACTGACTCACTCAACCTCCAATTCTCTTCTTCCCTCTAAAGCTTGGCTTAGAGTTAATTCGTCAGCAAATTCCAAACCGGATCCTGCAGGAAGCCCATGGGCAATACGTGATACTTCAACGTTTTGATTGGATAAGCGTTTAGCCAGATAGTGACTAGTAGCATCCCCTTCCACGTCCGTACCAAGCGCAATAATCACTTCTTTAACTTCACCATTAATCAAACGCTTTTCCAACTCATCCAAGCGCAATTCTTCAGGACCAATTCCATTCATTGGTGAAACTTTTCCACCAAGAACATGGTATGTACCACGAAACGCACCTGACTTTTCAACATTCAAGATGTCTACTGCGCGCTCTACTACACAAATTAATCGCTTATCCCTCGATGGATTTGAACATATAGTACAAGGGCTCTTTTCAGCTAAACCACCGCATTCATCACACTCAACAATCTGCTTTCTTGAACTTACTAAAACCGCCGCCAAACGATTGGAAACAATGCTATCGGCCTGAATCAAATGAAGAGCGAGTCTCTCGGCTGAACGCGGTCCAACTCCAGGTAGTCTATTCAATTCAACTACCAACGCTTCAATTGGTTTGGGAAGCGAAGCCACAAAAATACTAAAATCCAGGTAAGCCCATACCTCCAGCACCACCTGTGAGTTTCCCCATCTCAGATGCCTGAGTTTCTCTACCTTTTTCAAGAGCTTGGTTAACGGCACCTAGAACCATATCCTCAAGCATTGAAATATCTTCAGCATCAACAGCATCAGGGTCAATCTTAATAGACTTAACCGCACCATCACATGTAGCCGAGACTTTAACTGCTCCACCGCCACTAGAAGCCTCAACAACTTTATCAGCCAATTGAGCTTGCGCCTCCTGCATCTGCTGCTGCATTTTTGCAGCTTGCTTCATTAATTTTCCTATACTAGCCATATAAATTTATTATTACTTCCTTACCTCAACAATCCTACCCTTAAATAATTCCATAGCTTTTTGGATTAGTTCGTCATTTTTAAATTCTTCAGGATCAATCTTTTCTGGTTGAGGTTCCCTTTTAACCTTTGGGACCTCATCAGGCTTTACCTGATTATTATCATTCGAAACATCCTCCGAATTAACCTTTGGCAAATCACCAATTGGCTCAAGCTCAGGCTTCAATACTCTATCTTCTGGGGGTGGATCATCAACAAATCGAAACTGCACATCGTCATGACCAAGCGCCTTGATTTGCTTAACCAGCATATCATGGTTACGTTGATTATCAACGAGTGCTAAATGATCTGCACCTAAACCAATAACAAAAATACCTTTTTCAAAGGAAACTGGCTGTGAACGCTGAAAATAAGTCTGCATAAACGGACTTGCCTTACTTGCAGCCGCCAATAATTGCTTCCATAGCTCATCCAAATCATTCGCATCTACTACATTTTGATCAGGCTCAGGTTCTGGAGTTGATTGGATTACAGCAGTTGGCTGTCTATTTTTTTGATTAGAAACCGGTACTTCTGCAGAGGCTTTAACTGGCATTACAGGGTCTTCATTTCTAATACTTTTAAGTTTTCCAAGAATCTCATCAATGCCTATTGCAGCTTTAGCTTGTGCAGCCTTAAGCAGTGAAACCTCTAGTAAAATTTTTTTTGAAGTAGCTGTGCGTAATTTGCTTTCACAGTCAGTCAAAACGTCTAGCACTCTCGCCAAATCCTTGTCGTTCGCAAGATTGTCGCTACTTTTTAACGCATTAGCTTCAGATTCACTAATTTCAAGAATTCCTAAATCTCCCTTGGAGACAGAATAAACTAATCGATTTCGCACATGCCCCAGTAAGTCACCAAGTAAGCGCGCAAGATCTTTACCCTGCTCAGCTAATGCATTAAGTTCTGTTAAAATTCGCGTAGAGTCCACAGCAAGAATAGCATCCGCCAGTGCAAAAAGTTGTTCTTGAGCAGTTAATCCAAACATCGAAAGAACATCTGACTCGGTAATGTTGTCACCACAAAAGCTGATGAGCTGATCGAGAGCTGACTCAGCATCACGCATACATCCTTCGGCACCTCGAGCAATCGCATAAAGTGCTGATTCTTCAGCACTAACACTTTCATTGCCGCAAATAAATTTAAGATGATCCGCAATAAGGTTTACCGGAATACGCCTAAGGTCATAGCGCTGACATCGTGACATGATCGTTGGCAAAACCTTTTCAGGTTCAGTAGTAGCAAACATGAACTTCACATGCTCGGGAGGCTCCTCCAATGTCTTAAGCAAAGCATTGAAAGCCTCTTTTGTAAGCATGTGAACCTCATCAATAATATAAATTTTATATTTTGAAGAGGCCGGTGTGTACATGACTGTATCGCGTAATTCTCTAATTTCATCTATACCCCTGTTACTCGCACCATCAATCTCAAGTACATCAATCGAGCGTCCCTCAGCAATTTCATTCGCCTTAACATCGTCATCAGGGTAATCAACTTTAGGTCCATCGGTACAATTAAGACATTTGGCAAAAATTCGAGCTAATGTCGTTTTACCAGTACCACGAGGACCGCAAAACAAATATGCATGCGCAATCCGGTCACTACTTATGGCATTAGCAAGTGTCTGACTTACATGATCCTGACCAACAACATCACTAAATCGTTGTGGGCGATATTTGCGCGCTATAACCTGATATGACACTGCAAAAACCTTACCTCTTATAAGCAAAACTGAAAAGCGCAATACACCAGACAAAGTCCGAACTTGTAAGACTCAATGATATCTGGACACTGTGTATGCGCTTCAAGCGCCAAAAAAGATGACAAACAATATTGAAGCACGCTTAGCGGTATGTAGTTGGTCTCTACAACCTGAGACTCCAGAAGCATTGATCGCTCAATTAAGGGAAATAGGTCTTTCTCGTGTCCAATTGGCACTGGATCCCCTTAGAGACAACCCTGATAATTGGGATAAAACCCCAGAGCTTTTTGCTGCTGCAGGAATTGAAATCGCCTCGGGTATGTTTGGAACTATTGGTGAGGATTACACTACACTAGAAACAATAAAAGAAACCGGAGGCGTTCTGCCTGACAAACATTGGGAATCAAACTGGGAAGGCATCCAAAAAATAGCTGAAATTGCCAATGAATTAAATCTCAAGTTGGTTACTTTTCACGCAGGCTTCTTGCCACATGAGGAATCAGATCCTAATTTCAAAAAATTGATGAGTCGCATTGAACAAATAGCAGACTTATTTTCCGAAAAAGATATAGATCTCGGTTTTGAAACTGGACAAGAAACTGCAGACACTCTGAAGTTGTTTCTCGATCAACTAAACAGACCAAGCGTAGGGGTAAATTTCGATCCAGCAAATATGATACTTTATGCAAAAGGCGACCCCATTGAAGCTCTTAATACCCTTTCCCCATTCCTAAAACAATGCCATATTAAGGATGCTACAACTACAAAACAAAGTGGAACTTGGGGTGAAGAAGTCACTGTCGGAACAGGAGAAGTCGACTGGTTAGCTTTTTTCGAATCTCTTCAGGTATTAGGATTTAAGGGGGATTGCTGTATTGAAAGAGAGGCTGGCGATCAACGAATTATCGATATAAAAACTGCAAGTGAATTCATAGTGAACCTTTAAATCATGGATAAAGAAAATGTAAATATTGGTATTATCGGACTTGGATTTATGGCTGTAATGCATATCCGTGCCTACCGCCAAGTTAAAGGAGCTAATATTGCAGCGATATGCAATCCAAGTGGAAACCGTCTTAATGGGGATTTTAGCGATGTTTTTGGCAACTTAGACTCTGGAGACCCTGTTAAATTAGACATGTCTCAAGTCAAAGCTTTTCAAAGTTTTCAAGAGCTACTTAATGACAAGTCTATTGATGTAATAGATATTTGCTCTCCAACTCATACACATGTGCAACTTGCCAAAGCAGCTCTAGCATCTGGTAAACATGTAATTTGCGAAAAACCGCTTGCTCGAACGCTCGAAGATGCAATAGAAATTGTATCAGCTGCTAAGAATGCCAAGGGAAAGTTCATGACTGCTATGTGCCTTCGTTTTTGGCCTCAATGGTCATGGCTTAAAAAAGCTGTTGAAAGCAACAAATACGGTAAGGTGCTGGGTGCTCACTTCCAACGTATCGCAGAGCCTCCGGCATGGGGGCAAGGATCCTACTTTGATGGCGAAATATCTGGAGGTGGATTGTTCGATCTTCATATCCATGACACTGATTTTGTCCAACATGTGTTCGGTAAACCTAAATCTGTTTTTTCTTCTGGCTTTAGTAAGGTTAGCGGTGCAATTGATCACGTGCTCACACAATATGAGGTTGAATGTGGAGCAAAGGTTAGCGCCGAAGGGAGTTGGGCTATGTCTCCTGGTTGGGGATTTAATATGTCATTTCGTGTGATTTTTGAAAAAGCTACAGCTGACTACGATATTGCTCGAGAAGACGAACCACTAAGGCTTTTTGAGGAAGGCCAAGAAAAGAAAGTAGTCGAGTGTGAAAATATCGACGGCTATGTTGGTGAAATGAATCACTTAATCGAATGCATAAAGCTAAACCAACAGCCTAGTGTAACGGCAGAAGATGGTTTGATGGCAGTTGAAATATGTACGGCAGAAGAAGAATCAGCAAAAACTGGAAGAATCGTCACTGTTAGATAATTATTTTGATATTATGCATAAATTCCTAGTTTTTTAAAAAAAACCGCTTGTCAACTCAGATGCATGGTGTAGGGTTCGCTCCCCTTTTTTATGAAGGCAGATATTCAACCAGAATATGTAGAATCAGTTATTCGTTGCGCCTGCGGCAGCGAAATTAAAACTCGTTCCACTAAAACAAAGCTTCTCATTGGCATATGCAATGAGTGTCACCCGTTTTACACCGGCCAACAAAAATTCGTTGATACTGCTGGTCGCGTAGATAAATTCCAGCAGAGAATGGCTAAGACCAAGGCAGCACGAGATGCTGCTAAAGAAGCTTCTGGAAAAAAATCTAAAAAGACAACTAACTAGGCTAATTTCATCAGAGCGCCCGCGGTTTATCACTGTTTTACCGCGGGCGTTCTTTTTTTTTAACTATGAACCTCTTACCACATATTGAACAGTTTCGTAAACGCCGAGACGAATTGGAAAGCGCACTTAGCTCTCCAGATGTGGCTAATAATAACAAAAACTTTTTAGATATGACTTTAGAATATTCTCGGATGAAAAATCTTGCGGAATTAGGTGAACGTTATCTTAAAGTCATAAGTAATATAAACGATAACAAGGAATTAGTTCAGATGGAACATTCTGAATCAGAGTTATCGGTTTTAGCAAAGGAGGACTTACAGATTTTAGAAGAGGAGCATGTGAAACTGGAACTTGAATTGCAGTATGGCATAATTCCTCCAGACGCTTCAGATTCGCGAGACACAATTGTCGAAATTCGGGCTGGTGCTGGTGGTGCTGAATCTGCACTATTTTGCAGCGACCTTCATCGAATGTATATTCGCTATGCTGAAAGCCAAGGTTGGAAAGTTGAACAATTGGATGCGAGTGTATCAGACCTTGGAGGATACAAAGAGGTCATCTTCGGGATAAAAGGGAAAAACGTATTCAAAAAATTAAAATTTGAAAGCGGTGTCCATCGTGTACAACGCGTTCCTGAAACTGAGACTCAAGGCCGTGTCCATACAAGCACCGTCACTGTTGCTGTTCTACCTGAAGCCGAAGAAGTCGATATTGAATTAAAACCAGACGATCTCGAAATTAATGTTTGCCGTGCATCTGGGCCTGGTGGACAAGGTGTTAATACCACAGACTCAGCTGTTCAGATTCAACACAAACCAACTGGAATGATTGTTCGCTGTATGGATGGCCGTTCACAGCAAAAAAATAAAGAGCAGGCAATGAAAGTACTTAGGTCTAGATTACTTGAAATTAAGATTGCAGAAGAACATGAAAAATATGCAGCTGAACGTAAATCTCAAGTTGGAACCGGTGAACGCAACGAACGGATACGGACTTATAATTTTTCTCAAAATCGGGTAACCGATCACAGAATAGACCTTACCTTATACAATCTCCCTTCATTCATTGAAGGTGAAATTGAAGATATTGTCTCAGCACTGCTGGCGAATGACCTCAAAGAACGACTCGCCGCACTTGAATAAAATTACAATTATGGAACCAGAAGGATTAATTTTTGATTGCGATGGAACCCTCGTCGACACTATGCCAATTCACTTTAAGGCATGGAGTATAACAACAGAAAAATATGGGCTAATTTTTCCTGAAGACAGATTCTACGCTCTTGGAGGAGTTTCTCCTTTTGAAGTGCTTCGCATATTATCATCAGAACAAGATAAAAAAATTGATTTTGAAGAAGTTACTCAAGAAAAAGAATCTCTTTATATGCAACTCATCAGCGAAGCAAAAGAGATTCCAGAAGTTATGGAAATTGTCCGTTCAAACTTTGAAAAAATACCCATGGCTGTGGCATCCGGAGGGACCTCTGAAACTGTTATAGGAATTCTTAATCACTGCAGTATAAAGCATTATTTCGACGTAATTGTGACAAGTGAAGATGTAGAAAACCCCAAACCTGCACCAGACACCTTTCTTGAGGCTGCAAGAAGAATGAATATTGCACCAGAGAAATGCCGGGCGTATGAAGACGCTGACATGGGTATTAAGGCAATAATTGCTGCCAGAATGGATGTGGTTGATATTCGTAAAATAATCACTAAAAAGTCATAAACACACTCATTCACTATAGGATCAATTATGAAAGGACTTCCAGGATTTCGCGATTTTTACCCTGAGCCAATTCCTACAACAGACTCATGGAGCCTTGATTTACGACAGTATATCTTTGAAACATGGAGAAGAACAGCAGAGCGATATGGATTTCGTGAGTACGATGGCCCTCCCATAGAAGAACTGGAACTATACACTCAAAAAAGTGGTGAAGAAATTGTCGGCCAATTATACAATTTTGAAGATAAGGGAGACCGAAAGGTTTCGCTTAGGCCGGAAATGACTCCAACGCTAGCCCGAATGGCAGCCTCACACACGCGCAATTACAAAAAACCCATCAAGTGGTTTTCTATTCCGCAACTTTTTCGATACGAACGCCAACAAAAAGGCCGACTACGAGAACATTTTCAACTAAATGCTGACATAATCGGAGAAGAAGATGTATCTGCTGATGCCGAACTAATCTCTCTACTTATAGATACACTTCGAAATCTAAAACTTACGGAAGAAGATTTTTTTATTCGACTTAGTAGCCGTCAAGCTTGGCAAGACTTCTTTGAAAAAAACGGAGGCAAAGAGAATGATGCATACGATTTTTATCAAGTTATAGATAAATTGGAACGTACAGATCAAAAAGCATCCAATGAAAAATTGAACAAAATTGGATTCTCATACGAGCAGGTCAACGAATTTATTTCACAAGGTCAACCAACAGAAGAATTATCATCCATAATAGAAAACATTGAAGCCCGCGGTTTAGGGAATTTCATTAAAATAGACTACAGAATAATTCGAGGTTTAGCTTATTACACGGGCCCTGTCTACGAAGCTTTCGATAAATCTGGTAAATTCCGAGCAATCGCTGGTGGCGGTCGCTACGACCACTTGGTAAAACTCATCTCCAAAGGTAAAACTAACTTACCAGCCCTTGGATTCGGTATGGGAGACGTTGTCCTCACAGAACTCCTCAAAGATCGAAATCTCATACCTAAAATTCAGCATATCATTAGCGCTTATGTGCAAATTACTGATGAGACTATGCGCTATACTTCACTTGGTCTCATTCAGCGACTTCGCCAAGCTGGCATAGCTACCGAATATCCATTAATAAATACCAAACCTGAAAAACAATTTAAGCGTGCTGTCGAACTAAGCGCTAAATGGATCATCGCAATCGAAAGTGATAATCAAGTAACAATTAAGAATCTCCGAACTCGTGAAGAACAGGTTTGCCTAGTCGAAGATGTTACTGACTTTTTAGAATTAAATAATTAAGCATCTAATTTAATTCATAAACTAAAAAATTGATTCAAGTTTGACAATATTAAGAGTCTTCTCCTTGGTTTGGCCTAACTTGAGATTTGAGGTCAGTAATTTTGGTTTTTGACGATTGGTATGGCAAAATAAAAGCTTCGTTGAAATCAAATCCATTAGCAAAATCTTCACGCGAATCATTTTCAGTCTTTGCTAGAAGATTATTTTCAACGAGATTAAAAACAATTTCTCCAAAATCCTCTGTCGCATTAATACCCCATTCATTGAACACCATCTTAGTCATAGGCCCATAATTATTGAGTGCGTACTTACGTAAACCATCAGTTAGCTCCTGACCACTTATATGACGAGGTTCATCTCCACCCGCTTCTTTAGAGAGTTTTTGCTGAGTATAATCTAATGCCTCTCGTATGAAATAGTAAGCATCTTTATGGTATCTAATATCCTTATCAACTATTTGGTCTAAAATATCATCATAATCAAAAGGTTGCATATCAATCTTTAAAAAAAACGGCAAAAAATATCATTCTCTTTTCTTTAAAATCTACATCACACTCAAAAAAAGGATTTAGATGGCGACAATGTTAATTAATTTCCCAGGAATAACGATCACCTTTTTTACTTTTTTTCCTTCAATATGTCGCTTCACATTTTCACTATTCATTGCAAGCTCCTCTATTTTAGAATTATCTATTTCAGCAGGAACTTGTAAACGATCGCGAACTTTCCCATTTACCTGCACAACCATTTCAATTGATGTTTCGACAAGATACTTTTCATCAAAATTCGGCCAAGGATAATATGCAATAGAAGAACCGTTTTTATTATTGGCTTTAGAATATAGTTCTTCAGCAATATGAGGAGCAAACGGCGAAAGAAGCAGCAGAAAATCTTTTAGAACTGAAAGTGGGCGTAAATCCCAAGTAGACACCTCATTAACAAAAACCATTAGTGCAGAAATAGCGGTATTAAATCGTAGATGCTCCATATCCTCAGTAACTTTCTTAATGCAAGTATGAAGCACCTTCATCTGCTCTTGGGTAGGATCAATATCAGCAACAGCATCACTAAATTTAATTTCAGAAAGTAATTCTAATCCTTTCTTGGGAGACAGAGTAAACTGCTGCTCAAATGTTTTCTCAGTTTGTTCGTCGATAAACATTCGCCAAACACGACCAAGAAATCGATATACACCTTCTACCCCTTTAGTATTCCAAGGTTTAACCATCTCCAATGGTCCCATAAACATTTCATACAATCGCAAAGCATCTGCACCAAATTCTTCCAGGATTTCATCAGGGTTGACTACATTACCTCGGGATTTAGACATTTTCTGTCCGTCCTCGCCTAAAATTAATCCTTGGTTAACCAATTTATAAAATGGTTCTGGGGAAGAAACATAGCCTAAATCAAACAAAGCCTTATGCCAAAAACGAGCATAGAGAAGGTGCAAAACCGCATGCTCGGTCCCTCCTACATATAAATCAACTCCCGGTGTAGCTTCCTTACTTGAAGTTCCCATCCAATATTTTTCAGCCGAATCCCCAACAAATCTTCCATCATTGGTCGCATCTAAATAGCGCAAATAATACCAGCAGCTACCCGCCCACTGAGGCATAGTGTTGACTTCGCGCACTACTCCTTCCTCAACTTGACACCATTCCTGAGCTCTGGCTAAAGGGGGATCACCTGAACCTGTCGGTTTAAAGTCTGTCAAATCAGGAGGTAAAACCGGCAAATCAGCCTCGTCTAAAGCAGCATGTCCCATTTCGTCCCATATAATAGGAAATGGCTCTCCCCAGTAACGCTGCCGACTAAACAACCAATCCCGCAACTTAAAATTGATAGTCCTAGAACCAAGCGATTTTTCCTCCAGCCAGTCTATGATTCGAATCTTAGCTTCCTTGGTAGAAAGGTCATCAAGAAAATCTGAATTAACAACAACACCCTCTCCGGAAAAACCAAGCGATTCTTGCCCTTTTGGCGCTTTAACAACTACTTCGGTTGGCAATTCAAATTTCTCAGCAAATTCCAGATCACGTAAATCATGAGCCGGCACAGCCATGATAGCTCCTGTTCCATATCCAGCCAAAACATAGTCTGCTGTCCAAATTGGTAACAATCTCCCATTAACAGGATTTAAGGCATAAGCACCTGTAAAAACACCACTTTTTTCTTTCGCTAAATCAGTTCGCTCAAGATCACTTTTTTTGGAGGATTCAACCTGATAAGCTTGAACCTCAACAAGGTTTTCCTCCTTAACAATTGAATCAATCAAATCACTCTCTGGAGAAACAACAATATAAGTAGCCCCGAATAATGTATCTGGGCGAGTAGTAAAAACCGTAATTTTAGTATTAGAATCCTTAACCTGAAAAGTCACCTCTGCCCCCTCGGAGCGGCCAATCCAATTACGTTGCATCTCCTTAAGAGAATCACTCCATTCGATACCATCAAGATCATCAAGAAGGCGCTGTGAATAAGCCGTAATACGCAACATCCATTGCCGCATAGGCTTACGAACTACCGGAAAACCACCTACCTCGCTAACTCCATCTTTAACTTCTTCATTGGCAAGAACCGTTCCAAGCTCAGGACACCAATTGAC
>CEVX01065684.1_pt1 | contig 11701 bp, 8 predicted proteins | sample 356561 | NCBI WGS metagenome assembly CEVX01 (sample SAMEA2623886, study PRJEB7988) | marine metagenome | biome: marine biome (ENVO:00000447); feature: surface water layer (ENVO:00002042); material: "saline water (ENVO:00002010), including plankton (ENVO:xxxxxxxx)" | depth 5 m | reverse complement strand
GCTTAGAAGATATATATGGTACCATTTATCTTTCGTGAACGTATACGCCGACGATGTACGAATTTGGTACTGTCCGAAATTCATTTGGATTCTATCACTCGTTATTTGAACTCTACACCCAGTTACACCAGAGGTAGATAAATCACCCATACCTATAAGTGTTTTTGTTGAGTATGTATTGTGATCATTTTGGAGTTTTATCCAAAACGATAATTTAAATCCACCTTGAGTTGAATTATTATCATCGCCGTATATTGTACCATCTTGACTAGTATTTAAAGAATAACTACTGGTAGTGTTTAAACTAATAGCACCTTCTGTTTCGTGGTAATTTATTGTACCTGTTATTGGTCCCTTTGTATTCCAACGTGTTGCACTTCCACCTACACCTCTATTCCACACACAAACATTAGATACTAAACCTACTGAATTGTTTGCATCTTTAACGAGTGCAGATCTCGTATCGTATAAAATATTAAACGGCATTTTTTCTTTACCAAGAGTATTGTTTCCTCCGGTCCAACCTACACAAGCGCGTCTTCGCGTAAGAGAATCGCCTTCAATATCTAAAAGTGCTTGTACATTTGCTTGACCACGTTCGTGTGAAAACGTCATTTCTGCGTTTAATTTAAAATTACCAACAACATCCATTGTTAATCTTGGGTTATGATCGTAGTCTCCATCACCAGGCATATAATTATCTATACGGAATTCGTTTGATTTGAAACGAATCATATCGTAAGCATCCGAGTTTGTTTTTTTCCTAAATAAAAATTCTGACCAACCTTGTTGATGTATATCAGCATTGGTTGCATCGTAATAGTATGCTCGGTTTTCTATTTCTGTAGCATCGTATGTATTATCGAAATACGTACCACCAAACGTTATCATTTTTCTGAGCGCGTTTGTTGTGGATGGATCTGTAACGGTAGATGAATTGTTCGAACCTATTTTTATAGTGTCTGCGGTCATGTATCCGCTAACAATTTCATTACCGGTAAACATCTTTGTTAGAGTGAAGTGGAAAAACCGAATTCTATTATCCCCTTTATGACCGGATGCTAAGAGTTGACCATTTACCATAGAAGAACATTCCAGAGCGTTATTTCCAAGCCAGTTTATACCTGGTATTACTTCATACCAACCTAATCCGCTAAAATCAAATGTAAATACTGATCCAGTTCCACCTGACCCTTTTCTGGTAGATACTCCCATTCTATTTCCTTTATAATCTAGACAAAACTGTTTACCTAAATGGTGCCTTGCGCTTCCTAATGTACTCCCTGGTGCTTTAGCCCACGTATTACCCTCTGTTATGTTATACCCGTCTATTCTACCATTCTCCATACCTGAATATTTACCTGCCAAACTATAATACGGTGAACCTACTGCTAATCTGGAACCGTCCAATGCTATTTGTACACATGTTCCCGCTGCTGGAAATCCAAACGCGTGAGAAGGTTCATAAGATGCAGGCATGTGATCCGTATCATCTTCTGTATATCCTTCTATTGTATCACCGTGTTGTGAAATTATACTAGAACCGTGTGTACTTGTATCCCAACTCAAATCATCTCGAGACGTTTTAAAACACATGACGTGTCCTAATTGTCTATGTGCTCTGTTTGTTGAGCTGTTATTTCTTGCATCATATGGTGATACGTCTCTATAACATTTAAAATATGAAGGGCTTCCGCCTCCTACATATGTTACGTCTGATGCACTAAGAGTACCTACATGTGATCCGGGTGCGCCTATGGCTAAATATTGTCCAAATCCCGAAAAGTGTACGGACTGTCCAAAACGTACGGACGCAACTGAATGTGGTACTCGCAGATAAATTAAACTACTTGTCCCAGCATTTTGAGATTGGAGACCTGAACTTTCGTATATCGTGTTATAGAAATCGCTCGTGGACCACGTTCTAGTGTATACACTTGACCAAGTATTAAACGCGGTTCCCGATTTTTGGTAAACGTATACTTTGTTTTCGCCGGGTGCACCAACGGCAACGTGATTGCCTATATCGCAAGATAACGATACAGACCAACCAAATAGTGAACTACCTGTACCTGATATAGTATCGTAATCATAACTACTCCAATTAGAAGACGAAGACGTATCTTTATATAAATAGACCTTGTTATTACCTGGTGCTCCTGCAGCTATAATATCACCATCCCACGAAAACGATACGGAATTACCCATGTTATCATTCGAATTTCCGTTAATTGTTGTTTCTGTTGACCACGTGTTAGAACTTTCTGTATATTTATAAACTTTAACAAAACCGGCATTTACATTTGATCCTACGAGTAATTTTGAGTTATCAAAACTTAACATCATAGACGTGGCTGCAACACCTGTTATATCAGGTCTTGGTATATCACCTGAATTAAATGTTGTTGCCATTTAATATCAATTTATATTTTAAAAATTGTTATATTGCGATTGATCGTACTGGTCTTTCTGCAACGACCATAGATTCTTTAACATTTAGTGATGTAACGTTTATGGTATCTGCGACTATTTTACCGCCTCGAGGAACTGTTAATACTTTACCTACGTATAAGTCTCCTTCGTTATATCCATTACCTCTGACTATAATAACATCCCCCGTTGACGTTTCTTGGATACTCACGACCGTCCCTACTGAAAGTGTGTTTGTTGATGTAGTATTCGATATACCGTTTAGTCCGGTTGATGTTGTATCTGACGTGACGATATTACTCATTTGTAATGTTCCCTTATTCGAGTTGAATTTTAAACTTGTATTTACTTTTACGGCTTGTCCATTACCCGAAGAATTTTGTGTAAACAATGGGAAACATTCTGTATCGGTGACTTCTGTTGCTAAATCTACCGTATTACCACCACTAGAAGCTACATCTGCCCAACCTAATGATGTAATGTCGCCAGAATTATTGGTTTCCATTTTTAGGTATTTTGATGCATTTGAACCAGCTTTACTAATCACACCAAGTGCTGTTGCACTCGTTGCGTAAATCATATCACCTGTACTGTAAGGAGTATTACCTCCTCTACCAGTACCACCATTGGTTGTAGGTACAGTTCCCGTGTTAGTGCTTTGTCCTAAATTTAAATAGGTTAAATTTGAACCATTGCCGTAATGCGTTCCGTATATGGGGCTTGTTGATGTCGATGGATTTAATTGATTTACAGTAACGGTTCCCGAAAATGTTGGATCAATTGATAAAACATTTTTGGCATTTGTACCACCACCCGTTGTAGAAGTAGCACCCGTACCACCTCGAGCAACAGCGACTTGACCGGTATTATTAGTTTCTCCTAAATTTAAATGTGTTAATCCCGAACCATTACCGGTATGTGATCCAGAGAACTTACCACCTGCCCCCCCGACAGTAACGGTTCCTGTAAATGCTGGAGCATTTGATAAAACGTTATTACCTGAACCGGTTATAACAGTAGCACCCGTACCACCTCGAGCAACGGCAACTTGATTGTAATTATTGCCATGTCCTAAATTTAAATGTGTTAATCCCGAACCATTACCGGTGTGTGGTCCAGAGAACGTACCACCTGCCCCCCCGACAGAGACGGTTCCCGTAAATGCTGGAGCATCTGATAAAACGTTAGCACCTGTACCAGTTGAAGTAGAAGTACCCGTACCACCTTTATTTACAGGTATGGTTGGTAGACGAGTCAAGTCTAATGTACCCGCATTAAAATCAGCAACGCTCCCTATGAAACTAGTTGCACTGATTCTTCCACTACCGTCGCGTTTTACTATTGAATTGTTACTTGCAGACGCATCGGAAGAAACGTTCCACGTGATTGCTGAAGCCCCTGTATAATTACCACCGGTTAAATCAGTCCCTGGTATGTGTGCGTATGGGTTTGCAGAACCTACTTGAGAAACATCCGCCCATTGGGGTGCGCCCCCAGAAACGCATTTAAGAAACCAACCGGATGTTGTTGCGTTCGATACTAATTTGTTAAGCGTAGTACCTCCAGATGCGTATAGTATATCACCTGTCGAATACGAAGTTATTCCGGTACCGCCTTTTCCGGCACCTAAATCTCCCGTAATACTCTGATCGTTTAGTTTGAGTGCGAGTTTTCCACTTTCAAATGCTAAACCGCCACTACTTTTGAGATCGACTTTGAGTTCGCCAGAATCTATAGCTAATCCGTGGTTCGATTTGAGATCGAGCGATAACGTGTGTCCTACGTTTTCGCCCGATGTACCGCCCGTACTTTGTATACCATCACCTCCCGTTATTGTTGATACGTAATCACCGGTCGTGTGCGTGCCCATGGCAATGAGATTGTTTAGTGTATTTGTTCCCGTACCACCTCGTGAAACAGGTACTGTTCCAGAACTTATATTACCCGCATTAAGAGATGATAACCCCGAACCATCACCGGTATGCGTTCCCGAAAAGGTACCACCCGTAATTGTTCCGGATAATGTTGGACTTGCACTCATAACAATGTTCCCCGACCCGGTTTTTGAGGATAATCTATCGTTGCTAAGTGTTCCGGAACTTATATTACCCGCGTTAAGAGACGATAAACCTGAACCATCACCGGTATGTGTTCCCGAAAAGGTACCACCCGTAATTGTTCCGGATAATGTTGGACTTGCACTCATAACAATGTTCCCCGACCCGGTTTTCGATGATAATCTGTCGTTGCTAAGTGTTCCGGAACTTATATTGGATGCATTAAGAGACGATAAACCTGAACCATCACCGGAATGCGTTCCCGAAAAGGTACCACCCGTAATTGTTCCGGATAAGGTCGGACTTGCACTCATAACAATGTTTCCCGACCCGGTTTTTGAAGATAATCTATCGTTGCTAAGTGTTCCAGAACTTATATTAGTCGCGTTAAGAGACGTTAATCCCGACCCGCTTCCGGAGAATGTTCCACCCGTAATTGTTCCCGAAAGTGTGGGACCGGCGCTTAACACAAGGTTCCCCGACCCGGTACTCGAAGTAACTCCGGTACCGCCTCGCACGACGGGTAAAGTTCCGTGATCTATTTTAGATGCATCTAGTCCGGTTACGTGGTACCCACCTCCGTTAAATCCTGTTGCGTATACGTTTCCAACTACACGCACGTTACTCGCCGCGGTTAAAGAGGTTGTGCCGTGGTTAAAACTGACGACTTGTGTCGTTGCGTTCCCTGTGTTTGTTATTTCTTGTATACCCGCAGTTGCCGCTGTATTTGCTAAACACCCACCGTCGCCATAAAATATATTCGCGGTAACGTTACTCGTTCCGTATAAACCTGCTCCGACGAAAACGTTCCCCGTTGTTTTGATTGCTGTTACACTATTTGTAAAATTGGTTGTTTGGTTTGTTGAATCTCCGGCCGTTGTAACTTGTTGTAGCGTACCTACAGAACCTCCGACACCTGGTATGTTTGTTAATAAACTACCATCGCCTATATATTTAGCGCCATTTATGAGTTCTATATTAATGGATGCTACGTTACTGTTTTCTAGGGCTTCCTGGAGTGTAGATGCTGATCCACCTCCACCACCCGTGTACTTTTGTACATTACGTCCAGAGTCGCAACCTGGCATTCTTACAAATACGTGTGATAAAAATTTAGATGTTTATGAAACATTCGCCTTTTTTAAACGGTGTTTCTTCTTGTGGTTTATTTTTTCTGGGTATATCGAAACCACCTTGTTTGTATATTTTGAGTCGTTTATGGTACATGGCGTGACATATAGACCATTGGTCAAATATATCGTAAATGTGTGGGTTATTCTTCTTACCTTTAGTTTCGCGCATGATTCTTCCTATGGATTGAACTATATCCGATTTGGGGGTCGCTAAAATAACCGTATCGAGTGAAGGTATATCGAGACCTTCGTGTGCTTGACTGAACGTGGCAAATATGATTTTCTTTTTACTCGATTCCGTCAAGTCTGCTTCTTTCATACCACCCATGTACAAACCCGACGTTTTCTTAAAACTTTGGTGTAGTACTTCGCAATGGTGTCGACGATCGCTTAAAACGAGAACTTGACGCGTTGTTTTGGAAATATCCTTTATAATTTGTGCAATAACTATATTTCTTTGTCGATCTTCTGTGAGTTCGGTAATCATGGTCGCTAACGAAAGTTTACCGAAGCGTGTACATGGCGGTGGGTCGTGGTATCTATCGCATTTATACTCGATTGGGAAAACCTCGACTTGATCTTGATTTTTTCGTTCGGCCGAAAAAAAGGTCGGTCCCATGAACCAGTGTAAAACTTTCGTGAGACCGTCTTTACGTGTTGGTGTTGCAGATAAACCAAAAACGTGTTTTGGACACATTTTGAATAGAGATTGTGAAAATACTTTTGCGCATATGTGGTGTGCTTCGTCTACGATAAGTGTTCCTATACTATCAAAATCGCCGAACGAGTACTCTTTGAGTGATAAGGATTGGAGCATTGCAATGACGAAATCGCATTCCGTTTCTTTCTTATCTTGTTGTACAATACCTATAGATGCACCTGGACAAAATTGTTGGATCCTTTCTTTCCACTGATTTGCTAAAAACTCTTTATGAACGACTATCATGGTTCTGTATCCGAGTTTACACGCTATCGCCAAAGCAACGGTTGTTTTGCCAAAACCGCATGGAAGTGAAAGAACCCCGTGTTCTGCTTTAAGTGCCGCCGCCATAGCATCGTTTTGATGTGTTTCGTCACGAAGTTTTCCATTAAATTTAGCGTTTATTTTAATTGGCTCGGGACGACGATCTTCTTTTGGTGGTCCTATCTTATCTTCCCCGTAAAAACGAGGTACACATAAACCAGATTTAGCCTTTCTGAATACTTTAAAGGGGGGTGGCGGAAACCCAAATTCCGTGTTTACGACAGCACGAACCGTGAGTTCCTTTTTTATTTCCTGTGAATCACCTGTAATGTATCCAGAGCGAGTAAGACTCATATGTTACTATTAGTTTTTAAACTTTATGTACTTCAATACCCATGAGTACCCACTGTGTTCGTGTGCGTTCCAAACACCGTTAAATTGGAGTTCGGTTTGTACAACATCACCTTTTACGAGTGATTGAACTGGTTTATCTCCGTCGACGTTACACATAACACGTCGGTACCTAAACGGAACCTTTACTTTTAAAACGTTACCTTCGAGTGGATCGTCTAGTTTTTTGGGAAAAAGTATGACGTCGGCTTTATTTATGTGTAGTGCAAGTATATAATCTCGAATTTTATCGGGTATTGTAAGTCTTATGTACTTTTTATCGTTATATTCATACATAGGTTCGTATACAGATGCTTCTACCGGGAATGTCATTTTAATATTATTAACATTAAATCTATAAGTATTTTTTTATAAGTAATATTAAGATGGCACTATGTATGTCTACAAAAATGCCTATAAAAATACCCTCCAAACAGAAGTCTAAAACATGGAAGTTTGCGGGTGAATTTTTATTAAGGAAACAGTTTCAAAAAGATCAGGTAAAGTTTGGTAAATGGACGAGGGATCAGATAATTGAACTTGGACCTACGTTTGTTAAGATAGGGCAGATTGCATCTTCGCGCGTTGATTTGTATCCTTTAGAGTTTACACAACAACTCGAATCTTTACAGGATAACGTACCTCCCATTGATAAAAATATCGTTCGGTTAATGGTTCGACCTCATTTAAACAGTAATGTATTTTCGTATTTTGATTACGAACCGTTTAAATCTGCAAGTATAGGCCAAGTACACAGGGCAAAATTATCGACAGGTGAAGAGATTATTGTAAAACTTAAACGACCGAACATATACAATATAATGAAAAATGATACAGATAATATAAGACAAATTGTTGAGTTTTTGGAACAAGTTGGTATAGATACAGGTACGAATACGGGGTACGTTCTCGATGAGTCTATAGATTTTTTATTAGCGGAATCGGATTACGAAAAGGAAATAGATAATGCAAACAGGTTTAGAAAACGTATGAAAAAAATAAAGTGGATGAAAGTACCAAAAATACATACAGAAATATGTAATGAAAATATGATAGTTATGGAATACGTTCCTTCTGAAAAACTCGATAGTATAAGTGATTCGCGTGTAAATAAGAAGAAAGTGTGCGAAGCACTTCTTAATTCGTACGTTATTCAGACAATGGATAAGGGCTTTTTTCACGCCGATCCTCACCCAGGTAATTTAGGTTTTTCTGGTAATGGTAAACTTGTGTTTTACGATTTCGGACTCGTTATTGATATATGCGATGAAATGAAAGAAGGGTTCAAAGAAATGTTTTTACACATAATAAATAAAGATACAAAAGGTATCGTTGATGTACTCATACGTTTGAAAGTCATTTTACCGACGACTAAAGATACGAGTGATATTGAACTCTTTTTCAAAACAACGCTCAATTATCTCGAAACGCTCGACGGTAATAATCTTAAGGATGAAATACTAAGCGACGATACTTTACTCAAATTGGCACAAGAAAAACCGTTTATCATACCAACATCGTTTGTGTATCTTGCAAAAACGTTTTCGACTATTGAAGGGACGTGTGTAAAACTCGATCCTAACTTTACGTATATAGAGTACCTCGAACCTATACTCAGAGACCAGATTTCAGATGTTATAGACGTAGGTAGTATGTTTTCAACTGCAACAGAAATGCCGAATCGTGTAAAGAATATAAGTACCGCGGTTTTGGGTATGGAAAAATCACGCGCATCTATGAAACGTTCCATAGAAAAAAGTCGAAAAGAAATGAGGTACGTGCAATACAGTGTTTTATCGGCTGTGTTTGCAGGTAACTTGTTAGATCAATACAAAGAGGTATCTATATTTTTATCTTTATTGAGCCTTGATTTAGCATTTAGGGCTTTTCGTAAAAATCAATAGATGTAGTTTCTGTAGTTGGTGCGTTTTTACATTGTTTTTGATTGGAAAAGAACTCCTTGTGTCTTTCGAACAAATTCTTGGAACGTTCGATTTCGTCTTGGGAAATTTCGTTTAATTTTTCTTTCATACTATCAATTTGTTCTTGTCTTTCTTTACGAAGTTTCTTACCGAACTTCTTAAATTTTTTTTGCGTAGACGCAAAATTAGTCGCGGCTGTGGAAAGTGAAAACATTATTATTTACTTACTGTTACTTGATATTTTTATTTTTAAGTTAAATTACTTATTGAAGTTCTTTGACGAGATCGCCTATACTTTTATAGTACCTTTTAAGATCTTTCATGAACCGTTTATTCTTTTCGAGATCTTCGTCGACCTTTTTATTCTTATAAATGTACGCTAAGTTCGATTTTGAGTATTTGGTTCGTTTTTGGTTCTCGTTAGGTTTCCTTGGTACGAGTTTTTTATCCTTTTTCGAAACGCTTTGCATGGGTTCTATGCGTTTCGTAAAACTAATAGCTTGCATGACCGTATCGGCAAGATCGTCCTTTTTCTTAGACGCGTTGAATATAGGTATCCAATGTGCATTAACCGTATTGTTCCATATAAATTGTTGACACCTTTCTATCGATGCCTTTTTCCGTTTATTATACATAACCTTACCCGGACCTGCAAAATCGGGTATTTTGAACCGCGCATCGTAAATGATCGTTTCGGCTTTTGGGTTACGTATGATAAAATAGGCGTGTAAGAAATGTTCGACTATTTTCATTTTTCTATTTTTATCGGGTTGTTTCTCAATGAGAACCGTATCAGCTTTTAAAACCCATGGTTTATCGTCTAAATGGTTTCTCATGGAAACAAATAAGCCGTCTTTATGTTCAGGAGGTACTCCAGATACATCCCACTGAACAATAAGATTGGACGTTTCGTCGAGCATACACATTGCTAAGTTTCGTATACCGACGTCAATACTTAATATCATTAACTTAAAGGAAAATTACTTCTTTAACCTGTTTATTTTCTTGGTGGCATAGGTGGCATTTTCATGCGCATGGCAGCCAAATTCATACCTCTATTTAGTGTTTTTGATCCACCTTTAGACATGGACATCATGGCAATAATTAAACCACACACTATGCATCCAACAACTGCAGCAATCATTGCGTATTTCATGGGTCCAGTCGCAGCACCAATAATACCAGCGGCGGCATCACCGACCGAATCAACAACCTCGGCGGCCCCCTTATTTTCGGTTTTTTGCTTTGCGTCTATTTCTTCCGCTAATTTATTGATGGATTTGGTTTCCATCAATTTTTTGGTCATATCGGCCATAACAGCGGTAGCAGCGACCTTCGCCGATGCATCTTGTGTAAGATCGAGTTGACCACCAAGCGTACAATCGTAGTTTCCGATTTCAATTTCAGCTTCGTTGGTCGCGACTGCATTACCAACAACGTCTTGAAGGTTTTTCTTTTCGAAAACGTTTTCAATTGTTGTCTCTATATCCTTTTTGATATCGATTTCTGTATTCGATTTATCACCGAATTGGAAATTACCGGCTTGTGTGGATTTTTCCATAGCAGCTGCAACTTTAGATTTCATCTCGTTTGCAACTTCCTGTTTCGATTGCATAATAGAATCGATGGATTGTGTAGCCGATGATTGTGCATCTGCGGTTGCTTTTTGAGTAAAATCAAGATTACACCCTACGACGTCGCCTATTTTTACCTTAAGTTTGTTATTTGCAGTTGCACTAGCCTGAACCTTTTGGGTATTTTCCTGTATATTCTTTTCGATAATCGTGGTCGACGATTTTATATCGATCGATTGTTTTATGGATTGCTTTCCGCCTCCTCCCATGTTTGTATATTAGTATTCACATAGAAAATAAAATCGGTCTGGAAAAAATCTTATTGTATATCAAATGAAGAAGTTCTTTACCAGGCAAAACATAACTATTGCAGTTGCGATATTACTCGTCGCGTTCGTTATTTATTCGCGAAATAGAGAAACGAGCGAAGGTTCAAAAACAATTGTTCGACAATATCTCGTCGAAAATGGGGAAAGTATAAAGGAAGGTGGTATGCACTTTCTCGTTTATGGTGAATTTAAAAAAGTTACGGACGATGAAGATGTATTACAAGAAGTTTTAGTTGCTGGTAAGGCCGGTGATGTTGATAAACTTAACGAAATTCTCGAAGGTTTATAAAAAAAATATAAGTACACATTAATAATGGCTGGTTGTACACTTAGAGTACACGATCATCCAGATTATGATGGTGCCCATTATGATTTTAAGAGCTCTGGTCATTCAGGATGGATATCTGATAGAGATTCATCTGCAAAAATGTTGGGTAATTGCAGAAATACAACATATTTAGGATTTGAACACCCCTGGAACCACGAAAATGGTGGTTTAGCATGGATTATGGGTGAAGGTGATAATGCTAGAAATATGCACGATGGTAATTCTCATGGTAAAGGTAAAGGAGGAGGTGGTCGAGACCATAGATGGCATAAAAGGGGTGATAGACTACACGAAGTGGTAAAGATAGATATACCTACGGAGAATATAAATGAAGGTCGGATGCGAGAAGATATTACTATATACGGTAAACGGGTCGATCATAGACCTCATGAATGGGGACATTTACCAAATATAACTAAAACATCGGATGGTAGATTTTCAGCAGCTGATAGCGATCAGTGGTTAAAGGATCAAAATCATAAAGGTAAAGCGTGTCCAGGTGGGGATGCATATTGGAAAGGGTTCCAGAAAATAGCTTGTGTATACGATATTAAAACGGGGTCAAAATTAGGTC
>CEVX01145973.1_pt1 | contig 11717 bp, 10 predicted proteins | sample 356561 | NCBI WGS metagenome assembly CEVX01 (sample SAMEA2623886, study PRJEB7988) | marine metagenome | biome: marine biome (ENVO:00000447); feature: surface water layer (ENVO:00002042); material: "saline water (ENVO:00002010), including plankton (ENVO:xxxxxxxx)" | depth 5 m | reverse complement strand
GTGAATAAACACATTAAAAGATTGCGAATTTATTTATAAATTTTAATCAGATTAAAATGGTAAAAAACATATCTTTATCTTGTTTTGAGAATATGAATATCAGATTAGAAAAAATAGCAAAAGAGCTCCTAACAGATGAAGATTGTGTAATCATTCCAGATTTTGGTGGGTTTATTACGCACTATCGACCCGCTACTATTGAGCCAAACAAAAACATCATTCTACCTCCTGGTAAAAGTATATCTTTCAATTCGAAACTATCTACAAACGATGGATTACTGGCTCAAAGTGTTTCTTCTAAAACAGGACTAAGCTATAATGATGCGCTAATAGCAGTTCAATCAAAAGTTCAATTTTGGGAGAGAGAGTTGAATAAAACTAAGTACTTAGAATTAGAAGGGCTAGGTTCTTTTATTGTTAACAAGGATGGAGGTTTAGTATTTGAACAGTTCAACGAATCAAACTTTTCAAATTCGTCTTATGGACTATCCAATGTCCACGCCTCACCGATAAAAAGAGTTGGAATTGCGGAAAGAATTGAGCGAGGGCTTAATCAAAATCAAGCATTACCTAAGAGTTTTAAGTTTATTAAGGTATCTAGCGTTGCTGCAGCTGCAATAATTTTTGTGGCTTTTATAGGATTTCAACTAAATAAAAAACACGAAAATGAAAGATTAAATTTAGGCTTTAATACGGTTCTTCCTAGTACAAAAACCGCACCTTATGTTGAAGAAAAAATCAGCTTCGATAATGCCAATGAAAAGCCAATAAATCATAACAAAATAGAAACAATATTAAGTAAAGAAGAAGTTCAATTCTTCAAGGATATAGGACATCTCAAAGAACCTGAAAACCTTTCTAGAATCAAAGAAATACAAAATGAGAAAGCGAGTGTTGATGCAAAATTCAAAGCAATCGAGAAAGCAAATTTAACCCAGGTTTTAGAAAAAAAGCAGTTAATCCTTAAATTTCACGTAATAGCAGGTTGTTTTGGTGTTAAAACGAATGCCATCAAGATGGTTAAAAAACTTAAAGGTGAAGGATTTAAAGAGGCTAAAATAACGGGTAAATCTAAATCGGGATTACTTAGAGTTTCTTACGGATCTTATTCAAAAAAAATAGCAGCGCTTAAAGCTCTTGCCAAAGCAAAACTATCTCATAACAAAAACGCCTGGCTCGCAAAGGACTGATTTATATCAAAACCAAATTCCAAAATTACAATAGTTAAAGATTACTCTTTGAAAAAACCGATGATTTTCACATTCACAGCAATAAATTAATTTTGATAAGATGTAAATTCCAAATAATATTATCAAATCAAAGTACTACTTAAAATAATTAATTTTTTGTTTGCTAGAGAGGATATAAATTGGACAATATATATTGAGTCAGTTTTCTATAGTTCATTACAGGAGTAATTCTTAAAATAAAATATCTCCAATGATTTTTATTCCTCACTATAAAAGAAATATAACTAACACCTTATTTATACTGACTATTTAGTATATTTTCAACTATTATAGTTTGGTAATAAATTTAGATTCAAAAAATCTTATTCCGATTTAATTAAATTTGGCAAATAATTATTTGAAAACACACTAAATACTTACTTTTAAATCAAAAAAACATAGGTATACAGAATTTAATTCTAATACACGCTTGTCATTTCATAAATAAGCAAATTTTATTTGGAACAACTATCGTTTCGTACTATCTTTGCCTCCCTGTTTCTTTCAAAGAAGGAAGTGTAATAAATCAAAAGATGAGTTTAGAAAATATTAAGAGAATTAAAGATTGGGGATTAGGTATAGATGGTCATATGATTGTTTCTGGTCCCTGTAGTGCTGAAACTGAAGAACAAGTATTAAGTACCGCTAGAGATGTTGCGAAAGATAAAAGAGTAAATGTTCTTAGAGCAGGTATTTGGAAACCAAGAACACGACCCGGTTCTTTCGAAGGAATTGGTGAAATTGGTTTAGAATGGTTAAATAAAGCGAAAGCTGAAACAGGGCTCTTAATCGCTACTGAAGTAGCCAATGCTGCTCATGTTGAAGCATGCCTAAAAGCAGGAGTGGATATTCTTTGGGTGGGAGCAAGAACGACTGTAAATCCATTTTCTGTACAAGAAGTTGCAGATGCTTTAAAGGGAGTCGATGTGCCTGTGCTTGTTAAAAATCCAATTAATCCTGATTTAGGATTATGGCAGGGTGGTTTAGAAAGAATTGCATCAGCTGGAATAACTAGATTAGCTGCTATACATAGAGGATTTTCAACATATGAAAAAACACCATTTCGAAACCTTCCGAAATGGGATATGGCCATAGAAATGATGAGGAAATTTCCTCAAATTGATATCATAAATGATCCTTCACACATTGCGGGAAACAGAGAGCTTCTTCCCTATGTATGTCAAAAGGCAATTGATTTGAATATGGAAGGATTAATGATAGAGTCTCACATTTCTCCGTCAGTTGCCTGGTCAGATGCAGCACAACAAGTAACCCCTAATGGTCTTACTGAGCTTCTTGACAGTTTAACCTTCAGGCAAGAATCCGTAGAAACTGGAGACACAAATAAATTAGATTCCTTAAGAAAGGAAATTGATGAATTAGATGATGATATCTTTCAGAAGATAGCATCTAGGATGAATATCTCAGATGAAATTGGAAAATACAAAAGAGATAATAGCGTCACCATTTTACAAGTTGATCGATGGGAAGAAATTGTTAATAAGCGAATTTCTCTTGGAGTAGCCATGGGATTGGACGATAATTTTGTTAAAAATTACCTGAAATTGATTCACAAAGAATCTATTCGTCGACAAAATTTAATAATGAATGAAGTTGAGGCGGAATTAGCGGGGAAATAAAAAATCAATAATAAACAAAAATAGGTCGGGAAATCCCGACCTATTTTATTTCCATTTAATTCCTTTTTCAAAACAAATCACGTTGCACGTTGCTCCTGAACCGAAATCCAAGGTGTTTATAGGCCTGTTCAGTTGCTTCTCTACCTCTTTGAGTTCTATTTATAAAACCTTCTTTAATTAGAAAAGGCTCATAAACTTCCTCTATTGTTCCAGCATCTTCACCCACAGCAGTAGCAATAGTATTAATTCCAACAGGTCCCCCTTTAAATTTATCAATAATCGTAGTTAAAATCTTCACATCCATATCATCCAATCCATTCTCATCTACATTTAATGCTTTTAAGGCATTGTTAGTCACAACCATTGTAATAATCCCATCACCTTTTATCTGTGCGAAATCACGTAACCTTCTAAGTATAGCATTAGCAATTCTTGGAGTACCCCTACTTCTTCTTGCAATCTCGAAAGCAGCATCTTCATCGATAGGAACCTTAAGAAGTTGAGCTGATCTCAAAATAATTAAGTGTAATAACTCTGAATCATAATATTCTAATCGACAGTTAATTCCAAACCTAGCACGCAAAGGCGAGGTTAGTAATCCGGAGCGAGTTGTTGCGCCAATAAGCGTAAAGGGTTCTAAACCGATTTGGACAGATCTTGCATTCGGTCCTGAGTCAATCATAATATCTATTTTATAATCTTCCATCGCAGAATACAAATACTCCTCTACTACTGGACTCAGTCGGTGAATCTCATCAATAAACAAGACGTCTCCTTCGCCTAAATTAGTAAGAAGTCCGGCTAAATCTCCCGGCTTATCAAGCATTGGTCCTGATACCAACTTGATATTACTTCCTAATTCATTAGAAATAATATTCGCTAATGTGGTTTTTCCCAAACCTGGAGGCCCATGTAATAAAACATGATCTAAAGCTTCTTCCCGTTTTAATGCAGCCTGAACAAAAACTGAGAGATTATCCAGTACTTTTTTCTGTCCAGTAAAATCGTCAAATGTTTTTGGACGAAGAACTCTTTCAAGCTCTGTCTCTGGACTTGATAAGTTATCTCCTGATGGATCTAAAGCGTCATTCATTAGTTAAACATTAATAAATTTCTTTTAGAGGAATAGGCTTAAAATCACTTAACCGCATTTTTTAACCTAGTATTAATTATTTCAATCCGTTCTACATACCATTTTTTAACACCAATAATTTTAGAATATATGACTTCTGCTACTGGTATTTTCTGGATAATAACGATTGTAGTTTTAAATAAGGCTCCTCCTCCAATATCCAACTTCTTTTTTGAGCAACAGCTAATAGTTTCTTATTAGCTTCAGTAAAGGATACGCAATTATTTAGTTCCTCTATGGTTGTTAAAAAATGCTCTGTATTACCCTCAAAAAGTTCATTTGTGAACAAAAATTTTTCATTTATACCAATTCCATTACTTAAATTTTCAATTTTTTTTCGAGCTAATTTTGCAGCAAGGCTATTATCTTCTTCCTCTTGATTTCTGAAAGGTAAACTAGAAGAGCTCTCCGATATAATAGATGAAATTTCACCCTCTAACTTGTCTACTATTTCCTCTTGTGTTGGAACATCATTTTCTACATGATTTAAGTAGTCAGAATTTAGGTTTTCAGCGGTTTTGAGATTTTCTTTTTCAATTGGATTTTTAGTAAGCTCATCACTCTTTGTATTTAACTTTCCAGAATCATCTGATAATAAATCTTTTTCTTGTAATTTAATTTGTAATTGTTCTCTTTTTTTTGTCTGATCGTCAAACAATAGACAGGATAAAATTACACTACCTTCATGAAGTTCTCGAGCATCTTGAATTAAGTCTCTTAATAATGATTTATTGATATTTCCTCCGAGACTCTCTACTCTAGCCAGTTTAGCATCAAATTTTGTTTGATTATCTCTTAATTGTTGAATAATTTCTAAAAGACGACTCATAACTTAATTTATTGTTGATTAAATTCAAATCTTAAAATACAATTTGGTATCTAGAATAGCTAGCCTCCCTAATTTAAATAATGTATGGCTATTTATATAATTTTTTGTCATTGACTTTTTTTCTTAGGCTTTCTATTAATTTGATTCATATGATGATAAACATTCTGACTAATTACAGACTTAGGAACACTTCCCTTAAGCTTTGATTTTTTTCTGTAAATTAATCTACTCGTTTCAATATCGTAGACAAAAAAGAAGTTATAAGTAATAATATCCGGCGTAGCAGCGTCAAAAATAAAAAAAGGTAATGAAGGGAGTAGGCAAGCTCCTGATGCAATCAATTCGGCGCTACCTGTCGACCTATCTTTTTCTATAAAAGACAACATAATATTCCAGCCTATCTTTGATGTCTCATATTTTTGAGCCATCTCTTTTAAACCTGAAAAGTCACTTAAAACTATGCTATCTAACTCACTGTGAACATTCAATTCTTTTAACATTTGATTGAGCAGAATAATATCGTTAAATCTTTTTGTTTCATTAGCCTTAAGATCTTTGGAATCTAATATTATAGTTTTCATATTGAGTAGATTGGAACTCTCCTTAATTATTTCTCTCAATTGGATTTGTTTATCAGTGGTAGATTCAATTCTAAAGGTTTCTTTTCGACGTTTATCAAAAACCAAATGCATTGGGTCAACAAAGATCATAGTTTCAATTCCTAATGATTTTTCTTTAGAGTCATTCCAAACAAAATCCTCAAATTCATTTTTTTTCTTCCACTTTTTATACTCTCTTCTGTTCGATTTTATTTTATTAATCTCTTCTTCATAATCAGACCTCCACGATTTAAACTCATAAGCTTGATTGAATACATCAACAAAATCAGGATCATCAAAAAGACCACCGAAAGCATAAAACATACTTTGCTCTGAAGATATTTCAAGTTCACCATCAACAATCTTACCCTTTTCCTGCTCTTCAATTTTCTTGTTTATTTTTTTGTACTTACTACTTCGTTTATAAGTATAACCATCTTCATTGCTAACAGTCTCATCTTCAGATTCTTTTCCCTTTTTTGTTAAATAGTCTTTTTTATTCATCTTAATGAAATTATCCTCATCAACATCCTCTGCATGAATATATTCTTTTAAAATTTCCAGAGAAAGATCTTTAAACTTTTGATCATCACGATATTTCTGAGCAATTTTCCATATATATGAAATACTCATTATTGCAAACGACTGGTTCGACATATTTTCGACCATATAATATACTGCCTGAGATTCTCCTTGTATATCATCTGAGTCTATAATAACTCGCTCAGTTTCATTTCTTAGCTTGTATTTAGTTAAAAAGTATAATGCTCTAGCGTTAGAGTAATCAATAAAGTAATTGTCTTTAAAATCTTGAGATAAAACATAGTTATTGAAGAGCAGAGCCTGATATTTCCTTTTTTGAAAAAGAATCTTTGACAACTCAAATCTTGCAATATTTCTTTTTCTTTTGAAAGTTTTTGAACCATATATAAAATGCTTACCCTTTTGAGATTTAATTTCAAGCACTTCCGTTATTTTTTCTGCTCTCTTTTCAGCACTGGGGTGTGTTGAATTTTCTTGGTCCTCTGGGAGCTCTATACTACTAACAGTATCAAGTAGATACTCATCAGGAATACTAAAATTTTCATTCTCTAAATACGATGGATCAAACTTAACTTCATCAATTGGTAAATGTGCAAATTGAAGAATATCAAAAACACCATATAGACTTGATGTACCATAAGGTGTTTTCAAAAACAATTTTAGCCCTTCATCATCAGCCTCCAACTCCTTCTCTTTACTATGGAGAGATTTTCTTAAAAGAGTATTACCTCCTGAATATCGAGTTGAAGATTTCTTATCAAGTTTTTTATTAAATAAAAATCCCTCTAAAACATGATTGTGCTCAAAATGAGCAATTTCATGGGCAAGAATGAAGGCAAGCTGAGCCTCTGTTTCTAGCTGTGCTAGAAGTCCTACTGTTACAAATATTTTGCCTTCGTTTGTAGTAAACGCATTTACATAAGGAGATTTTACGATGAAAAATTCAATCTGATTCTTTTTGGGGTGTGAAGATACGTTCAAAATAATTTCTCCAACCTCGCTAACATAATTGGTTAATTCATCTCCAAATAGTACCTGACCATTTAAAACTAACTCAGACAAGCTATAACTTGCATAAAGTGCAAATTTCTTTTTGCTTTTCTTCTCAGAGAATTTGTCACCTGAATTTAAAATCTCCTTTTTGTGGTCAGCAACCTTTTCTTGCAGAGAGGATGTGAATACTTTTGGAAGTTTTCCTTTACATTCTAATCCCTTATACCTGTTAAAGTCTGTATTTTGAGAAAAAGCCGCAGCTGAGAACGCGAATAGGAATAAAATTAATAACCTCATTTATTTTTTTTTGTAAAATTAATACTTTTGTTTGGTCAAAAACATGAATAACCATTTTTTTATTGACTTTTGTCTAAAAATTGATTGCTACAAATTTAAGTAGACTTTTAGCTGTTTTTATTCATTCATTGGTCTTAGACCAATCCTGAGGTTACATTGGTAAATCCAAGACATTAAATATTTAAAAGAATTTATACCCATTTGCACGACTATTTGTTCCTGGGAACAAATAGTCGTCTACCGATTAACCGAAGTCATTTGAATATTTAATTTTACAATCCATAATTAGCATTTAAAACATACCAATAAAGGGACTTTCTATTTCTTGATAAGAACTTATTCTACCTCATTAACAATGTAGTTTATTTTTAAAGCGGAGGCATCTCTCAACTCCTCTTTTACTTCACTAACAATCCCAAGCTTTGTTTGTTTATCAACTTTCAAACAAACTACCATTTTTTTTGCTTTGGAAACTCCAATTTGTGGGTCAACTTCAGAATAATTTGCTTTTATACTTGCGCGTTTTTCATCTACAAACATTCGAATGTCTTTTTTACTTTTAATTGCATCATTTAACTGAATAGTAGTTTTATCCCCGTACACCTTTTGTAAAGATTGAACCGGAATTCCCAGTTGAATGTAGGCTGTTGGAGTTTTATCTTCTAATTTACCCGTTTCAGAAGCATTAGGGAGTTTCACCATAACACTCGCTTCATTGTCTTTGGACTTAGTAGCGACCATAAAGAAAAACAGTAGCATAAATACAATATCTGGCAAGGATGCTGTTGAGATACTCGGCCCTACTCTTTTCTTTTTACCACCGTCAAATTTAGACATTCGTGTTTTTATTTTTTATTGAACTACAGGTGCTTCTGAAATATTTTCTTTGTAAACCATTTTCAACATTTCTCTTTCTTGTAGCGTTAAATCATCCCACCCTCTTTTTAAAACTTTTTTAGCTAAATCATTTCTCAATAATCGATAACCTCTTTTTAATTCATCTTTTAATTGAATATAAGTTTCGTATTCTGCATCCTGAGTAGCTTGCATATTTACAACATGACTTGACTTCTTAAAATCATCTCCAAAAATTTCAAGAGCCTTTAACCTAAGCTCAGATTTCTTTAACTTTTTTTGTTCAGAAAGTATTTTTTCCTCAGGTGCATTTTCAAGATTATTCCTATTTCTTTCAACAATAATCTGAAGCTCATCAGTCGTTATGGGTCTATTGCTAGGCCAATCTTTTCGATTTGATGAGTTAAGTACCATTTCCTTCAAAAGGAAAGGAATCTCAGTCATATTAACTTCTTTTAGATCAGAACCAAATCTTATCTCTCCTTTAGATCTAGCGAATACCTCGATTACATTTCGTTTATTAACCGGTTCTGGAGGAGGGCCCTCTACCTTTTCAGGAAGTAATTGAAACATTCCAGATTCTTTGCTCATCTCAGAGGTTACCAAGAAAAAAATAAGAAGAAGGAAAGCAATATCAGCCATCGAACCCGCATTTACCTCTGGAGATTTTCTTTTTGGCATACTATAATTTTAAAGCTCTTTTAACCTCAGTAGCAGCAATCAAAATAACAGCAATAGCCGTTACCACGTACAAAACATAAATTCCTCCTTCTGATAATTTACTACCTGAAATCAACTCCCCTTCCTGATCGAAAGAATCTGTTGATAAATTGTATCCAATCAGAAAAATTAATCCCAATATCACAGCGCTAATTATAAACTTAATTCCAGCTTTTGGATTTTCAGCAAAATTAAATATGGAGAATGCTACCGTGACAATCGTTATTGTATAAAGTAATCCAAGAGAAAATTGGATTAATGTCATTTCATCTAAACCTCCCTTTAATGTAAGAAGAATTAAAATCCAAATAATTAATATTAAACTCCACTTACCTATAAGTAAACCTAATTTCATGTCTTAAACAATTTAAGGTTAAGCAACCGTTCCTATTTTATTTTGAATAATCTTAACAAAAGCATTGGAAGCATCTTCCATTTGATTAACCAAATTGTCAATTTTAGCAACCACAATGTTGTAAAAAACCTGAAGAATAATCGCTACGATTAGACCAGCGACAGTAGTAATTAAAGCCATTTTTATATCGCCAGCCATTGCGGAGGCTTCGATACCTCCTGCCTCAGCAATAGAATCGAATGCGCCAATCATACCTAAAACCGTCCCTAAAAATCCTAACATAGGAGCTAGAGCAATAAATAAAGATATCCAGGAAACGCCTTTCTCCATTAAGCCCATTTGAACAGAACCTCCAGCGATTACAGCCTTTTCAACTTGCTCAATTCCCTCATCAGACCTTACCAATCCATCATAAAATATTGCACCAACCGGACCTCTTGTATTTCTGCATACTTCTTTTGCACCTTCAACACCTTCAGTGTTCAAAGCTTCTTCAACTTGTTGAAGTACTTTTTTAGTATTAACATTGGATAAGCTCAAATAGATAATTCGCTCTATAGCGGTAGCGATTCCTAATATAAGACAAGCTAAAACCCAAATCATAAAAAAAACACCGCCCTCTATAAATCTTTTTTTCACTTTTTGTGTAAAAGAGGGTTCACTTCGTTCATCAAGTCTTGAGCTACTAGAATCAGCTAATTCCTCATTATCCAAAATGACATCGTTTTCTTGAACGGCTTCGCTAGTTTTTAGGTTAGTAGTATCCGATTCTTCAGCAAAAGCACTGGAAGTAGATAAAAATAGCATTAATGAGAATATTAAACTCGGAACAATTTTTTTCATATCTATTTATCTTATAATGTTTTGGTGTAGTTTTATTTTCTGTCACCAAATTAAAAAATTAATTTTGCTTGAGATTCTTGCAATACATAAACGGTGTAATTACCAGAATTTATACAAAGTTAATATTTCGATATTAATTTTGAGTTAATATTTCTTTTTAATTGTTATGGAAAATAGAAGACAACAAAAAATAGCTAAAGTACTCCAGCAAGATCTTGCAGTTCTTTTTCAACGTGAGGCTAGAACTCTCTTTAATGGAGCTTTCATTACCGTGACCTCAGTAAATATAACAGCAGACATGTCATACGCTAAAGTATACTTAAGTATCATGGGCAATAACGAGAAAGTAATTTTAAAAGAGGTACAATTAAAATCAAAAGAAATAAGAACTATTATTGCAAAGCAAGTTCGGCACCAAATGAGAAAAGTTCCAGAATTCCAATTTTATATTGACGACTCTTTAGATTACTACGAGAAAATTGATGATTTACTTAAAAAATAATTTGAATTTTTCTTTCATAATAGCATTTCGATATCTTTTTTCAAAAAAAAAGAATAATGTAATCAACTGGATTACTTGGATTTCTGTTTCTGTCGTTGCTATCGTAGCAGGTTCTCTGGTTATCATATTATCAGCGATGAACGGTCTGTCTTCGTCAGTAAAAAATTTATACTCCAGCTTCGATCCAGCAATAAAAATTGAAACAATCAAAGGAGTACGTTTTAATCCAGATAGTCTACCTGTAAACAAAATAGAGAGTGTAAATGGAGTTTTAGGAATATCCTACGCATTGGAGGAGACTGCGCTTCTTAAATATGAAGACAACCAAGAAGTTGCAACTGTTAAAGGAGTTACAAACTATTTCTCCAAAGTAACAAATATTGAGAACGCAATTATTGAAGGTCATTATGGGCCTTTCGTTGGTGGACCAAACGAAAGTGTATTGGGAATCAATATAGCCTATAAATTGGGAATCAATACAGACAGTAACGTCCCTTTAAGAATGTACATACCTAACATCAACGGAAATTCGAGTGGACCGTCTGATTTGTTTCAATCCGTAAGTTCTTATCCGCGAGGAATTTTTGATATTAACTCAGATTTTAATAGTAAATATATTATCGTTTCAATCGACCAGGCTAGAAATTTAATTGGCATACCAAACGACATTAATTCAATTGACGTTGGTATAGATTCACTCTTTAGCGTAGAGAAAGTTAAGAGCGACATTCAAGAGCTTATTGATGAAGAATATAGCGTAAAAACAAGATTTGAACAAAATGAATTTCTCTTCAAATCCATAAATGCTGAAAAGTGGATTACTCTTTTAATCCTGTCATTGGTCATTATTTTAGCCATATTTAATGTTATGGGGTCATTAACAATGCTGGTGATTGACAAGAAAAAAGATATTTTTGTTCTTAAGAGTATGGGTGCTAACCAACAGCAAATAAAATTTATTTTTTGGCTAGAAGGATTTTTAATAACAATATTTGGTTCCTTAATAGGTATAATTATTGGACTTTGTTTACTTGGACTGCAAAAAGAGTTTTGCTTTTTTGGCTACGGAACAGCCAATGGTTTTGACTGCTTTCCTGTTGAAGCTAACTTATTTGATCAGATTATAATCCTTTTAGTGATTAATGGAATTGGTTGCTTTGCGTCTTTAATTCCAATTAGA
>CEVX01044156.1_pt1 | contig 11726 bp, 12 predicted proteins | sample 356561 | NCBI WGS metagenome assembly CEVX01 (sample SAMEA2623886, study PRJEB7988) | marine metagenome | biome: marine biome (ENVO:00000447); feature: surface water layer (ENVO:00002042); material: "saline water (ENVO:00002010), including plankton (ENVO:xxxxxxxx)" | depth 5 m | reverse complement strand
CACTCGTGTTGCCGACTGGGTTTTCTCGCGCCCCCACATCCAGGAGGAAGCGGTCATGATCCTTGCCGATGAAATTGAAAAGCTCTGTGAGCCTCAGGGGCTGGGGATCATCGTTAAGGCTCAGCACTACTGCATGAAATGGAGAGGAGTGAAGGAGCCCCAGACCAGCATGATCAACTCCGTTGTTCGTGGTGATTTCCGCCACGATCCCAGTCTGAAGCAGGAGTTCTTTGAGCTCATCCGTCAGCAGGAATCCTTGCTGAGTACTTGATCGCTTCCACCAGCGCAGCCACTTTGCTGAGATCCTTCCAACCGGGTCGGAGTTCCAATCGGCTTGAGGCATCCAAACCGTCTGGTGTGACCTGAGCCAGTACTTCAGGAATCCATTCAGCGCTTATTCCCCCTGCCATCCACCAAGGCAGGGGAAAATTTGCTTGGGCAAGCCAGTCCAGCGGAAGACGATGGCCGGTTCCACCGAGCTGATCGGGATTCCAGGCATCCAGCAGCAACGCGTGAACCGCATCGGCGTAAGGCTCAACGCTGTGGAGCTGATCGGGAGTTCTCAGCCGCAGTGCCTTCCAAAAACGGGTTTCGGGGTGCCTTTGACGCAGTCTCAGGCAGGTTTCGGGAGATTCATCGCCATGGAGCTGCACCACGGTCGGTGTACCGACACCAGACAGGCCTTGGTGAATGGTTTCCTCGGTCGCGTTCGCGACAACCCAGACACGCTGCAGCTGCGGTGCCTGGTCCTCCAAATGCGCAAACAGTGTCCTTCGAGGTGCATCAGCTACGAACCTCGGCGTGCCGGCAACACCGATCACTCCGATGGCATCAGCACCGAGTTTTGCAATGGCCAGGGCCTGGCCAAGATCTGTTAGGCCACAGATCTTCAGCGCTGGCATGGTTCGGTGATCGGCCAATGGCTGCCGGGATCGGTCTCCCTAGGATCATCCAAAACACGCCTACGTGGCGAGGATATTGACGGCGGCTATGGGAGATGGCTGGACGGTTCTGACCTTTCGGGGTGTTCCGCTGCGGATCCAGCCCAGCTGGCTGTTTTCATTGGCGATCTTCACGGTCCTTTTTCAGGGCAGATATTCCGTAGACATGTCCCCGGTGGTCTCGGTTCCCATCAGCTGGGGTCTGGCCCTTGCGACGGCCCTGCTTCTCTTCGCTTCGGTGCTTCTGCATGAACTGGGCCATGCCTTGATGGCAGTTCGCGAGGGCGTGAAGGTCCTCAGCATCACCTTGTTTCACCTCGGTGGCATTGCACGGGTGGAGAAGGACTGCGACACGGCGATGGGAAGCTTGCGAATTGCGGCTGCCGGGCCGCTGGTGAGCCTCCTGCTGGCTTTTGTACTGCTCATGGCCGCTGGCCCTTCCACTCAGGTCAGTCCTGTCCTGCCCCTGCTGTGCACTCAGATTGGTCTGCTCAATCTGATGCTGGGTCTGTTCAACCTGCTTCCGGGCTTGCCGTTGGATGGAGGCCTGATTTTGAAAGCGCTCGTCTGGAAGTTCAGTGGTTCCCAGCAGCGAGGCACCCAGGTGGCTTCGGCGTCTGGCCGCGCTCTCGCCACGTTGATGATTCTCCTTGGAGGATTGTTGTTGTTTCAGGGTGGTGGATTCAACGGTTTGATGCTGATGCTGATCGGCTGGTTTGGGCTTGGTGCCAACCGCAGTCAGACCCAGATGCTCATGCTGCAAAAAGTGCTCAAAGATATTCGGGTCGCCGATGCCGCCGGTCGTCGATTCAGGGTGCTTGAGTCGGATCAGACGCTGAGAAGACTCAGTCAGCTTCGGCTCAAAGACGCTGAAAACCAGCGCGGAGCGGATTGGGTGTTGGTCTGCCGAGGTGGTCGCTGGTTGGGCTGGGTCGACGACCTCCCCCTTCGTGACTTACCAGTTCAGTACTGGGATGACCATCGGATCGGCGATCATCTGCAACCCCTCTCCAGCCTTCCTTCGATCGAGGACAAGTCTCCCTTGTGGCAAGCCGTGCTGGCTCTTGAAGAGGCAGAAAATGGACGGCTGCTGGTCATCAGTCCGGCTGGACTTCCCAGCGGAACGATTGACCGGATGGATCTTGGCGAAGCTGTTCTGGAGCGATTGGGAGTGCGGCTTCCGGGCCCGATTCTCGAAGAGGCTCGCAAGCACAACAGCTATCCCCTGGGATTGGTGATGCTCCCTCAGATCGTGGGAGCAATGGATGTCAGCTCCGGCCCATCCGCTAGTGATGCCCCCAGCGCCTGACGTTCCCCTTGCGTGAGTGATTGCTCTCGCCAGCTCAGGCTTGACCAGCTTTCCTTGAATGCTTCCAGAAGTGTGGTTTCCAGCTTGAGGGGCTCTAGTTCTGCCGTTGGTGGAGCAGCTGATCCAAACAGCTTTTGCCATAAAGCCTGTGGAGGATTCAGCATGATTTCGCCGTGCTGCAAAAGCCGACCGTGGAGCCAGCGTTGCGCACTGCCGACGCGTTTGATGCCTTGGTTGTCGACAAGGTCGGCAGCCGTGGAGCGGGAGAAGCAGTTCACCTCGTTTCGTACAGAAGGTTCATCGCCGAAGTGCAGGGGCATCCCAAGGGCCGAAAATCCGTTGATGAGCCACTGGCAGGCCTGCCGGTAGGCCTCCCGTCGTCGTCGCGGTGCTGACGGCCAGATGAGGGCATAGGTCAATCCACCGGCATGCAGCACAGCCTGGCCACCGCTGGGTCGTCGGACCAGACCGATCTGGTCGCTCTGTGCGAGATCGGTCCAGTGTTCGGGCCAGTCCCTCTGATGTCGCCCCAGCGACAGCCAGGGACCATCCCAGCGGTAGAAGCGCAGAACAGGAGTCTGAATCGTTTGCTCCAGCAGAAGCCGGTCCAGCGCCATCTGGGTGTGCCCATCGCTTGTGAAACTTGGTATGAGACGTCCCCAGGTTGCGGTGGTCGGCATGCTGGTGTTCCTGCGCGAGTGGTTGCGGTGCTGCCCTGGTGGGATTTTCCTCTTCTGATCGGACTCGGTTTGCTTGCAGGTGGACTCGCGGGTCTTCTGGGAATCGGGGGCGGTCTGATTTTCGCGCCCCTGCTGCTCTGGCTGAATCTGCCGCCCCATCAAGCCCTGGCCACCAGCAGCTTTGCCATCGTTCCCACGGCTCTTGCCGGTCTTGTGGCACATCTGCGCAGTGATTCTCTGTCGTTGCGACCCAGCCTTGTCATCGGTGTGGCCGCGTTTGGCTCGGCCCTGCTGTTCGGCGGTCTGGCTGGAGGGGTCTCCGGTTGGATTCTGCTGTCCATGCAAACGTTGATTTATGTGGTGTTGGCCTTTGTTGTTCGCGATCGGTCCGCCTCAGAGGAGTCTGCGGAGCCGGGTGAAGAGCAGGCCTTGGGCTGGCTGGGGTGTGTGGGTTGTATCGCTGGATGGACGGCGGGCATGCTCGGTCTTGGCGGTGGATTGGTGATGGTGCCGCTGATGAGCGGACCTCTCGGTTTGTCGATCCATCGCGCTGTTCGCCTGAGCACCGTGGCAGTGTTCTGTTCCGCCACCGCCGCGTCCCTTCAGTTTCTGCATGAAAGCCGCGGAGTTCCCTGGATGGGATTACTGCTTGGTGGAGTGGCTGCGATGGCGGCTCAGTCGACGGCCAGTCGACTGGACCAATTTGATGCCGCGCTGCTGGTCCGTCTTCTGCGAGGGTTGGCCATTGTTCTGGCGATCGACAGCTGCCGCCGCGCCCTCCATCTGCTGATGGCCTGAAGGATTAATTCAGCAGGTTCCAGAAGTTTTCATCCAGCTCGTAGCCGAGGGCGGCCGCCATCTGAGAGAGGTTCCCGCGCATGGATCGTCCCAGCGTGGAACTGCAGAGATCGTCAAGTTGCATCATCCGGTGGGTGATCCACAACTCCAGGGCCTGCGGTTCAAAACGCAAACCCTCACTGCGGCTGAAGCTGTGGGGAACCACCATGGCCACATGGCGGATCAGGCTGCCCCGGTCACGTTCAAGCAACAGCGGTAACCATGGAAAGCGCGCATCGGCCCGCAAGGCCCAGAGGCGCGGTTCCGGGCATTCCGCCAGCTCCCTTGGATCCGTGGCTTCTCTTGGCCAGTCGAAGTTCAGCTCGAGAACCGGCCCTCGCTCCAGCAGTTCCGCCAGGGGACGACTGCTCCAGACCTGCAGGGGAGAGAGGTCGAGACGCCGGATCATCGCGGCATTGATCTGGACCGGTTCCATCGGTTGGTGTGACAGGCCTTTGCGAATGATGGCCTGTAGCCATGCTTATGGAGAAGAATGGAACCGATTGGTTCTTTGGCTTCATGAGCACTGCCCTGACCACGCCCGAAATCTTCATTGCCCTCGTGGTGGCGGCCCATGCCGCTGTTCTGGCTCTGCGTCTTTCGATCAGTCTTTACGAGGCTTGATTGCAATTGGCGGTGAACGAAGGCTTGGCAGCGGCAGTTCGCTGCGTTACAAGCGGGCATCTGATCCCTTGCGGTGACGGCGTCTTCAGCTCGTTCCTTCCATCCAGGTGAATCGCGGCAGGAGACGAGCCAGTCGCCTCAATCGGTCGAGTCCGTCACTGCGGTAGACCGTGCTGCACTGATTCAGCGTCAGTTTGATCGTCAGGAACTCCACTGCAGCCTGATTGCCCTAGGTGCGAAGGTCGGCCTCATCCTGCTCGGATGCGTCAGCGTTGCTCGTTTGTCGGTGGCTTACCAGGAGAGGCTTGAACGGCACGGTGAGATCGCTGCTGTTGTGGCGGTGGAAACCGCGAAGCTCGAATCGCTTCAGTCGGGCTTTGATCGCCTGTTCACCCTCGGAGGTGAAAAGCGATTGCTCGAAAACCAGGATCAATGGATCGCTCCCAACCGTCTTCGTGTTGTTTGGCGTTGAGATTCATCAATGCGTTCCAATGAACGCAGCCTTGAGAACGGCAGACTGAAATCTTGCTTTATCCCGTTTGATGACTGGTAATCCCGGCACTGTTCTGATTACTGGCACCACATCGGGGGTTGGTCTCAATGCAACCAAGACACTTGTCAATCGCGGCTGGACTGTGATCACTGCAAATCGCAGTCCCCAGAGGGCGGCAGCAGCGGCAGATGAGCTGGATCTGCCCAAGCAGCGCCTCAAGCACGTCCTGATGGATCTTGGCGATCTGAACAGCATTCGGAATGCCGTTGCTGCGCTCCCCGATCATCTCGATGTCTGCGTCTGCAATGCCGCTGTCTACAAGCCAAAACTGAAATCCCCGGAGCGTTCTCCTCAGGGATTCGAAATCTCCATGGCCACAAACCACCTCGGCCATTTCCTTCTGGTGCATTTGCTGCTTGAGCGTCTCAAGGCCTCCAGCCATCCCTCGAAGCGTGTGGTGATTCTCGGTACCGTCACAGCCAATTCCAAGGAGCTGGGGGGCAGGATCCCGATACCTGCGCCAGCGGATCTGGGGAATCTCGCCGGTTTCGAGGCGGGGTTCAAGGCACCGGTGACGATGGCCAATGGAAAGGCGTTCAAGCCCGGAAAGGCGTACAAAGACAGCAAGCTCTGCAACATGATCACCACCCAGGAGCTTCACCGTCGTCTGCACGCTGAGACGGGAATCACCTTCAGTTCGCTTTATCCGGGATGTGTGGCGGACACGCCTCTGTTTCGCAATACGCCGAGAGTGTTCCGGAAGATCTTCCCCTGGTTCCAGAAGAACATCACCGGAGGCTATGTCTCGCAGGCGATAGCAGGTGAACGGGTCGCCGATGTTGTGGCTAACCCGGAGTTTGCTCAATCAGGCGTTCACTGGAGCTGGGGAAACCGCCAGAAAAAAAATGGGCAGCAGTTCAGTCAGGAGCTGTCTGAACAAGCCACCGATCCAATCACTGCCCGTCTGGTCTGGGAACTGTCGATGCAGCTGGTGGGGATCTGATTCAGTCGAACCCCAGGAGGTCGAAGATCTCTCGATCCTTCAGTGAAACGGCTTCCAGGGGTTCCACTTTGTCCAACATGTTTTGGGCTAAACGCAGGTATTCGCTGCGCACGGCCTGAACGGCTTCGTCGTCATCATCCATTTCGAAGATGGTGCACTTTTTCAGCCGTGATCGACGAATGGCATCAACATCTTTGAAGTGGGCCATGGTCCGTAGACCGGTACGGGCATTGAACTTGTCGATCTGATCAGTGTCTTTTGAACGGTTGGCGACAACACCGCCAAGGCGAACTTTGTAGTTTTTGGCTTTGGCCTGGATCGCCTGAACGATTCGATTCATCGCAAAAATCGAATCGAAGTCGTTGGCGGTCACGATCAGGCAATAGTTGGCGTGTTGGAGGGGCGCTGCGAAGCCTCCGCACACCACATCCCCTAGAACGTCAAAGATCACCACGTCGGTGTCCTCAAGGAGGTGGTGTTCTTTCAGCAGCTTCACGGTCTGCCCTGTCACATAGCCGCCACAGCCTGTGCCTGCTGGAGGCCCACCGCTTTCCACGCATTTCACACCGTTGTAGCCAGTGAAGACGAAATCGTCCGGGCGGAGCTCTTCGCTATGAAAATCAACCTCCTCCAGGATGTCGATCACGGTTGGCACCATCGTGTGGGTGAGTGTGAAGGTGCTGTCGTGCTTCGGGTCGCAGCCGATCTGCAGGACACGCTTTCCCAATTTTGAAAAAGCGGCTGAAAGGTTTGATGAGGTGGTGGATTTACCGATGCCGCCTTTGCCATAGACAGCGATTACAAGGGTTTCCTCCTCGATATTCATGTCGAGGTCCTGATGGACCTGCACGCTGCCTTCGCCATCTGTCGGCCGGGTCAGAGTCGTGGTCATGCCGTGACGTTCATGGGGAAGTTGTTTTCATTCAACAGCAGCCGATGTTCAAGGAGCAGATTTCACCGGGAATCAATAGATCTGCTCCCGCTGACATCAGCCACGCCGCACATTTCTTTGCATTAATTAAAAATAATTGAGTGCAAATGCTCATGCTTTGTAGTGGGCTTTTGCGTCATACAGCGTTTCGCTGCTGATCTCTCGGCAGCCCACTTGTCTGGCGTACGCCTCGGCATTTCGCCGCACCTTCCCTCTCACGAAGAAGGGAATCTTGTTCAGCTCCGCTTCACCGTCTGCGGTCCAGATCAGATCCGACTCGCTGGGCGTGGTTTCAGGTGCTCTGGCCTGGTCTGATCCCATGCCGGTTCCGCCGGCTTGACCCAGATGGCTCTGATGCCCATCCACAAACTCGAAGTCGTGGCGGAACATGCCGATCAGGTGCTCCTCCAGCCCCATCATCAGTGGGTGCACCCAGGAGTCGAAGATCACATTGGCTCCCTCCCAGCCCATCTGTGGGCTGGTGCGGGCTGGAACGTCCTGAACGTGCATCGGTGTGCTGATCACGGCGCAGGGAACGCCAAGGCGTTTGGCGCTGTGGCGCTCCATCTGAGTGCCCAGCACCAGTTCAGGAGATGCGTCAGCCATGGCGGCCTCCACGGCCAGATAGTCGTCGCTGATCAGCGCTTCAATCCCAAGCTCCCGTGCGGCTGCTCGCACCGGTCGCGCCATTTCCCTGCTGTAGGTGCCGAGTCCCACCACGGTGAATCCAAGTTCTTCATTGCAGATGCGTGCTGCTGCAATCGCGTGGGTGCCATCGCCGAAAATGAACACCCGCTTACCGGTGAGATAGGTGGAGTCAACCGATTCCGAGTACCAGGGAAGTCGGGAACGGCGATAGCCCTCCTCTGGAGCTGGGGGTGTCATACCCAGGAGTCCGTGCAGCTCGACAAGGAAGTCGTGGGTGGCACCGACCCCGATGGGCACTGTGCGGGTGAAGGGCATTCCGAAGGTCCGTTCCAGCCAGCTGCAGCCGGATTCCGCGACTTCGGGATACAGGCAGACATTCAGATCCGCCTGCGGGAGACGGCGGATGTCGCCGACGCCCGCCCCAAGGGGAGCGACGACGCCAACGTCAATGCCATGCATGGTGAGCAGTTTCTGAACCTCCAGCACGTCATCGCGGCAGCGGAAGCCAAGCAGGGAGGGCCCGAGCAGGTTCACGCGGGGCCGGCGCCCCTGGGTCTGCCAGGCAGTCGGATCATGGCTTGCTTGCTCGGGGGCCTGATTGCGCAGCAGCCCACGCAGCACTTGATAGAACGTTTCTGACGCTCCCCAGTTCTCCTTTTTGCTGTAGGCCGGAAGCTCAAGGCTCACCACGGGGATCGGAAGATCCATCCCCTGGGCCAGAGCTCCAGGCTGGTCCTGGATCAGTTCGGCAGTGCAGCTTTCTCCCACCAGCAGCGCTTCTGGTTGAAACCGTTCCACCGCTTCGCGCACATGACGTTTGACCAGTTCGGCGGTGTCGCCTCCCAGGTCACGCGCTTGAAATGTGGTGTAAGTGACTGGAGGGCGCTTGCCGCGCCGCTCGATCATCGTGAAGAGCAGATCGGCGTAGGTGTCTCCCTGGGGAGCATGCAGCACGTAGTGAACCCCCTCCATCGATGCGGCGATTCGCATGGCGCCGACGTGGGGAGGGCCTTCGTAGGTCCAGAGGGTTAGCTCCATCGGATCAGTTGTGGATGGGGTGTTCGGAGCCCGCTGGGTGCAGGGCCGGTTGAATCAATCGGCGGCGTCGAAGCGGTCTGGAAAACAGTTCCGCCAGATCCCCTGCCTGGTCGATGCCATGGATGGGGCTGAAGACCAGCTCGATCGACCACTTGGTCGTGATGCCTTCCGCTTCCAGGGGATTGGCCAGTCCCATGCCGCAAACAACCAGGTCCGGCTGGCTGCTGCGCACGCGGTCGAGCTGTTGCTCCACGTGCTGCCCTTCCATCACGGCCGTGCCCGCTGGCAAGAGGGCCAGTTCCTCACTCATCTGCTCCTTGTTCAGGTAGGGCGTGCCCACCTCCACCAGCTCCATGCCGCACTCCCGCTGAAGAAAGCGCGCCAGGGGAAGTTCGAGCTGGGACTCCGGCAACAAAAAGATGCGTTTGCCCGCCAAAACCTCGCGGTGGGGTTCCAGAGCCTTGAAGGCGCGTTCCATCAAGGGAGCCAGCACATCTGCCACGGTTTCAGATGGCACCTGGAAATCTTCTGCGGCAGCGGCCATCCAGGCTCGACTCCCCTCAGCACCCAGTGGGAACGGTGCCTTGAGGACTTTCGCACCTCGATTTTTCAGCAGGCGGGCGGTTTCGGTGAGATAGGGCTGCGTCAGCAGAACAGTGGTGCCGGGCCCCAGGGCTGGCAAGTCCGTGGATTGACGCGGCGGAAAGCTGCGCACGGTCTTGATTCCGAGCCTGTGGAACAGGTGAATCAGGCGATCCTCGACGGCATCGGCGAGGGTCCCGACCAGCAGCAGCTGGCGTTCGTCGCTTGAGGGCAACATGGGCACCAGGGCTGCCAGTGCTCCGTCTTCCCCCTGCGTGAAGGTTGTTTCAATGCCGCTGCCTGAATAATTCACCACGCGCACCTGACCCAGCAACTCCTCGTTGAGGCGCTCAGCCGCGCGGGCCAGATCCAGTTTGATCACCTCGCTGGGGCAGGAGCCCACCAGAAAAAGGGTTTTGATCTCGGGCCGCCGTTGCAGCAGTTCGCGGGCAACGCGGTCGAGTTCCTCCTGTGCGTCGGCCAGACCGGCGAGATCCCGCTCGTTGAGAATTGCAGTGCCGAAGCGAGGCTCGGCGAAAATCATCACGCCCGCAGCGCTCTGGATCAGATGGGCGCAGGTGCGGGAGCCAACAACAAGAAAAAAGGCATCCGGCATGCGGCGATGCAGCCAAACGATCGAGGTGAGACCGCAGAACACCTCTCGAGGTCCCGATTCCTTCAGAAGGGTGGGCCCGACCATCAACGCTCCGGGAGAAGATCAGGCCTAACCGTGCACAAAAATCAGCCTTGATCATTTGATACGACTGAAACTCTTTGGGATCAGCTGTTACGAAGTGACGTCAGAGGCGTCGACGGAACCCGTCATACCGATCGTTGTCATCACTTTTGTTCAGGCGCCAGACATTGCGGCTGACGCGGCGGGCCACCAAGCCACCTCGTTCCACTTTTTCCGTTCCCGGCCGTGCTCCCAGCAGCAGGCTCACTTCCGCTGTGGTCAGCGGTGCTCCGGTTTCGATCGCCAGAGAGGTGAGTTCCAATCGCTGACGCAGATGGCGCAGGCGCTCGGCATCGGCGTTCCCCGGGCTTTCCAGCCAGGGCAGATCCAGATGGCCATCCTGAGCCAGGCGCTGCATCAGCCCGAAGCTGACCATTCCCAGGGCCTGATCTGCATTGAGATCGATCGCCTCTACAGCGGATTGATCAGGGATCGCCATGGCCCATCGGTGCGGTTGTGCGGACGGTATCGGCTGCTCTGAGAGACGCAAGACCACAGCCGAGAACTGGTCGTTGGTCAGTTGAGCGAGAAATCGTCCGGTACACTCCCGCCCATGACTCGTTTTGCCGGCCCCGAAGCTCAGGAGCGGCGACGCGGCCGAAGAGCTCTCGTCACCGGCACTGAAGTGACCCCCCAGCTGGGGGGTGCCAGTTGTGTGGTCACCACCGACTCCGAATCCCCCAGGCTGCAGCGGCAGAACAGTCATGTTCAATCCATTGAACTGAGAACTCACGTTTTCATCGACTCGCTCCAGCCGCAGTTGGCTGCGTACATGGGAACGGTGAGCCAGGGGTTTCTGCCCATACCCGGTGATGCCTGCCTCTGGATGGAGGTTTCGCCAGGTATGGCTGTTCACCGCGTCACCGACATTGCTCTGAAGGCCAGCAACGTTCGTCTCGGCCAGATGGTGGTGGAGCGGGCCTTCGGCTCGATGGCTCTCTACCACCGTGACCAGAGCACCGTGCTCCACTCCGGTGATGTGGTGCTGGAGGCCATTGGAAGTTCCATCGACCGGCGCACTCCCGCGGATGTGAGCTGGACGGAAGTCATTCGTGCGATCACTCCCGACCATGCGGTTCTGATCAACCGTCTGAATCGCCGAGGTTCGATGATCGAGGCCGGGATGAGCATGTTCATCCTTGAAACCGAACCGGCCGGTTATGTGCTGATCGCTGCCAATGAAGCCGAAAAATCTTCCAATATCACTCTTGTTGACGTGAAGGCTGTTGGCGCATTCGGACGCCTCACCCTTGCCGGTCGCGAAGGGGATGTTGAAGAGGCCGCGGCTGCCGCGATGCGCGCGATCGACAGGATCAACAGCCGTTCAATGCTGCGCTGATTGTTCAGCTCAAACGAAGATGGCGGCGGAGATCATCGGCAAGGGCACGTGCGGCCTTGCCGCGACTGCCCAGGCGGCTCAATTGCACCGTGTTCATGGCTCCATAGGTGCAACTCGCCTCTCGCACCCAGAGCAGAGATTCGTAGCCACCACCGGCGTACTCCGGTGCCATGAGCAGCTCCCCCCAGCAAATCCCCTCTGCGGATGCAACGCATTCGCCCATGGGATTGGAGAGAACCATCGTGCTGCGAAAACAGGCGCTGCGGTAAGGGGTGGTTCCAAGTTCGTCGAGAACACGCTGGATTTTGGCTTGATTGCCGTCCGCGTATCGGGCTGAAAAGAGGCCTGGCGCTCCATTCAAGCCATCCACTTCTAGGCCGGAATCATCAGCCAGAGCCCAGCCGCGGGTGCGAAGGGCTGCCGCTGTCGCCTTCAGTTCGGCGTTTTCGAGATAGGTGGCTCCAGTCTCCTCAACATCCAGATCATCCGGTTGGCGTTGCACTTCAACCTCAAGCGGGCCGAGCATCGCTTCGATCTCAGCAACTTTGATCGGATTGCCTGTGGC
>CEVX01036391.1_pt1 | contig 11730 bp, 8 predicted proteins | sample 356561 | NCBI WGS metagenome assembly CEVX01 (sample SAMEA2623886, study PRJEB7988) | marine metagenome | biome: marine biome (ENVO:00000447); feature: surface water layer (ENVO:00002042); material: "saline water (ENVO:00002010), including plankton (ENVO:xxxxxxxx)" | depth 5 m | reverse complement strand
CTTTATCTGCATAATCGGTTAACCATTGAAATCCACTAGTACCTGTACCCCAACTATTTGAATAATATTCTCTACTATCTATAATTGCTCCAAGGGCCCAAGCAATTTGACTGTCATCAGCATCTGCCATCCAATGCAATTCACATTCAAATTCTATACGTGTATCAAATCTAGGATGAAAATGAAGATCGCCTGTCCAATAATCACCACTAGCATTTTGATAGTGATCATAAACGTGTGTCCAAGAAGTAGAAGTACTTTCCCAAGTTATCCAATCACTAGCAGTTGTTGAGTTTCCTTGAGCACCAGGCGGCATATTACTATCTAGCCAATAAGAACCCAAATGACCATGCTGTGAATCTCTTTCAATAATTCTTTCTCTGAAGTGATATGTACTACAATAAGAAGTACACGCTGGTTTAGATGAATAATCTGCGCCCGCATTATTTGCGATAGGCCCTTGAGGTTGCCATGCACTATAATGTGAACCATCTCTTGTTGCATTATCCTCACCAGAATATGTGCCTATCCATGTTCCATTATAGTCTGAACCAGAATCATTACTTCTCCAAATACCATTTGAACTATCCCATGTTGGATTGTTAGTAGACCTTCTTGCTACCCATCTTTGACCATTTGAAGAACTATTACCACTATTATAACTTAAATATACATGATATGAACTATTACCATCGTTATCTACATATAATCCGTTATGACCATTACTATAATTATTTGAAACATCAGTCCAAGTAAAAGATTGTTTTCCATACGATGAGGTATTATTATCGTAAACGACCACAGAAGCAGTATCTCCAACAGCAGGAACAATAAACAATTTATTTCCTATATAACTACTAGCACCAGCATTAAACCAACCCCAATCTAGTAATTTAGAGCTAGTAGAAGGATAATCCTCTTGTTTATTTTCATCTTTCCAGTGACTTAATTTAGCTTGACAGTTATCTTGTCCTCTAAAATTATCAAAACCAAATGAGGTATGACTTGGAGCTCCGCCACCAACAGCTGCACCATTAACACTAAGTCCACTAGAGTCAATTTTCATTCTCTCCGTATCACCAGCATAGATATGAACTTCATTATTAAAGGATGTACCAGCTGTACCAGTATGTCCACCGATAATTACATTACCTTTTCCAAAAGTAACATCTTTACCAGCTCTATATCCAATAAAGACGTTCTTTGATCCTCTAGTATTTCTATATTGATCTGAGGTATCAGAATCAGTATCACCAAGTCCACGTATATTATATCCGGCTTCATATCCAATATAAACACCAAATGCATCTAAACCTTCAGAAGTGCTGTCATAACCATATCCTGCTCGATACCCTAATGCAACATTATATTGTCTTCCAAATTCGGATGGTGTTCTACTACCATAGTTCGTATGACTTTTTATGTAATACATTGCTTGATATCCGATAGCAATATTTTCTGTATTTCTGAGGGGATTAAGTTGACTTTGGTTGTCATTTTTAAGATACATTGCATTTGAACCAATAGCAATATTTCTATCGCCAGGAAATCCTTGATACATTGAATCTCTACCAATAGCTATATTTTCATCTGAATTATAAGAACGATATGAATTATTATCAAAACCATACCCATAACCTGCTTGATGTCCTATTGCAATATTATATTGTTGACTAGCACTATCTTCCTCTTGATAATACGATCTATATCCAATACCAATATTATAGTTAGATGAAGAATTTCTAGTTCCATATAATGCTTCAATACCCATACCAATATTATAACTGTTATCTGTATCTGTGAATCCAGCTTTATAACCCAAGTATATATTTCTGCTACCACCAGAAGCACCATTACCATATGCAGCCTGATATCCTATATGAATATTTTCATTTCCACCACTCATATTATAAGATGCTTGATATCCCATAGAAATATTATAGGAAGAACCAGAAGCATTTGTTCCTCTCTCAACATCATGACCAATAAGAATACTGTATCTATCACTACCAGTATCGTGATTAGTTCTTGCATATTCATCTGTTAGAATATAGATATATTTTCCATTGCTGGTATCATGGGTTATACTATGATCTCTCAAATCTTTTTTGTTTCTCTGAGAGAACATATTTAAGTCTACACCCCACGTTGGTAGAACGATAGCGTTATCTGTATCATTATTATCTGCCCATGCTTTTGGTCTAACGTGCATACGATAAGTACCATCGTACCAGTGCATCCCAAGTGTATTACTGGGATCGTTTGTAGCCGAAGTACCTTCAATTTTAAAAACACTAGCAGTTACAAGTAAAGTACTAGTAGCTGTCATATTCAATTCGCCGGCAGCAACATTGATGGCTGGAGCAGAGTAAGTAAACTGGCTCATTCCACCAAAATTACTACTATTATTATATTGAAGTTGGCTACTGGAACCGCCTGGAGGCCCGGCGGTCACAGTAATTGTCTTTGTTGCACCACTTCCAGTTGCAGCTACTCCTGCTCCTACAAAGTTTAAAGTTGTGGCGGCTGTACTTAAATTACCACCTTCGTCTTGTACTGTTAAACTTGAACCCCCAGAAGCAGCTGCAAAACTTAAAGTACCACTACCATTTGTTTGCAGAACATGACCATTAGAACCATCAGCAGTAGGTATTTTAAATGATGTTCCACCAGAAGTTAATATAAGATTTGTTCCATCAGAGGAAACAGATTCATTAGAATCATGAAATTGTAATGTTGGAGTACCACCAGAATCGGTTAATGCCAAACCAGTATCATGAACGTGTGTTAATGCAATTTCATCATTAGCACCAAAAGATAATATTGCACCGTCATGTTGTAATTCTAAATCTTGGGTGAGAGTAACATCTCCATCCGAGCCAATTGATATAGCATCTCTGTCTGTAGTAGAACCAATGTGGCTACCATCTGGTATTGTGAACACGTGCCCTGTAGTGTCGCCGCCCATACTATAGGAACTATCAGAACCAGCGGCCTTGGAAGTAAATATAAAACGACCATTTTCAGTACTATCAGCTGGATCAGTTATTTGAGCAGTCAAAGACGCATACGGTATTGCTTCAGAAGCATCATTTTCACCGTAAAATATTATTTTACCAAGAAAATCACTAGCAGCAGGAGAAGAACTATTTCTCCAGAAATACATATCTGGTGATGAACCAGAGCCGGTATCCGTAGTATAAAGTTGTAATACAGCATCAGTATCAGTTGTTGATGTGGTAGTTAATCGTACATTGTTATCCTGTAGTGTTATTAGTGCAGGCGTTGTTGCAGTACCAATAGTTCCATCATCTTTTAAAACTATATCATCTTTGAACGTAACGATGCCTCCAGAGGATATTTGTATTGCATCGGTAGCACCTGTAGAACCGATATCGCCATCATTTGGAACAACAAAACTACCACCACTTATAGCTCCTGTACTTGTTATCGTGGATGATCCAGTATTAATAGTTCCAAATCCAGAGGTAATAGAACCAGAATCTAAAGCACCAGTAGTAACAAGATTTGATAGAGTAGTGATTGCGGCCTGTGTTGCATTAGTAACAGTTGCCGCAGTTCCACTTGCATTTCCTGTTACATCACCAGTAAGATCGCCTGCAAAATTTACAGCTGTAAATACGTTAGTGCCGGGATTATATGTTAATCCTGTATCTGTTCTTGGTTCTTCATCACCAGTAGCTGACGATGAAAACAAAGGAAAATGAGTTGCACTTGTAGTATTAGTAGCCGCAAGAGTAATAGTAGATGGTACAGCACTACTAGTACCGCTTAAACTTCCTTGCCAACTTCCTTTAGAAGAACTAAAGGTGTACGTAATCGCACTGTTAGAAGGAGTATATGTATCACCATCAGATGGTGAAGCTGGAAAGTCTAAAGCGGCCATTTTTTAATCCTTTTTTATATTTATAATAAGACTAATCATCAATTACTTCCCAATGATCCGGCCAATCTATATTCCAAGGATCATCATTATTTTGTGGTACTTGTCTAAGAGCTTCAACATAAGTATCTAATTTTGTAATATCTACCGTTGTTGAAACACCTCTTCTTTGTTCACTTAGATATTTTTCTATATTTGCAGATTCAGCTTTTATTAGATTATCCCTATCCAATCTCATAGCCACCCACTTTTCTCTTTTTTGATTTTGTTTCTCTTGATCTGTTAGTTCTGTTAACACCCAATCAGCACCACCCCAAGATAATGAATGAGTTTTAAAATCATAATTAGGTGGATTAGATACAGCTACAATACCAGCATCTGCTAAATCATCAGAAGTAAAGGTAGAAGAATCTGTTTTGGTAAACCCATTTGATAACCTTATTCTATCTGGCAAACCTTCTACTGGATATTCTCGTTTTGTGCTATATAATGTCATAATATTTCCTTTCTAGTTTCCATCTAATAATGTAAAAAAGTAAAATGCATATGTTGTACTTACTGTAACTCCACCCCAATAAAAATCATTAGCAGAACTATCTCCAGCATTAGGATTTTCACAACCATAAGAATCAGAGGCACCTTGAGACATATACGGCCCACCGTTTCCATCTAATCTTGTTGTGCCATTTCTAAATCCTATACAACCATCGTCTTGAGCAAATCTACCAGATTGATATGTACCATAAGTAGAATTAGGATTCATACCATCAGAAATAATAGTACTAGTACCAGCAGCTACGTTTGTTACTGTGCTATTATCTGCATTTCTAACATGAGTGTAGATAGTTCTATCTGTCTCAGGATAAGTTAAATCATATAATCTGGTTGTATTTCCAGTATATCCAGTAAAATGCATAGAAGCAGTTCCATAAAAAGTACTCCCTTGAAATCCACAAAATGCCCACCAAGCTTTACCGTCTAAAGAAGCATTCGATTGTGCAGCTGATAAAGTTATATAATCTGTCGAGCCAGGAAGGAAGCAACCAGTTAAAAACTTGCCGATGGAAACTGGATCAGTATTTTCCATTGATTCTGCCATACCATTATATGTGGGAATCATAAAAACTTTATAACCTAAATTCTCAATTGCAGTTATTATATCTGAAGTATCATTATAACTATAACTGCTTACTGCTGAATTTACATCAGTATGGTTTGGATGTTGTGCTAAAGCAGCATCAGTTAGAGTTATAACAGCAGTTTCACAAGGATTACCATCTGTCTGTGTTGCAACACTACCCCCACTATGGGTTAATACTTGTATTTTAAATTGGTTATTTTCAGTACCATCACCGCCTGGACATTTATAAGTTAGTGTTACAGTATTATTAGTTATTGTCGTAGAACCTGTTACAGTAATACCTGAGAAATCAGCATCAACCATAGTAGTACCAGATGTAGTTGCTACTTGATAATAAATGTTTTCACCATCAAAGAAATTTTTTGTGGTGATTGTTACCGTTGTCCAAGCATTTTCAGTAAGAGATGTTGTTGCTTCTACACAATCTAAAAATTCGTGCGTCATTTGCCAAGTAGAATTTTTATAATATACAAATTGATCATGTAAATCATGTACTCCACCTGAAGCAGTTTGCGATGGGCGAATTTTATCTGCTGTAATAATACCACTATTTCTTCTCATAAGAACTCCTAATTTGTAGATTCATTTATAGCTGATAAATCACCTGTAGAGGGAAACGCTCTTCCTACCCCCCACACAATTCTTACTGCACCGTCACCACCACCAGCAATGGTAGTATTAGCTCCACTACCACCATTCCAATAACCAGAAGATGCGCCTCCACCGCCTCCTCCATAAGCACCACCATGTCTACTAACTGATTGAGCATTGCCTGGATCACCATCTCCGCCACCTGATCCACCTTTACCCCCAGCATCAGTACCACTTCCACCAGCAGCACCATTAGAACCTTCTCCATATACACCAGTACCACCACCGCCGCCACTGGTTCTTGCATTAAATCCATAACCGCCACCGCCACCGCCTCCACCAGACCCGGCGGCAGGGTTTGTTGGTCTATTGTATTGTCCACCATTTCCACCATTGCCGCTATATCCACCGGCTCCACCGCCACCCGCTGGGCCATAACTACTTGAAGACCAAGAATCTGCTGTTCCACCGTTTCCACCGCCATAAGTACCATAAGAAGAACTTGCCGTATAAGTACCGCCGGATGCATCTTGATTATAACGGCCGGGATTTCCTCCAGCACCTTGACAAGTTGTACTATTATTAAAAAAACTAGCACCGCCCACAGTTGAACCAGTAGAATACCAACCACTATTTCCACCAGCAGCTACACTAACTGAATAAGATGATCCTGGCGTAACAGGAAAAGAATTAATCCATGCAAGAGCACCCCCACCTCCTCCATTCATAGCATAACTAAAATTAGAATTACTTGGATTATAATACATACCCCCACCACCTCCACCAATGGCAACAACACTAACAGATATAACACCAGCTGGTGCTGTCCAACTATATGAACCAGGCGTAGTATAAACATGACTACCTACAGGAACAAGATTTAATCTTTCTGATTCTAAGTTATTAATACCCTTAGTATTATCTTGTTGATAAATTCCAACAGCACTAGTGTTGTAGAAGTAGTTGAAGGCCATTATGCATCGTCCAACTCTTCATATGAACAAACCGCACTAAGATCACCAGCAGAACTGGCAGTAAGTCTTAATGCATCACTTTCTTCAAGATATATAGAAGTATCTTTTGATATCACAACTAGAGTTGAATCTGCTGGAACAGATACCGTTTTTGCAATATGATATGCAACAGAACTTCTATAGATATCTACTGTAATATCAGCAGCATTGGTTCCATCTATATTTGCAATTATCAGAGAATTTATTTTTAAAACTTTATCAGAAGCACAAGTTAGTAAAGTTGCCGCAGATGCTGCAATATCTGCATCAACAGCTGTTTTCCCATAAATTGAACTTACACTGACTATATTAGGTGCAGCCATTTATTTTTCCTTTCTATTATCCAAACACCATTGCCATCGCTATGGCTTTACCTGTAGTTATTCCACCACCACCCCCACCAGATTGATCAACCCAAGATAAAACACCGCTACCATCTGTTTTTAAAACTTGGTTTGCACTTCCATCATCATTCGGTAAGGTAAGTGTATATGAAGCAGCAGCACTATGGGGAGGGCCTTTAATCGTAATACCATGAGAGTTATTCTCGCAATTTAATTTAAATTGACCAGCACCTTTTGTAGCATTACCTTTAAATACAACAACACCAGTTCCATTTGGATCAAGGTCTATATCTCTATTAGTTGTAGTAACAATATCATAGGTTACTAAATCAAGATCACCACCTAATTGAGGCGATGAATCAGCTGCCACACTTGCTATACCACCACCACCTTGAGCTACAAAACTCAAATTACCAGCACCATCTGTTTTTAATACGTGATCTGCACTTCCGTCAGCTGTAGGCATATTAAAATTGACAGCATTAGATTGTAAAATAAGTCTAGAACCATTAGATGATATTGACTCACTCGCATTGTAAAATCGTAAAGTAGGTTGTCCTCCACCAGTTTCAGTTAAAAGTAAACCTTGATTATGTACATGAGTAAGTTGAATATCTGCATCAGCACCAAAATTTATAACAGCAGCATCTTGATGCAAACTTAAATTACCACCAGAACTTAAACTCATCTTTTCAGCTGCTGTTTCTGAAGCTCCAGTACCAAAACTTAATTTTGTTGCATTATTATCTGCTGCAAAAGTTCCTTCGGAAACAGCAGAAATAAAAGCACCTGGCAAAATAGCATCTGTTCCACCAGACTCTAATCCTGCTTTAAATTCTATTTTTCCTAATACATTACCAGCAGTTATTTCAGTATCTAGTGCATTAAATGTTAAAACAAATCCAGTATCATTAGTAGAAGATTGTCTTAACTCTAAACCAGTATCATGTACATGACGCAACCTAATTTCAGTGTTAGCACCAAACTTTAAATCCTTACCATCAATTACAAGTTCTACATCATCTTTAAATTGTGCTTCACCAGCAGCAGTAAGAGTAAGAATATCGGCAACACTCGCATTACCTATTGTACCAACATCTTTAATTTTTATGTCATCTTTGAATGTAACAATACCACTGGATGAGATTGTCATAGCATCATTAGTTGTCGCAGAACCTATAGTTCCACCATCACCACAACGAATATTAGTTGTGGCAACAAGCACAGATGTAGATAGTAGTCCAGAACTAGGATTAAATGTAAAGTTATTTTGTGCTTCTATACCTTGTGTACCTGTTTGTCCATCTATAAATGTTACAAAACAAGTTTCATCAGTAGAGTTATTTGCAACTGCTGTAATGTTTGTTGCTTCAGTTGCAGTATCAGCATTACCAGTTACAGCTCCTGTTAAATTACCTGTAACAGAAGTTGTTTGTAAAACACCACTAGAAGGATTATATATTAATCCAACATCAGTCTCTATTCCTTGTGCGCCAGTTTGTCCATCTACAAATGTAAGATAAACTGTTTCACTTGTACTGTCATTTGCAGAAGATGTAACATTTGTTGCAGTTACAGCAGTAGTAGCTTCTCCAGACAATGCACCAGAAAATGTAGTTGTGGTTAATGTATTAGAGTTAGGATTAAATGTTAAACCTGTATCTGTTCTTATTTCTTCATTACCAGTTGCAGTATCTACAAAGGTAAGAAAATGTGCAGCATCTGTACTATTAGTTGCAACAATTGTTACTTTGTCAACACCACCAGAAGCAGTAACATTTCCAGTTACCGCAAGAGTAGAACCATTAAAAGTTAAATTACCAGACGCACCAAACTTACCACTATTGTTAAATTGAATTTGTGTGTTAGCTCCAGAAACACCACCACCAGCAACCGTTGCAGTTACCCATTGAGCAGTAGAGTTTCCATCTACATAATATATTTTTAGGTTTGCGTCATTGTCTGTAGAATCCCACCAAAGATCACCAGCAGAAGGTGTACCCGGCGCACTTTCACCTATAGTTACAGAACCACCAACACCACCAACTTGCACAATGTTGTTTGAGTCATCACGCATAAATATTTTTTGATCAGCTGTATTTACAGCCAATTCACCTTCTACCATATCACTAGTAGTAGGTGTTCCAGTTGAAAATTTTCTTAGTGGTTTAATTGCAATGGTCATTCACACTCTCCATATAAGTTATTTAGAATGTACCACCATCAACCGCCGTACTCCAAGAAATTGTGTCAGAACTAGATGTATATAAAAGTAAACCATCAGCAGAACCGCCACCATCTAATGCAGAAATTGTATCAGCTGAGTTTGCAATTAGAACAGACCCTTTTGCCGCAGCAGTTAATCCAGTACCACCCTTACCAACAGCAATTGTTGTAGCACTCCATGTACCAGAAGCAATAGTTCCTAAAGTTGTAATACTAGCCTGACCAGCATATGTTGATGCAATAGTAATATCATTCGCATTAACAGTAATCTTATCAGCAGTTCCTACTGCATTAATTGTATTTCCTGTCTTGGTAAGACCGGCGCCAGCAGTAATTGAACCAGCACCAGAAAATTGTGAAACTGTAAGATCATCTGTACCTACAGCTGGCGCACCATTATGAGTAAACACGAAACCAATATCAGCATTTGCAGTACCATGTTCAACAAATACAAATGTACCACCTTCTATTTGAGTTGAAATATCTGCATCAACTGCTCTTGTAAGAACTACAGCTACTCCAACTGCACCAGCAGTTGTAACTTTATAGATACCATTTTGTGCGGCATCAGTTTGATCTTTGACTAAAATTCTTTGATTTATTAATACATTAGTTCCGTCTGGAGCATATACACCAGTAGAACTAGCAGTAAGAGTTGCACCTACACCAGAAGAACCGTTACTATATGAAGCAGCAAGGTTTGCGGTAGTTGCATAAAATACTGCATCTTTAACGTGTAACCCCTCTACTGTAGAATCTACATAAGCTTTAGTAGCCGCATCTTGTGCAGCAGTTGGGTCTGTAACATTAACAATTCTACTGGTATTAACATCTACAGTACCACTTCCATTTGGATCAAGAGTAAGATTACCATTAGCGTTTGTGGTAGATATTGTATTTCCATCAACTGTAATATTATCTACATCTAAAGAGGTAAGACCGTTAATATCAGTTCGTGAAGCACCTAACGCAATCGCATCACTACCAATAGTAACTGAACTATTAGCAAGATTAGCATTTGATATTCCAGCAGAACCACTTAATTGAGAATTAGTAATTCCTGCCGCAGTTATGGTTACTGTAGTATCATCACTGGCAGCTGCGGATGTTGTTGTTATTCCAGCACCACCAGTAAATGTGATAGTATTGCCTGTAGTGAAAGCATCCGAACCTGAGTCGCCATCAATAGTAAAAGTATTTGCTCCTGCGGCGGCCCAAGATAAAGTTCCAGAACCATTTGTTTGCAGAACTTGTCCGTTACTGCCATCTTCGGGTAGAGTATATGTACAGTTTGTGGTTATTGCTGCTGGAGCTGCTAAACGAATATAATTTGTTCCGTTATTAGTACCTTCATTCAATGTTAAAATACCACCAGCACCAGAACCATTACCAATGATGAGTGAGTCTATTGCGTTGTTAGCATCTACTAATATTGCAGAACTTGCTGTTAAAGTTCCTAGAGCATGATCTAACATCTCATAGGTATATTGTCCACCAATTGTTAGAACACTACTTCCATCATGATTACCGACAAATAATCTTCCACCAGCATTACCAGCTGTTCCTGTTCCATACGTTACTGCAAGTTCTCCAGCATTGAGAGAGCCAGGCGCAGTTGTTCCACCAGAACCACTTCTTTTGATTTGAATTGCTATAGCCATGTTTTATTCCTTAAAAATTACCGCCGTTAATAGTAATTGAACCTAAATTGGAAATATCATTTACTGCTGTCCATTTAGAACTAACCGTACTATATTGCAATAAAGAGCCATGAGCAAGAGAGGAATTATCAATATCAGTAGAAGTGTTAATTGCATTTCCTGTTCCATCTGCACCACTTGGCCCCGCAGGGCCTTGGGGCCCAGCTTGGCCAGGAACTGAAATTCTAGTTACTTCTTGATCTCTATCTTGTGCAAAAGAACCAATAGAACTTGAGCCAGGTACTGTGACACGTACAACTTGTGAAGTGTTGGATTGTGTTAAATCTGCACTAACCGTTCTTGGTGTATTTACTGTTGCGTTAACCGCCATTATATTTTCCTATCTTGATACGCTAGGTTTAATTGTTACAATACCTTCAACAACTCTGGTTTTGTCGCCTCCACTGGTAATAATAACTAAGTCATAAACATATCTTCCAGCACTTAATGCACCTGTTTGTGTATCCGTTAACGATAGAGTAACTTGTCCTAGCGTTCTTGGACTTTCAAAAGCTACAGTAAATGCAGTTGAAGTTGTAGATTTATACGATTTTCGGATCATTGCCGAGGCCGTGTATCCTGTTAAATCTAATGCAGAACCAGTAGAATCGTTTACGGTTACGGTTGTGGTAAAATCTGCATCTTGGTCAATAAAAAGATTGGATATGGTGGCCATTGTTCAATTTCTCCATTTATACTCTTATTTATAAGTTATTACTATTTATGTCACTTAATACCTATTACCATATATCGAGTAAATTTAGAACATTTAAGTTTATCACTGAATAATAGTTTTGATAATACTATAGAG
>CEVX01036895.1_pt1 | contig 11740 bp, 9 predicted proteins | sample 356561 | NCBI WGS metagenome assembly CEVX01 (sample SAMEA2623886, study PRJEB7988) | marine metagenome | biome: marine biome (ENVO:00000447); feature: surface water layer (ENVO:00002042); material: "saline water (ENVO:00002010), including plankton (ENVO:xxxxxxxx)" | depth 5 m | reverse complement strand
GGGTTATGAGCCCGACGAGCTACCTACTGCTCTATCCCGCGATGTGAAGGCGAATTTACAACTTTTTTAATTTATAGAAAAAAGTAATCTCAATTATAATTAAGCACCTTACATTTGTAGTCAAATGCATAAATCAGGTTTCATAAATATAATTGGTAATCCTAATGTTGGAAAATCTACCCTGACAAATTTTTTTGTTGGTCAAAAACTTTCTATAATTACTCACAAAGCACAAACTACTAGACATAGAATATTAGGAATTGTTAATTCTGAAAACTATCAAATGGTTATTTCGGATACACCTGGAATTTTAAAACCTGCACACAAGCTTCATGAGTCTATGATGGACTTTGTAAATATGACTTTTGAAGATGCAGATATTTTAATTTATATGGTTGAATATCAGGACCATGATCTCAAGGATCCTATTCTTTTAAAAAAAATAAAATCTACTAAAACCCCTGTTTTTTTAGTAATAAATAAAATAGATAATATTGATCAATCTAAATTAGAAAATGAGATTGATTATTGGAAACCTGTTTTACCCAATGCAGAAATCTGGCCAATTTCAGCTAAGGAAAAATTTAATGTAGAGGAATTAAAAGCTAGAATTATTGAAATTCTTCCTGAGGGCCCAGCTTATTTTCCCAAAGATCAAATTACAGATAAACCCGAGAGATTTTTTGTTAATGAAATTATTAGAGAAAAAATACTAATTCATTTTAAAAAAGAAATTCCCTATTCAGTTGAAGTTATGACTGAGTCATTTATTGAAGAAACTAATATAATTAAAATTAGGTCTATCATTATGGTTGAAAGAAGCAGTCAAAAAGGAATTATAATTGGTCATAAAGGGGATGCAATTAAAAAAGTTGGAACAGAATCTAGAATTGATATTGAAGTTTTTTTCAATAAAAAAATATTCTTGGATCTTCAAGTTAAAGTTAATAAGAACTGGAGATCTAGCGATAAACAACTTAAAAGATTTGGATATAATCAAAAATGATATAATTGATTTAAAACATTAGATTTGTACCCCCTTAAAAAATATAATGAGTTCTATTGTCGCTATTGTTGGAAGACCTAATGTTGGAAAATCTACACTATTTAACAGATTAATTCAAAAAAGAGAAGCTATTGTTGATTCTGAGAGCGGAGTTACAAGAGACAGACATTATGGATTCTCCTATTGGAATGGTAAAGACTTCACTGTTATTGATACAGGAGGTTACATGCTTGGTGGAGATGATAATTTTGAAAAAGAAATAAATGATCAGGTAATGATAGCCATTGAAGAATCTGATGTTATTATTTTTGCAGTTGATGTTGATACTGGTCTTAACACTATGGACAGTGAAATCGCAAGACTTTTACATAAATCCAGTAAGCAAGTTGTTTTAGCTATCAATAAAGTAGATAATCATAAGAGACAAATGGATTCAAATGAGTTCCATAGTTTAGGTTTTGAAAAATTATTTAATATTTCTGCAATTAATGGGAGCGGAACTGGAGAGTTATTAGATGAATTAGTTTCTTTTTTTCCAGAGGATTCAAAAAATGATGAAAATAATATTCCAGGATTTGCAGTTGTTGGAAGACCTAATGCTGGAAAATCATCATTTATAAATGCTTTATTAGGAAATGATCGTTACGTAGTAACTGATATTGCAGGAACCACAAGAGATAGTATAGACACCCATTTTAACAGATTTGGATTTGATTTTAAATTAATTGATACAGCGGGTATAAGAAAAAAATCTAAAATAAATGATGATATAGAATTTTACTCCGTAGTAAGATCAATAAGAACAATTGAAAATTCGGATGTTTGTTTAATATTATTTGATGCAACCAGATCTTTTGATACTCAGGTAAAAAATATTTTTTGGTTGGCAGCAAGAAACAATAAAGGAATTGTTATTCTTGTAAATAAATGGGATTTAGTTGATAAAAAAACTAATACAATTAAGTTAATTGAAGAAGAAATTAGAAAAGAAATTGAACCATTTACAGATGTGCCAATCGTTTTTATTTCAAGTATGACAAAGCAGAGAATATTCAAAGCCATAGAAACGGCAATGGATGTATATAAAAACAGAAAGAATAGTATAGTTACTAGAAAATTTAATGAGGCATTATTACCAATTATTCAGAAAACTCCTCCACCCGCTTACAAAGGAAAATATGTAAAAATTAAATTTTGTACTCAACTTCCATCATCTTATCCGCAATTTGCATTTTTCTGTAATTTACCTCAGTACATAAAAGATCCTTACAAAAGATTTTTAGAAAATAAAATTCGAGAAATTTATGATTTTAGTGGGGTGCCAATAAATATATTTTTTAGAAAAAAATAATTCATTAAAGCTCTCCTTTGATGTTAATTAAAGTTGCTTTTATTTTTTCTAATTTTTTAATTATTTCAAAATTCTTATTAAGCATTTTCAATTGCACTTTGGCTCCATCTAGGGTATAACCTTTTTCTTTAACCAAATGATGAATAGTTTGAAAATTTTCAATGTCTATTGAGGAATATCTTCTCGTCCCTTTATTATTTTTTTTTGGCTTAAGAATTTCAAATTCTTTCTCCCAAAACCTTATTAAAGATGGATTAACGTCGAATGCCTTGGAAACTTCTCCTATTGTATAATAAAGTTTTTCAGGGAGATTGACATGCATTAATCTAAGGATTGATTTTCTTGATTTGCTAGTTTTAATAAAGCATCAAATTCATCAGGAGATAAATTTCCATAATAGAAGTTTATTGGATTGTATTTAATTCCATCCTTTCGGACTTCATAATGTAGGTGAGGGGCTTGGGATCTTCCGGTGCTTCCTACAAAACCAATAATATCACCTTTTTTTACTTTTTGATTTCTTCGCACATTATATTTGTTTAGATGAGCATACAGAGTAACATATCCAAATCCGTGATCAATTCTTATGTGTTTACCATAGCCTGACGATCTTGAATCAGCTCTAATAATTTTACCATCACTTGCAGCATAAACTGGTGTATTTCTTGGAGCAGTAAAGTCCATGCCAGCATGCATTTTTCTAGATTTATCAAATGGATCTGTTCTATAGCCAAAGCCGGAGGCCATTCTAGTTAAGTCACTATTTTTAATTGGTTGAATTGATGGAATAGCAGATAGAAGCTTTTCTTTTTCGCTAGCTAATCTTTCAATTTCATCTAAAGATTTAGATTGTATAACAATTTGTTTTGTTAAAATCTCTATTTTTTTGGTTGTTTCAACAACTAAGTCTGAATTTTCAAAACCCTCTAAATTTTGGTATCTATTTACTCCTCCAAATCCAGCTTTTCTAACCTCACTTGGTATTGGATTAGTTTCAAATAAGACACGATAAATATTATTATCTCTTTGCTCCAAATCTTCAAGAACTAAGTTAAGTTGACTAATTTTTTTATTTAATAAATCAAATTGGAGTTTAAAATTTGAAATTTCTCGAGCTTGGGATAGTTCAGTGGGGGTATTAAGTAGCGGAGATTTCAATAACAAAAGTAAAATTAGAACTCCAAAAAATATTGAACTTAATAGAAAAGCTAATATATTTTTAAATTGAGTTGATCTATTAACTTCAACTTTTCTGTACGAAAGTGATTTTTGATCGTAATAATACTTGGTCTTAAACATTAACTAAAATATAGTATTTTTACCTAGGTTTAATGTTTAGTTCTTTAGGTAAAAACTTATGTAAAGATATAAAATTGTTTTTTTGTAAAATATCAATTATTATTTAGATAAATGAATTCCAGCCAAGTTCGATCAGAATTTTTAAATTTTTTTAAGAAAAAAGCACACAAAGTAGTTAAATCTGCCCCTATGGTAGTAAAAAATGATCCAACATTAATGTTTACTAATGCTGGGATGAACCAGTTTAAGGATTATTTTTTAGGAAATTCAATAAGTGATTTTAAAAGAGTAGCTAATACACAAAAATGTTTAAGAGTTTCTGGAAAACATAATGATTTAGAAGAAGTAGGTATTGACACATACCATCATACAATGTTTGAAATGTTGGGTAACTGGAGTTTTGGTGATTATTTTAAAAAAGATGCCATTAACTGGGCCTGGGAACTTTTAACTAAGGTTTATAAAATTGATATAGATTCCTTATATGTTACAATTTTTGAAGGGTCTCAAAAAGATGGAACTAAACAAGATGAAGACGCATTTAATATATGGAAAGAAATTGTTGATGAGAATAGAATAATTTTAGGAAATAAAAATGATAATTTTTGGGAAATGGGTGAGAACGGGCCGTGCGGACCCTGTTCTGAAATACATGTTGATATAAGGTCAGAAAGTGAAAAGTCTATAATTCCTGGAAAAGATTTAGTAAACAAAGATCATCCAGAAGTAATTGAAATTTGGAATTTAGTTTTTATTGAATTTAACAGAAAAAAAGATGGTTCTTTAATAAAGCTTCCACTAAGCCATATAGACACAGGAATGGGGTTTGAAAGATTATGTATGGTTTTACAGGGTGTAAAATCTAATTATGATACAGATGTTTTTCAACCTTTAATAAAAGATTTAGAGTCTATTAGTAACATAAAGTATGGAATTGATACAAAAAATAATATTGCATTTAGAGTAATAGTTGATCATGTAAGAGCTGTAGCTTTTTCTATTGCAGACGGTCAACTTCCTTCAAACAATGGAGCAGGCTATGTAATTCGAAGAATATTAAGAAGGGCTGTTAGATATGGTTATACTTTTTTAAATCAAAAAGATCCTTTTATCTATAGACTTATTAATAGGCTTTCGACCCAATTTTCTTCAGCTTTTCCTGAAATAAAAAGTCAAATGGAAATAATTGAAAATGTAATCAAAGAGGAAGAAACGTCCTTTTTAAGAACATTAGAAAAAGGCATTTTAAAGCTTAATGAGATTATTTTAAATTCAAAAAGTAAAAAAATATCTGGTTTGAATGCATTTGAACTATATGACACGTTTGGTTTTCCAATTGATTTAACGGCTTTAATATTAAGAGAAAACGAAATGACTTTTGATCTAAAAGAATTTAATTCACTAATGAATGTTCAAAAAAATAGATCAAAAACTGCATCAATTTTATCTAATGAAGAATGGAATAATGTTAATGAGTTCAAGGAAACAGAATTTATTGGATATGATGAATTAATTTCTGAATCTAATATTTTAAGATATAGAAAATCAAAAAACAAAAAAGGTGAAATAAATTATCAAGTAATTTTTGATAAGACTCCTTTTTATGCAGAAGGTGGTGGGCAAATAGGGGATTCAGGAACGCTAGATTCAAAGATAAATATTTTTAATACCATTAAAGAAAATGATACAATTATCCATTTAATGGATTCTTTGCCAAAAGATTTAACTAAGACCTTTAAATTAAGTGTTAATAAAAGTAAAAGACTATCAAGTTCTTCTAATCATACAGCTACTCACTTATTGCATCAAGCCTTGAGGTCCGTACTAGGTGATCATGTCCAGCAAAAAGGATCAATGGTTTCAGACAAGTATCTCAGATTTGATTTTTCTCATTTTTCAAAACTATCTGAAAAAGATTTAGAGAATGTGGAAAATTTTGTAAATAAAAAAATTATTGATCATTTAGAACTTGAAGAAAACAGGAATTCATCTTTTCAGGATTGTATTGATGATGGTGTAATTGCACTTTTTGGTGAAAAATACGGAGATGTAGTTAGATCAATTAAATTTGGAGAATCACACGAATTATGTGGGGGAACTCATGTTAAAAACACTAGTGAAATAAGAAGTTTCATTATTAAATCTGAATCTGCTATTTCCACAGGTATTAGGAGAATTGAGGCTATTAGCGGAGACAAAGCAGTTGATTATTTAATGAAGCAAGCAAAAACCTTAAAAGAAATAAGTAAGATTGTATTAAATGATAAAGACCCTATCAGTGCTTTAAATAAATTAAAAAATCAAAATTTATCTTCTAATAAAAAATTAGAAAAAACTAATAACGAATTATTAACTTATTATTTAAAGGATTTAAATCAAAATATTGAAATAATAAAAGATTTAAACTTTTGTGCTTTAGAATTATCATGCGAACCAAATGTTTTAAAGAACTTGGCATTTAGAGCAGCTAAGGACCTAGATAATTTATTTCTAGTTTTATGTTCTAGTTATGAAGGGAAGGCCTATTTAATGTGCTATATTTCGAAATCTTTAGTCAAATCTAAAAATTTAAACGCTCAAGAAGTAATCAATAACCTTGGGAAGCTTATTGACGGTCACGGAGGCGGACAGCCATTTTTTGCTACAGCAACAGGAAAAAATTTAGTAGGTATAAAAAATATAATTCAACAGTCCAGAAAATTAATTTGAAGCTAAAACTTCCTCAGGGGGATATACGGATAAAATTTTATTAACATAACCTTCAACTAATTCATCTCTATTCATTTTATGTGATGATAAAAATCCTATTCCTTTCCCTTGCCAAACTAGTTGTTTTGAATTAGTATCAATTATATCAATATAAAGAACCCCTTCAGAAGTTGTGTGAGAAACTCTCCTATAACTTCTGCCATAATATGGATACCATCCAAGACTATAGGGACTGTAATAAGAGTTGTCTATATATATATTTTCAGAGGATTTTGTCGAAATATTTACTAATAAATCAGGCTTGTCACTTATAGTCATTCCTTTAGCAATAAGATTTTTTTCAATAGATTTTAAAATTCTTTTTTTATCTATATCAGAAATTTCAACCTTATCAATACCAGTTTTGTAAAAAGCAAAAGATTTATAATTATCAAAATTAATCTCAGAATCAAAATCAGAGTAAACCCTTATTGAATTACAACTTGTCATAAGTAATCCAAAAAGAAATAAAAGTAAAATAGATTGGTTAAATTTTTTCATTGTTATAGTTTTATATAAGTAAATCAAGAACTGTGCCTAAATTATTTTATCATTTTTTAAACACCTTTATTTGTAAAGTTATACAATATTAAATTAAATGTTTTATTTTGATGATATTGAGTCACTGAACCAGGAAATTAATTTACCTTCTTTAAAAAAATATAATGTAAATATTTTTGTAAAAAGAGAAGATTTAATTCATCCTATAATTTCTGGAAATAAGTTTAGAAAATTAAAATATAATATTGAAAAAGCAATTAAAGACAAAAAAGATGAAATAATTAGTTTTGGAGGAGCGTATTCTAATCATCTTTTAGCATTAGCTTTTATTGGAAAATTAAGTAACCTTAAAACAATTGGAATAATTAGAGGGGAAGAATTAAAACAAAAAAAATTGAATTCCACTTTAAAAAGATGTAAAGATTTCGGAATGAAATTTATTTTTATTTCTCGAAACGAGTATAAGAAAAGAAATGAAATAAAATACATTAATTCATTAAAAGTAAAATTTAGAAATGCTTTTATTGTACCAGAGGGTGGAACTAACTACCTAGGAGTAAAAGGTTGTGAAGAGATTTTAAATAAAGAAGATAGTTTTTTTGATGTAATTTGTTGTCCAGTGGGTTCTGGCGGCACAATTTCTGGTTTAATCAATTCAAAAAATAATCTCCAAAAAATTTTAGGTTTCTCAGCATTAAAAGATAGTAAGATAAAAAATGTAATTACTAAATTTGTTAATAATAATGATTGGAAAGTATTTGATGATATGTTTTTTGGAGGTTACTCCAAAGTAGATTATGAATTAGTGAATTTTATTAATAAAACTTATGATCAAACAGGAATTTTATTTGATCCAATTTATAATTCTAAAATGCTTTTTCAAATTATATATATGATCTCAAATGATAAATGGCCATACGGAAAAAATATTTTATTAATTAATACAGGGGGAATACAATCAATAGATGAAATCAATTTACGATTAAAGAAAAAAGGATGTGTAACTATAAACCACTAATATTTATTTTTTTATTTTTTTTAAGTTCGTGTGGAGTTAAAAAACTTTCCTATAAAAAAAAGAATCCTAAAAAAATTGAAAATAAATCTAACAGATCAATCAATCGTTTTTTCAATTCAATGTCCAGTGAAGAAAGAACACATTGGTATGTAAATACATATTCAAAAATAGCAATAAGTGAGATGAAAAAGTTTGGAATTCCTGCAAGTATAACAATGGCACAGGGAATTTTAGAATCTAGCTCTGGACGTGGACAGTTAGCTTTAAAATCAAATAATCATTTTGGAATTAAATGCCATTCTGGATGGAAAGGAAAGAAAGTGTATCATGATGATGATGAGAAAGGAGAATGCTTTAGAAAATATAAAAACCCTGAAAAATCATATAGAGATCATTCTATTTTTTTAGAATCTAGAGATAGATATAATTCATTGTTTAAGTTAAGAAAAAATAATTATGTGAAGTGGGCTGTTGGTTTGAAACAAGCCGGTTATGCAACTGATCCTGCGTATGCAGAAAAATTAATTTCTCTAATTGAAAGATATGAATTGTGGAAACTAGATGGTTCAAAAAAACCTTTAAATTCCAGAAAAGAAAAGAAAAATGATAAAAATTATAAACCAGTAACTAAGAAGAAAGAAATTAAAATATCTTCTGACAGCTATGTTGTAAAAAAGGGAGATACATTATATTCTATTTCAAAGAATTTAAAAATTAGTATAACTGATTTAATTAATATAAATAATATTTCTGGAAATAATTTAAGTATAGGTCAAGTTCTAAAATTAAAATAAATGCTATATAAAAGAAGCAGTGAATTATTTATAGAAGCAAAGGAGTTCATTCCAGGAGGAGTCAATTCTCCGGTTCGTGCATTCAAATCGGTTGGTGGGATACCAATCTTTGCTTCTAAAGCTAAAGGAGCATATGTATTTGATGAAGACGGAAATCGTTTTATTGACTACATATCTTCTTGGGGTCCCATGATTTTAGGTCATGCTCATCCAAATGTAATTAAAGCAATTTCTGAAACAGCTAAGAACGGAACTTCTTTTGGAATGCCAACTTCATTGGAAACCGATCTTGCCAAATTGTCTCTATCAATGGCTCCTGGAATGGAAAAAATTAGATTTGTGAATTCAGGAACGGAAGCCTGTATGAGCGCAATTAGATTAGCAAGAGGGTTCACCAAAAAAGACAAAATAATAAAATTCGCGGGATGTTATCATGGGCATTCTGATTCTTTTTTAATTGAGGCAGGTAGTGGAGTGGTTACTTTTGGAACCCCAAATAGTCCTGGTGTAACGGAGGGAACAGCTAAAGACACTTTAATTGCCCCTTATAATGATTTAAGCTATGTAAAAACACTTTTTGATAATAATAGAGATCAAATTGCAGCAATTATTATTGAACCAGTGGCTGGGAATATGGGTTGTATTGTTCCAAAAAATGGATTTATTGAGGGGCTAAGAAAATTATGTGATGAAAACAATTCCCTTTTTATTTTTGATGAAGTTATGACCGGTTTTAGACTTGCACCCGGTGGGGCACAGGAATTACTTGGTTTTAAGGCGGATATAGTAACTTACGGAAAGGTTATTGGAGGCGGCTTACCTGTTGGAGCATTTTCATCAAGAAATGAAATCATGAAGGAATTATCCCCAGATGGAGCTGTGTATCAAGCTGGCACTCTTAGTGGCAATCCTCTTGCAATGAGTGCGGGTATTGCTACTTTACTGGAATTAAAAAATAATAATAAAATTTATCAAAGCTTGGATGATAAAGCTTCATATTTAGAAAAAGGAATGAAAGATGTATTAAAAAAAACAACTCTAGATTTTAGAATAAACCGTTTAGGATCTATGATATCGTTACATTTTTGCTCTGATGAAGTAGTAGATTTTAAATCTGCCCAATTAGGTAACAACGATACTTTTAAAAAGTATTTTCATGGTATGTTAAGTGAAGGTATTTACCTTCCTCCAAGTGCTTTTGAAAGCTATTTTTTAAATGATGCCCTCACTTACAGCGATATAGACTTAACAATTGATGCTTTAAAAAAAGTTTCAAAAACTCTTTAGATAGGCTTTCCAATTAAGATTTTATTTATTTTGGCTGCCGCTGTTTCAAGATGCATTTTACTCATCTTGTCAGAATTCTTTTTTAAAGATTTTTTAATATCTTTTCTCAATTCCAATAATTGACCGACACTGATTGTTCTTATATCTGATTGACTAACCTTTACAGTAGTAACATAATTTCTTGCCCAAGATGGGGTAGAGCCTTGCTCTTCGTTCATTATGTAATTGATTCTATCTAAATATGCTAACTGTAAATTTCTTCTATAGACATCAATTGTTTTATTTGTGTAAATTTCTTCCCAAATACCATTTTTTAAATCAGACATCATTTCAATTAATGTATAGGCATTATTTCCATTAATTGATTCGTTTTCAATTAATCTTGCCATTTTTCCAAAATCTAAAATACTGTTCAATGTTCTAGATTGAGTTGCTCTTATTCTGTTAATATTTCCAGCAAATTCTATTTTATTTAAGATGTTTTTATCAATCATCCATGTTGGTGTTTTGAAAAGTTCTCTTTGAAGAAAGTTCATGCAATTTTTTTGATGAGATTTTTCAACATGAGAATAAACTGGACCTGTTTGATCATATGTTTTATAATATTGATATATACCACCAATATTTGAACTTACGTGTCCCATATAACGATTGAATTGAGATAATACTTGTCCGTACATTGTATTTAAATCACTATAATCTTTCCCTTTTTCCTCAGTCCATTCAATTAGATTAGGGATAATTCTTTTTAAATTAAGTATTCCATACTGACTGGCTTTGACCGCATTATCTCCTAAATCTTCAGTTTGTGAACTAGGATCTATTCCAGCACTACCAAATCTATGGAGTTTACTATCTTGATTGTCAAGTATCCATTTATCTAAAGTTTCTTTTTCATCTTCAGCATTTTTTGCTTCAAGAATTGGACGATAACCCCACTTCACAGAGTGTTTGTCATAAACTCCTACATTAGGCATTAGAGCTACTCCTTTATCTTCAGGTTGAGCTATATAATTAAATCTTGCGTAGTCCATAATTGATGGGGCTGTTCCATATTTTTTTGTAAATGTTGCAGATCTTAATGAGTCTACAGGATAAGCGCTACTGCTTCCCATATTATGAGGTAATCCTATTGTGTGACCAACTTCATGTGCCGAAACAAATCGAATTAATCTACCCATAACCTCATCTTTGAAAGAGACCCCTCTAGCTTCTTCATTAATTGCAGAAGTTTGAACAAAAAACCAGTTCCTTAAAAGAGTCATAACATTATGATACCAATTAATATCAGATTCTAAAATCTCACCTGATCTTGGATCACTAACATGTGGACCATTCGCATTGGGAATAGGAGATGCTAAATATCTTATTACTGAGTATCTGGCATCTTCTGGACTCCATTCAGGATCTTCTTCTTTTGTTGGTGGGTCTTTGGCAATTATAGCATCTTTGAATCCCGCTTCTTCAAAGGCAACCTGCCAATCTTCAACGCCTTGTTTGATATACTTTCTCCACTTAACAGGAGTTGCTCTATCAATGTAATAAACTATCTGTTTTTTTGGAGTCACAAGCTCCCCTCTTTTAAACTTTTCAATATCTTCATCCTTTACTTCTAATCTCCACCTGTCTAAATATTTTAATGACTTACTTTCTTGGACATCTAAACCATAATCTATTTGGCTTCTAGCAAACCAACCTACTCTCTGATCAAAATATCTTCTTTTCATTGGAACTTT
>CEVX01003243.1_pt1 | contig 11787 bp, 20 predicted proteins | sample 356561 | NCBI WGS metagenome assembly CEVX01 (sample SAMEA2623886, study PRJEB7988) | marine metagenome | biome: marine biome (ENVO:00000447); feature: surface water layer (ENVO:00002042); material: "saline water (ENVO:00002010), including plankton (ENVO:xxxxxxxx)" | depth 5 m | reverse complement strand
ATGCAATCTTACAGCTCCTATCCCAGATGTGGTGTGTATCAACATTTACCTCTTGCGTTTGATCACATTCACAAAATCGAGCTGTTCGTGTCGCATGCACCACCAGTGGCGCCTTGCAGGCTTAAGATCTGAATCCCCCATCACCCGGCCTGCCCTCGAGGCAGGTTTTTTTTTGGCCGCACACCATCCATGGTGTTTGGGGTGAATCGGAGCCCCCAGGCATCACCAGGGAAGCAACTGTCCATTGGCATGCCAGAAACAGCCACTGGTTTCGAGGGTCAGGGCATCAACCCGTTCCAGCAGCCCTCGAACCGACTGCTCCGGTTCGATCCCACTGGAATTGAAACGGATCATCCGGGTGCGAACGAGCCCTGGATGGAGCAGGGCCACTGCAATGCCGTTCGGCTGCAGGTCAATCGCCAGGGATCGGCCCGCCATGTTGAGAGCCACCTTGGACATCCGATAGCCGTAGGAACCGCCGGAGCTGTTGTCGTCGATTGAACCCATTCGGCTGGTCATCAAAATCAGCTTCGAGCCATGCGGCATCTGCGGAACCAGGGCCCGGCTGAGCTGCAACGGAGCCAGAGCATTCACCTCGAACTGCAGCCGGATCGCCTCAACATCGAGATCGGACAACCCCATCGACTGGAGAATCCCCGCATTGAGGATCACGAGATCCAGCTTCAGGCCATCCAACCGAAGCAACAGTGCGGCCACGGCATCGGCATCCGTCAACTCAACACCCGCTTCGATGCGAATCCCTAAGGCCTCAAGCTCCGGGCTCGGCTCACGGCAGATCGCCACCACCTGATCCCCCCGCGCCTGCAGCTGACGGCAATACTCCAGACCGATGCCGCGATTGGCACCGGTCACAAGAGACGTCTTCATCGCTGACGCATGGACGTCCACAACTGCCGCGCCCACTGAAGCCACTGCGGCCAGCCCTGCAGCGTTGAACCGGCTGACGGTCGTTCCAGCACCGCCGCCGGAACGGGATGACCAGCCGGTTCAAAACCATCAAATGCAATCAACGCATCCCGGGCCCCCTGCAGATCATGTTGCAACGAGCGCTGTGTCAGAGAACGGCTGCTGCGATAACGAGCTGTTGCCATGAACGGGTCTGCGCGTACTTCAACAGGTCTGGCAAAGCCAGCGCCATCAGACCAGGTGCGGTGACGCTTCTTCATCACAGCGTTTCCTTGATGATCCGGTTGCCTGAATCAGTCGCTGGAAGCGGAGCAGGCCACAGCAACCTTGCCCTTCATCGTCAGCAGGCGTTGATTGTTGTACTCGTACTCAGCAATCAGCTGGTTGTAATCCATCCCCTGCTCCTCCAGATGTCGGCAACGGGCGTAATCACGCATCAGGCCGTTGTGCTTCTCATAGAGCACGTTGTATTCGCGGTTGTAGTTACACCAGAGAGCTTTGCTCGGCGCCGCTTTGATCTTGCTCACGCTGGCCTGAGCCGTCTTCTCGGAAACACTGATCTGATCTCGAATCGAGAGGCAGTAGCTGCTCTCCACCTTGGCGGTGTTCGCCAGAACCCCGATGGGAACAGCGAACGACAGAAGGCCAACGACCCAGATCAGCTTCCGCTTCGGACGTGTTGTCATCCGCTCAGAACGCTTGGACAAAAACCAAAGTAATGCTGGTTCCATCGGCCCTGACGCGCCATGTAAAGGCTGCATGACAAGCCGAAACTGCGCTCTAGCCTTCGACCAATCGATGGGGATCGATGAATGACCATCTGCTCGATGAGTTGATTCAGATGGACACATGGGATTGGTGGAAGAGCCAGTTGTTTGTGCTGCGGGAACAATCGGAATACGCCGAAGCAGAGGCCTTGTTCCACGAATTCAAGATCAACGCCAAGACCTGACCGATCAAGGACACCAGGGTGATGAACATCCAGAGCCAGGCCATTCCGGTTTCGCGAATGCGGTGATGGCTTGGATCTGAAAATCAGGTTCATCACAAACAGCTGCCGACGACACAGCCGCTCGAGCTGTTGGTGCCTTAAAGACTTTTGGTGAGCACGTTTCACCCACACTGTTCAGCGATGGCGCTCTGATGCCTTTGTTTTCCTGCAAGGAGTGCGGCATGAGGATCGAACGCTCGATGGCGACCTATTGGAAACACAAAGGTCACGTTCTTTGCTCCTCCTGCCAGGACCGACGTGACGGAATTCAGCAACTGGACACAATCCAGGCAAAAGACGGCCGAATGCCAAACCTGTGACAACGGCAACATCGCAGAAGCATCAATCACGAAAAAATCAGTTTCAACACACACCACATAAATCACCATGGGATTTCTTGCCGTAGCGGGCTGCATGTTGCTTGCCGCCACCATGTCCGCAGTGCTGACTCAGAAATCGCCCAAGGCCTGATCATCAGACTCAGACCAACATGTTGATCAACCTGGACCAAGTCCAGGTTTTTTTGTGCGTTAAGAAAAGCTTCGTTGGATGACGTAATCCCGAAGACATTCGGGCCAATCAAACAACGCGGACAAGAACAAACGAACCTGACTGCATCTGCAAATAGTTAATGATCACCATTCAGGTCCTCACAGGTCAAGGCTGGATGAATGAAGACCAACATCCCACGCGCGATATGGCTTTCTGGCACGCCCGAGCCAAAAGTGACGCATCGGGCCAGACCTATCGGCTTGTCAGCAACGACCAGAATCTTGTTTGCTTGCTTACAGCGAAAGGGTCCGACTGTTGGGACATCGAGACGGAACTGGTTGCCTGAACGCGCATTTGCGTAGCAACACTTACTTCAGGTCAGCGTACGCCCTGTAACAGTAAGAAGATCCCCGGAGAGGGGTCATGCGTCGATCCGGGGAGGGTTTAGGGAACCCTCCTTTTTTGTGCCCAGCCGCAGCAACTACTGGCCTGAATCAAGCCGCTTCGGCTGATATTCACAGACGTCCAGATACAACCCTTTGGCATCCTCATGGCGGCCAGCATCGATCAGGGCCTGAACATGGTCTCGCCACCACTGGGAGATAAAGGCATCGGTATTGGTCGACGTGTTGGAACGTGGATGAAACGTTGACGCCATGGCCCGAAGGCGGTTTTTGAAGCCTGAGAACAACAAAAAGCAGATCCAGAAAAGCTGTTACGCAGCGTCAGCGGTTGTTGTTACACACAACAGAAATCAACACCATCACCGAGATCAAGATTCCATAGCAGCTGAAACACTCTTGAGCAAGATCTCAACAGAACGTGGTGCGAGCAGGACTCAGCTGATTTTTCGACGCTGAGGCACAACACTCCAAACCATCGATCCAACATTCGCCCCAGCGTTGCTGCGGCAACAGTGCGCAAGACCTAACAGGACTCCGAACGATCACCATCCGGAGGATGAATCGGAGCTAGGGAGTGGTCGTTGCAAACTCCGGCTCTCTGATGCTGCGTTCCATCCCGCCCATCGCCGGCCGAGAAGCAGAGCTGCTGATGGCGATGCAGACCAACGCTCCGGTGTGGAGTGGCCAGAGCAATTTGAACCTGGGGCAGATGCGCTCAGGATTCGCCTGTGCCCTGCACATGCACCAGCCCACCATCCCAGCTGGTGTTGATGGTGCGCTGATCTCGCATCTGCAGCACATGTTGAATCACCCCGACGAAGGCGATAACCACAACGCCGAACCATTCGCTCAGTGCTACCGCCGGATGGCGGATCTGATACCGCAACTGATCGAGGAAGGTTGCAATCCGCGGATCATGCTGGATTACTCCGGCAACCTGCTCTGGGGTGTGAACCAGATGGGCCGGAACGACATCACCGGGGCCCTTCGTTATCTGGCCTGTGACCCTGTGATGCAACGCCACGTCGAATGGCTGGGCAGTTTCTGGAGCCACGCGGTTGCCCCCTCAACACCGATTCCTGATCTGAAATTGCAGATCAGTGCATGGCAGCACCAGTTCGCTGATCTGTTCGGATGCGAAGCACTGCAGAGGGTGCGGGGGTTTTCCCCACCGGAGATGCACCTGCCGAACCATCCCGACACATTGCACGCCTTCATCTCAGCGTTGAAGGAACACGGCTACCGCTGGCTGTTGGTGCAGGAGCACAGCGTTGAAACGCTTCAGGGCGAACCGTTGAGCCAGCAACAGAAATATCAACCCAACCGCCTGATTGCACGAAACAGCCACGGCGACACCGCTGAGATCACGGTGTTGATCAAAACCCAGGGGTCCGACACCAAGCTGGTGGGTCAGATGCAGCCCTGTTACGAGGCCATGGGTCTGCAGCAGCAGACCAGGGAAGGCCGGCAACTTCCTTCCCTCGTGAGTCAGATCGCCGATGGCGAGAACGGCGGCGTAATGATGAACGAATTCCCAGAGGCGTTCCGGCAAGCCAACCAGCGGATCCGGGATTCAGGTGATGGTTGCGTTGCCGTCAACGGAAGCGAATACCTCGAACTGATTGAGGCCAGCGGTTTCGACAGCGCACAATTTCCACCCGTTCAGGCGGTGCAGCAACAGCGCCTGTGGAATGCGTTGACTGAACCCATCTCTCCTCAAGCTGTGCAGAAGGCCATCGACCGGCTGCATGGGGAAGACGATGGCTTCCATATCGACGGGGCATCCTGGACCAATGACCTGAGTTGGGTGAAGGGATACGACAACGTTCTGGAGCCGATGCAGCAGCTCAGTGCCCACTTTCATGCCCGCTGGGATGACGCCGTGACCGAGCAGCCCTCCACCACCGGAGACGCTGCTTATCAGGCTTGCCTTCTGTATCTGCTGCTCAGTGAGACCAGCTGCTTCCGTTACTGGGGACAGGGTCTCTGGACCGAATACGCCAGAACCCTGGTGCAAAAGGGGGAAGCTTTGTTGCAGCAGATGCCAATCGTTCGCGCCTAGCTTCAGTCCAGCTTTGGATGAAGCACCGAGGAGCGTTCCATGTCTTACGAGCCAGGCACACCCGAGTGCCGCGTTCTCATTCGCAGCAAAGATCAGATCGAAACCATGCTGCTCGACCTCGCCAAGTTGGATGGAACGGATCTGATCCTGCAGCAACTGCGTCAGGTTCATCGGCAGCTTGAAGGCCTCCACGATCTGAGACGCGCCTCCTGAAATTGCGTTTCGTCCAATTCTGAGAACATCGGTTCACAACCCGTTACAAACGTGTAATGTTGTGTAAACAGGAGCTACTTCATGGGCGATTACTCAACTGCAATCCTTGGGATGGTGGTCGTCGGTGTTGCACTTACGTCTGCTGTGGTCTTCGCACTGATGCGTCCAAGTGACCTTCCTGAATTCGATCAAAACAATCGCTGATCGAGCCATGGATCTATTCACTGAAGTATTGATCGCCATCGCAGATATCAGCATTGCCCTGTTGGTTGCCGTTTCTCTCCCTCCGACCAAAACTGCTGGCTGATCAACTCGCATCCCTCAACCGAAATTCCAGAAAAAGGCACGTCGCATCATTTTTTCTGTTTCTTTCAATCAGGTCTGCGCAACGAACCCGCATCCATTGATCTGTTTCACTCCAGAGCGTTAGCCGATAGCGGCGCTCAAGTGTTTGTCCAGCTCCGTCCAAACTTTTGCTTTCTCTCTTGAGACCCTAAAAAATTCCTGATCGATCCGGTGAATTGGTCAGCTGTTCCTGTAAATGTGAAATATAAATCCAGATTGACGTAATAAGTCACTCACATTGACCAGTATTTTCTTGCAGCTGCTTCCATCGATCGATCATGGAAGGCAAGCTTGAACGTTTCAAAGATCAGCGCTTACTCCGGTCCCATCTGCGCTCCAGCAACTGGCGAAACTCCTCTGTGTTCTCCTGAGGTGTTTCTTCCTTTCGGGCTCTCCAGGGAGCGGTGAGAGTCCAGAACTTCCACAGAGAAGCGAACGCCACAACAACCCAGGCCAACAGAAACCAGGCAGGAGTCGGCACAGCAACGAGTCAGTTCGGGTCCATGATGCAATCAATGGATCCGGAAGTGCGTTTTTTTGTCATCAGCCAGCTGCTGGTGATCATTGTGCCGGTGGGGCTCTTGTTTGCTCTGTGGATTGGCATGCTCAGCTGGGAGCGCCGTCGTTGAGCACGCGGTTCAACGACGGATTTTGCTGACGTCAATCACTGCCACCACCTGATTCCAGCTGTCGTTGACGATCCGATACGTCCGCAGCGTGGCCATCGACTTGGTGCGGGCACTCACGAATGCTTTGAACTCCGTCTTGAAACAGAGCTCCTTCACCCACGTGCCACAGGGATCCTGGCGTTCTATGCAAAACACGACGAAACAGGACATCTCTCTCCATCAGACCTCTGATGCAGCCGAAGCACCGCAAAACAACAGATGACGTTCGGGATCATGCTGAAATCGGCCCATTGACGAATTGACAGGATCGAATGACCGCTCTTGCAAGCCTGTTACTGCCGGTGCTGATGCTGTTTCACCTTGTGGGACCAGTCCCCCCGGATCTTGGTGTGCATGCCGGGGAACTCAGCCCTTGCGAAAGCCCCGCGCACTGCAGTCGCTCCCGCTGGCTCAGGGATAACCCTGAGGCTGATTTAACCGTTCTGGCAGCAGCAGTGGCAGCAATGCCGCGAACAGTGGTGGTTGATCAGAGCGACCACTATCTGCACGCGGAAGCGAGCAGTGCCCTGTTCGGGTTTGTGGATGATCTCGAGCTGCTCGCGGATGACACTGCCATCCAGGCCCGCTCGGTCTCCCGGCTAGGGGAGTCCGATCTCGGGGTGAATGCAGCCCGGCTTGCAGAGCTTGAGGCCCTGCTTGAGAACTGACTCTCTCCGGCTCAGACCTTGGCTCGGCGGAACTGGCGGATGTCGTGCGTCATCTCGCGCAGCCCCGCCAGAAAGCCGATGACGGTGAAACTGCTGAAGCCCACAATGAGCACGGTTTCAAGCAGAGCATGGGGGTCCGCAAGCAGAGCGGGCCAAGCTGTCGTGAGTGCTGTCATTTCGGCACAATCGCCATTGCCCTGTTGGTAGCAATCCTTCCGCCGCATCGACATGCACGACATCATTTGTCCGCACTGCAGCAAGGCCTTCAAGGTGGATGAAGCCGGCTATGCCGACATTCTTAAACAGGTGCACGACAGAGAATTCGAGCAGCAGCTCAACAAACGCCTGGCTCTGGCGGAACAGGACAAACGCACTGCCATTGAGCTGGCGATGGCGAAGAAACAGAGCGAGCTGCAGGAGCTTGAAGCACAACTGCGCAGCCGGGATGTTCAGCAGCAACTGGCGGTGAAGCAGGCGGTGACAGCGTCAGAGAAGCAACGCGATCTACTGGCGACAGAACTTCGGCAATTGCGGGACACCAGCGCCACTGCCGCCCAAGTGGCGGAGAGCCGGTTTGCCAAGGAGATTCAGACCATCAACCTCCAGAAAGAGGGCGAACTGAGAGATTTACGGGCGCGCCTGGATGCCAGCGGCATGCAGACGAAGTTGGCGGTGACCGAAGCGCTCACTGGACTCGAAAAGGAGCGTGATCAGCTGCGCAGTGAACTCGGCCACAGCGAACTGAAGCATCAGCTGGCCGCCCAGACGATGAAGGAGCGCTACGAGATCCAGATCCAGGATCGCGACCAGGCGATCGAACGCCTGCGGGATATGAAAGCCCGCCTCTCCACGAAAATGGTGGGTGAGACCTTGGAGCAGCACTGCGAAACGGAGTTCAATCGCATTCGTGCCGCCGCCTTTCCTCGCGCCTACTTCGAGAAGGACAACGACGCCCGCTCAGGCAGCAAGGGGGATTACATCTTCCGCGATAGCGATGAGGCAGAAAACGAAATCGTTTCGATCATGTTCGAAATGAAGAATGAGTCGGACACAACGACAACAAAAAAGAAGAACGATGATTTCCTCAAGGAACTGGATAAAGACCGCACCGAGAAGAACTGCGAATACGCCGTGCTCGTTTCACTTCTCGAGCCGGAAAGTGAGCTTTACAACTCAGGCATCGTCGACGTTTCCCATCGCTTTCCCAAGACCTACGTCATCAGGCCTCAGTTCTTTATTCCCTTCATCACACTTCTGCGCAACGCAGCCCTCAAATCTCAGGAGGTCAAGGCTGAACTTGCGCTGGTGAAGGCACAGAACATCGATGTGACCAACTTCGAAAACGATCTGGAAAGCTTCAAAAACTCGTTTGCTCGCAACTACGACCTGGCTTCTCGACGCTTCCAGACAGCAATTGATGAAATCGATAAATCAATCGATCATCTTCAGAAGACCAAAGACGCCCTCATGGGAGCCGACCGCAACCTGCGCCTTGCGAATGACAAGGCTCAGGACGTGACTGTGAAAAAACTCACCCGCCGCAATCCCACCATGGCTGCAAAGTTTTCCGAACTCAGCGATCAGGATTCCGCTTGAACGACTCCAGCCCTACCGCCACCTGCAGTCATGCCATCGAAACCGCGTAACCGAATCGGCGAGATCTACGGCCGGCTCACTGTGATTCGTCCTTCGGAGAAGCGGACGAAATCCGGAAATGCCTACTGGTGGTGCCGTTGCAGCTGCGGAAATGAGCGCGAGGTGCCAAGCGACAAGTTGTCCCACAACACAGCAAGACGAAAACCAATAGTGCAGGCCTGTGAAGACTGCTCCAGAGAAATGCAGGTGGAAGCCGTTTACCGCAAGAACGATCGGGAGGAAACGGACCGCCGGGAGGAGGCCATCGCCAATCGAAAGGAATTAAGGGGGGAGGTTCCAGATCGATGGCTCAACCTGCCCTTGACCGATGCCCATGCAAGGGAACTGGGACAGACGTTGTTTTTTCGGGGCAACCACTGCCTCAGAGGTCACTTGGCTCCCTACAGAATTAACGGGGGCTGTCTGGCTTGCGCGGGTCAGAGCCCTTCAGCGAAAGATTTGCCGTCAACCACGCCCAAAGGGTCATGACGGAGGCTCCGAAAGCGAGCAGGGCGATGAGTTTGGTCTCCATCAGAGAAAATCGAAATCGTCCTCGGACTCACCCGAGAAAGCATTCATCACCAGTGCTGACAATGGAATGACGACTGCTGCGGCAACAAGAATTTCCACTCAACTGTTTTCGTTGACGCAACACTACTTAATATCGCTTTACAAACAGTGTTTTTAGCGACTTTTTCGTTTCAGCTGAGTGGAAATACCCAAGCTCAGGGGCAGTGCAGTCAGGCTGCGTTCAAAGCCCGAAAACCGTGCCGATCAAGTTGGCCGGATGGGAGGAGGTGGCAGCTCGGCCACGTTCGAGTTGATAGGCCATCACCGCATGAGCCGAAAAACGGATCGCCGAAAGAACGGCCAAACCGATGCAGATTGGGCAGTGCGTTAGTCCCATGACCACGACGATCCCAGCTCTGACGAGTGAATGGAGCGAACCGTTCCATTTCTTGATATCCAGATTCATCTTTCAAACAGTCATCGAGCTCGCATCAGCCCTGAGCAGTTCCAATTGTTGAGCAACTCACCAGAGCCTGGCTGTTAAGATCACTTTTTGCTCTCAGCCTCGGGTAACGGATGAGTCAGGTCACAGTCGGCGAAAACGAAGGAATTGAATCAGCGCTGCGACGTTTCAAGCGCTCTGTCGCCAAAGCCGGCATTTTCTCAGACCTGCGCCGAATTCGTCACCACGAGACTCCTGTTGAGAAGTACAAGCGCAAACTGAAGCAGCGCTCCCGCAACCGCCGTCGCTGAGTTCAGGCGCAATCAATTTCTTATTAAGGGCAGGTTTCGAAGACCTGCCTTTTTTGTGTTGTTCAAACGTCCGCGGTGCTGATCCATCAGTGCATCAGAAACGGCGTGACCAGCAAGAAAAAAGTCAGCTAGCAACTTCAGGGCGTCCACAGGGTGTATCCGGCTACGGGAGAGCTGTGCCGATTGTCCACAGACGGTTCTGGATTTCGCCAGAATCGCCTGACGCCAGTTGTTTTGAATCACCCCTTGTTGTTGCCGTTTAATCCGTTCTGCCCCATCAGCGCTGCCAAGGTTGCAGGGCTCAAAGCAACTGTGAGCCTGTTGCTGCTGATGCTCCTCAAATCAAAGCTGCTGCGCATCAAGATGTCGCTGCTGGGGTCGTTGATCGGTTTTGCCCTGCTCGTGGGTTTCCTGCTCAGCACAGGTCTGCTGACTCTCGTGACCGGTGGAGCGCTCGCTTATGCCGCATCCAAAAACAGGAGCAACTGATTCATGAAGTCACGTCTTGGCCTGTTGAGCGGCATCGGTTTGGCCGCTCTTGGTGTAGGTGGTCTTGCAGCCGGCGGTATTGCCTGGAATTTCAAGGGGCGTCCGCTCGGACTCGGAACCACGGTTGCCTCCTTGGTTGTGATCGGGATCAGTCTGGTCATCCTGCGGCCTCAGCCCAGTGAACCTGTGATGGAACCGGAAGGATTCGATCAATTTTCAACATCCGGCATTTCACTGAAGCGTCCTCAGATCTCCGTGCTGGGTGCCCTTCTGGCGACCTCCGGAACATTGGGTCTGGCAGCCTCCGGTATCGCTTGGAATTTCAAGGGCATTGAAATCGGCCTCACGGGAACACTCACATCCCTGCTTGCGCTGGCGTTCAGTGTTCTTTTCCTCTGGCCTGTAGGGAACAAAAAGCCTGCCCAACCAGTACCAAGCCAGGCTCAAGCCAAACCCGCTGATGACCCTGTTCAGGTGATGGAACAGCCTGAATCAGATCCTGGTCCGCAGCTCACAACAGCTGAAGCGATTCTCAAGGAATTGGCTGACCAGCAGGAGAACGCTCCAGCCGTTGCTTTAAGCACCTTCGCCCCGGATAATCTCATGCCGGGCCAAGGTCTCAACAGCCGTAACCGCAAGGCAGGGGCTTCCCTGGGTCGTTACCGTCGCATGGCGGAAGACCTGTTCCGAAGTTGAGCAAGCAGCAGCGATAGTTGTCGATGCCAGGGAGTGACGTCGACAGTCGGACGTTTTACTTCAGGTGAAACGTTCACTTCATTCATTTCCTGACGCAGTTGACGTAGGACCGGGATCAGCACGATCCCGAACACGACAGAAAAGAGCAATAGGAACGGCAACAGCGAAAACAACCAAATTGTGGCCACGGTTGTCATCACAGCAGTGGCCACATAACGAAGCCAGCGCGGTGCCTGTCGTCCAGGTAATTGCTTCATGGTTCGTCTGAACAGCTCTGTCGAAAAATTTTTTCGAGCTCATCACGGAAGGCATTTGCTGTGAGGGGCTCCGCCAGGCGGCGCCGCTGATTGCGCTTCATTAATGAGCTGATCCACCAGATCTGGAGAACAGCAAAAAGAGCTGCAGTGATTGCCAGGCTGACGCTGGCACTGTTCCACACGATCAGCAATGGATCAATAGGTGGATTGCGGCAAGGTAAAGCCCGATTGCATATGCCCGATATCGAGCAACACCCAGGTGAGCCAGATCAGAACTGCAGCGACACCGGCACCGGCGGCAACCTTTGCCACCGATCGACCGATCATCTCCATCAAGCTGACCTCTTTCATCGGACCTGCAACAGACCGTTCAATTCTGCCGTGATCGTCAAACAACCGGGCCACAAAGCCTCCCCCGTGGCGGGGTTGGTGAATCTCCAGCTGCAGCAGCCGTCAGAGAGACAAGCCCGAGCACAGTTGACCAACAATGCCCTGCCCAGTGAACAGCTCAGTCAGTAGGCCGATCAGAAAACCGAGCATTGCCAAACGACCGTTCAGCATTTCGGCACGGGTCATTTGCTCAGCCTGAATCTGGGCCTTGGCGGCATCCTGATACCAGTCTTCACGGCACTGGCTGGGGGACTTGACCATGCATCTGATCCATATGAAGCGATGTT
>CEVX01051977.1_pt1 | contig 11843 bp, 8 predicted proteins | sample 356561 | NCBI WGS metagenome assembly CEVX01 (sample SAMEA2623886, study PRJEB7988) | marine metagenome | biome: marine biome (ENVO:00000447); feature: surface water layer (ENVO:00002042); material: "saline water (ENVO:00002010), including plankton (ENVO:xxxxxxxx)" | depth 5 m | reverse complement strand
TTTGTTATTGATCGTAATTCTTTTTTTTGAGCAAAAATAGAGCAAAAGCTTGTCGTTACTAATACTAGTATTAAATATATTCTCATTACATAGAGTTTTTATAATTATTCTTCTTTAAGGGTATTTTTTTGAGAGTTTTCAGAGCTTGACTTTATACCATCAGTAACATCTTTTTTAGTCTCATTCTCTTCAACTTCTTCTTCTTTCATAACCTTGGCAACTGCAGCAATGGAATCAGTACCTTTTAAGTTTATAAGCTTTACCCCTTGTGTGGCACGACCCATCACTCTTAGATCTTCCACTGCCATTCTAATTGCAATTCCTGATTTATTAATAATCATTAAGTCGTCCTCGTCAGTCACATTTTTTATCGATACTAAACTACCTGTTTTTTCAGTAACAGAAATAGTTTTAACCCCTTTTCCTCCTCTATTAGTAATTCTATAATCATCCAAGTGAGATCGTTTTCCATATCCATTCTCAGAAACAACTAATATATTACTATCCATATCATTAACAGAAATCATACCAATGACAGAGTCTTTGTCACTAGCAAGGGTAATTCCCCTTACCCCAGAAGCACCACGTCCCATAGGACGTGTTTTAGCCTCCTCAAAGCGGATAGCTTTTCCAGATTTAAGTGCTAACATCACCTGACTTTCACCAGTAGTAAGTTTAGCCTCTAATAGCTCATCACCTTCTCGAATGGTAATTGCATTAATCCCATTGGTACGGGGTCTTGAATATTTTTCTAATGAGGTTTTCTTTACCTGACCCATTTTAGTTGCCATTATAACATAATGTGCATTTATATAATCTTCATCTTTAAGGTTTTGTGTACAAATAAATGCCTTCACTTTGTCGTCTTGCTCAATATTAATTAAGTTTTGAATTGCACGGCCTTTCGACGTTTTACTCCCCTCAGGTATTTCATATACACGCATCCAAAAACATTTTCCTTTTTGAGTGAAAAACAGCATATACTGGTGATTAGTACCTACAAACAGATGTTCTAAAAAGTCCTCATTTCGAGTTGTAGATGCTTTTTGGCCAACTCCACCTCTATTTTGAGTTCTGTACTCTGTTAAAGAGGTTCTTTTAATGTATCCTGCATGTGAAATTGTAATAACCACTTGTTCATTAGGTATCATATCTTCAATTGACAAATCTCCACCAGCATACTCAATAATAGAACGACGTTCATCTCCATATTTGTCTTTTACCACCAATAGCTCGTCTTTAATGATTTGCATACGGCGTTCTTTTTTCTCTAGAATGTCCTTTAAATTATCGATAGTTTTCATTAAAGATTCGTATTCTGAACGGAGTTTATCCTGTTCTAAACCTGTAAGTTGACGCAGGCGCATTTCAACAATAGCCTTTGCTTGGATTTCGCTTAATTCAAAACGTTTTATAAGCTTTTGCCGAGCTTCGTCTGGATTAGATGAACCACGAATAATCTTTATAACTTCATCAATATTATCTGATGCAACAATTAGACCATCTAAGATATGTGCCCTTTCTTGTGCTTTTCGTAATTCATATTGGGTTCTTCGAACAACAACTTCGTGACGGTGGTCAACAAAGTGACGAATCATATCTTTTAAATTCAACATCTCTGGGCGACCATTGACCAGAGCTATATTATTAACACTGAATGATGATTGTAATGCAGTATATTTAAAAAGCTTATTAAGCACAATATTTGGAATTGCATCACGTTTTAATACATAAACTATACGCATGCCATTTCGGTCTGATTCATCACGGATTGTAGAAATTCCATCTAATTTTTTATCATTTACTAAATCGGCAGTTTTTTTTATCATGTCAGCTTTATTGACTTGATAAGGAATCTCAGAAATAATTATACATTCACGACCATTAACCTCTTCAATATTTGATTTAGCTCGCATAACAATACGTCCACGACCTGTTTCAAATGCTTCTTTAACTCCATCGTAACCATATATTATACCTCCAGTTGGAAAATCAGGAGCTTTAACATGCTGTATTAGCTCATCTATTTGAATACTATTATTATCAATGTAGGCTGTAATTCCATCAACAACTTCTGTGAGATTATGAGGAGGCATATTAGTAGCCATACCAACAGCTATTCCTGATGCGCCATTAACTAAAAGGCCTGGTATACGGGTAGGTAAAACTGTAGGTTCATGTAAAGTATCATCAAAATTTAATTTATGATCTACAGTCTCTTTTTCAATATCAGCAAGCATATCCTCTGATATTTTTCGCATGCGAGCCTCTGTATAACGCATTGCAGCTGGACTATCGCCATCAATTGAGCCAAAATTTCCTTGCCCATCAACTAACATATATCTTAAACTCCACTCTTGAGCCATTCGAACCATAGTATCATAAACAGATGTATCTCCGTGTGGATGATACTTACCTAATACTTCACCAACAATTCTAGCAGACTTTTTGTGTGCGGTATTTGACCTAACTCCTAACTCATGCATTCCGAATAAAACACGTCTGTGAACTGGCTTTAAACCATCTCTTACATCTGGTAAAGCCCTAGAAACAATTACCGACATCGAATAATCGATATAGGCAGATTTCATTTCATCTTCAATATTAATTGGAATTAACTTTTCTCCTTCAATCATATATATTTTTGTTGTGATTAAATCATCTTAGCTAATATATAAATTTCATAGATTTAAATATGGAAATAAACTTCTTTTTTTAGTCTATTTTATCAACAATTTTAAGATGTTAAAGATTAATAAAATTAAAGTGAGAAATTTTTATTTTTTAATTGTTTTTACTGTAGTTTATAACTAATTTTTTTTTTGTAATAATTTTTCAACTGTGACCTATAAAATTTTGTATTTTTATGAAAAATATATTTTCATGGATGACAATTTTTCACCCAGAGTTAAGGATGTAATATCTTACAGCAAAGAAGAGGCTCTACGCCTTGGTCATGATTTTATTGGAACTGAACACTTAATGTTAGGTCTTCTTAGAGATGGCCAAGGTAAAGCTATTGAAATTTTAGACGCTCTCGATATTGATTTGAGTCAGTTGCGTCGAAAAGTTGAGATCTTAAGTCCAGCTAACCCCAATACTGATGCAATGTCTTACGAGAAAAAAAACCTACATCTTACAAGACAAGCTGAACGAGCACTTAAAACTACATTTTTGGAAGCTAAATTATTTCAAAGTAAATCAATTAATACTGCTCATTTACTACTTTGTATTTTAAGAAATGAAAATGACCCTACTACTAAATTACTCAATAAATTACGAGTGAATTATGACAATGTCAAAGATCAGTTTAAATCAATGATAATCGAAAACGGTTCTACCTATTTAGAAACACCAACTTCAAAATCATTATCAGGTTCTGAAGATTCAAATGATGACGAATCAGATCATCAAGATGAAAATAGTGGATTTGAGAAAAGTGGAACATCAAAAACAAATAAAAAATCCAAAACACCTGTTTTAGATAACTTTGGACGCGACTTAACATCAATGGCTGAAGAAGGTAAACTTGACCCTGTTGTTGGAAGAGAAAAAGAAATTCAAAGAGTTTCACAAATTTTAAGCCGAAGGAAAAAAAATAACCCGTTACTTATAGGTGAACCTGGAGTGGGTAAGTCTGCCATTGCTGAAGGCTTAGCAAATAGAATTGTAAAACGAAAAGTTTCTAGAATCCTATTTAACAAACGTGTTGTAACCCTAGATCTTGCCAGTTTGGTTGCTGGAACAAAATACCGTGGTCAGTTTGAGGAGCGTATGAAAGCAGTTATGAACGAATTAGAAAAAAATAATGATGTTATATTATTTATAGACGAAATTCACACAATTGTGGGAGCTGGAGGCGCAACAGGCAGTCTTGATGCCTCTAACATGTTTAAACCAGCACTAGCAAGAGGAGAAATCCAATGTGTTGGAGCCACCACACTTGACGAATATCGGCAGCATATAGAAAAAGATGGTGCGCTTGAGCGTCGATTCCAAAAAGTTATTATTGAACCAACTTCTGTTGATGAAACAATTGAGATACTTGAGAATATAAAAAATAAATACGAGGAGCATCACAACGTTAACTACACTGATGAAGCTATCACTGCTTGTGTTAAACTCACAAGTCGATACATGTCTGATCGATTTTTACCAGACAAAGCTATTGACGCTTTAGATGAATCAGGCTCCAGAGTTCACATAACTAATATTGACGTCCCTGAGCAAATTACTGAGCTAGAAGCGGAATTAGAATCTGTAAGAAAAACTAAGAATTCTGTTGTCAAGAAACAAAAGTATGAAGAAGCCGCAAAGCTCAGAGACGATGAAAAACGCCTTGAAAAAAACCTTTCTGAAGCACAAAAAAAATGGGAAGCTGAATCTAAACTAAATAGACAAGTCGTAACAGAAGATAATGTAGCTGAAGTAGTTTCAATGATGACGGGTATTCCAGTTAATCGAATAGCACAAACTGAGGGAAACAAACTTTCATTACTACCAGAACTAATTAATGGTAAAGTAATAGGTCAAGACCAAGCTGTCTCCAAGGTTGTCAAAGCAATTCAGCGCAACCGTGCTGGACTAAAAGACCCTAATAAGCCCATAGGTTCATTTATATTTTTAGGCCAAACAGGGGTCGGTAAAACACAACTTGCTAAAGTCTTGGCCAATGAACTCTTTGATAGTTCTGATGCATTAATCAGAATTGATATGAGTGAGTACATGGAAAAATTTGCAATTTCAAGACTAGTGGGAGCTCCTCCTGGTTATGTTGGCTATGAAGAAGGTGGGCAACTTACTGAAAAGGTAAGAAGGAAACCTTATGCAGTTATTCTTTTAGACGAAATTGAAAAAGCTCACCCAGATGTTTTTAATATGCTTCTGCAAGTTTTAGATGATGGTTTTCTCACAGATAGTTTAGGACGAAAAATTAATTTTAGTAATACTATAATTATTATGACTTCAAATGTTGGGGCAAGAAAACTAAAAGACTTTGGCAATGGAGTTGGATTTGGAACTGCTGCTCAAAAACAACAAGAGAGTTCTAATGCTAAATCTGTAATTGAAAATGCACTTAAAAAAGCGTTCGCTCCAGAATTCTTAAACCGGATTGATGATGTAGTGGTTTTTAACAATTTAGAGAAGGAGGATATCAATAAAATTATTGACATCGAATTAGAAAAGTTACTAGATCGAATCAGTGAACTAGGATATAAATTAAAACTCACTAATAAAGCAAAAAAATTCATTTCAGAAAAAGGATTTGATAAACAATATGGTGCGAGACCACTAAAAAGAGCAATCCAAAAATACGTTGAAGATGTGATCGCTGAAGAAATAATTAAATCTAATGTTCAATTAGGTGACGTGATTTCTATAGATTTAAAAAAAGGAGATGCCTCATTAAGTATTAAAATTTCTACAAATAAAAATAGCCTAAAGAGGAAAGTTAGTCCAATAAATCTAGAACTTAAAAAAAAATTTTACCAAGTAAACATTAGTTCGTTTTCAAGCTTGAAAGATTTTAAGAAGTTTAATGACTTTGTCATGTCATCATGTAAAACTCTATCAATATTTAATTTGGGAACATCTTTTCTAAATTCCTTTAAAAATATTTCTAAAAAATTAGATGTTTTGTTGCTTCTAAAAAATAAAGCTTGTGAGGCATTAATTAACTCAATTGCTAAAATTTGTTCTACATTTTCTACAACCTGAAGCGCTTGGGTCGCAGAATTTGCACCCATACTAACATGGTCTTCTTGTCCATTTGATGATACTATTGAATCAATACTTGCAGGAACTGCAAGCTGTTTATTGGCGCTAACAATACTAGCAGCAGTATATTGTGGAATCATTAAGCCTGAATTAAGTCCTGCATTTTCAATTAAAAAAACCGGTAAGCCTCGCTCACCAGAAATTAATTTAAATATCCGCCTTTCTGAAATACTACCCAATTCTGCAATTGAAATTTTTAAAAAATCTAATGCAAATGCCAATGGTTGTCCGTGAAAATTACCTCCAGAAATAATCGCATTACTTTTGGAAAAGATAATCGGATTATCAGTAACAGAATTTATTTCAGTTAAAACGGTTTTCTTTACAAATTCTAGTGTATCCTTGGTAGCACCATGTACTTGTGGAATACAGCGAAATGAATAAGGATCCTGAACTTGATTTTTCTTTTGTAGAATTAATTTACTATCACTTAAAAAATTACAAATTCTATTTGCTGTTAAAACTTGACCTTTATGCGGTCTTACCAAATGTATCATCGGATTAAAAGGGTCTATTCTTCCGTTATAGGCATCCAGAGACAATGCAGCGATTAAATCTGAAAAATATGAAATCCTAAAAGATTTCAGCAAACAATCCAATGCATATGCAGACATGAATTGAGTGCCATTTAACAAAGCAAGGCCTTCTTTTGGTTGTAATGAAATAGACTTCCACCCTTTTTCTATTAAAACTTCTGAAGTTGGTTTAAGATTTCCATTGTACCAAACCTTCCCCTCACCAATAACAGATAATGCAATATGAGCCAAAGGAGCTAAATCACCAGAAGCTCCAAGGGATCCTTGAGTATATACGACAGGTAATATATCAAAATTATAAAAATCAAGAAGTCGTTGAATAGTACTTAAATGCACTCCACTATGCCCAAAGCAAAGTGCCTTTATTTTCAAAATCAACATTAACTTTACAATAGATTTAGGGACTAATTTTCCAGCTCCACAGGCATGCGAACGAACTAAGTTTTCTTGTAATTTTTTTAAATCTTTTCTTGATATTTTCTCATTACACAAAGAACCAAAACCAGTATTGATACCATACAGTGCAACCTCAGAATTTTCAATCTTACTATTTAAAAATGAATAGCAAGAATTTATATTTGATATTACCTCGTCTGAAAGCTGAATTATGGTTTTATTTGATATTAAATCATTTATTAATTCAATAGTGAATGGTTGATTAGAAATCTTATACATAAAGTTTAATTTACCAGGTCTTCAAAATTGGTTAATACATTCATTAAATGCAAATATTTGAATCATTAAATTCTAATTACTAATTTTGATTTTAACATGTATGTCACATATTTTTAAATACTAGGATATTTATGAATTTGAAAAGTTTATTATTTAAAATGCTTTTAGGTTCTTGGAGCTATAAAAGAGTTTTTGACAATGGTAATAAAGGAAATGGAATTTTGGAGATTACAAAAAATGATTTATTTGATTTAAAATATTCTGAAAGTGGTGTACTATACTTAAATAATGGAAGAGCTTTAAATTCTAAAAGAAAGTACTATTTCAGATTATTTGAAAAAAAACTTGAAATTTACTTTTTTGAAGGACCAAAATCGCTTTTTCAAACTATCAAGCTAGATCAAATAGATAAAAGTCTAATTGGAAATGCCATACATCTTTGTGAAGAAGACACATACAGATCTAGATATAGTTTCAAACTTGATGATAAAACTTTTCAAATAAAACATATTATCAATGGCCCAAAGAAGTCTTATAAATCAATAACAAACTACAAAAAAATTAAATAATATATTCAATTAATAACACACAATATAGATTTCAATTTCTTGAAATTATTAAAATTTAAATCAGTTTAAGTAATTACTCAATAATATATCATTAACACTTTCATGAGATGCACTTTTGATTGCTATTCCATTTTTTATAATTATAAGCTGAGGAGATTGATGAACAACTTGAAGGGTCTCTGCAATAGTATCAGAGATTTTTCGATAAACAAGTAAATCCAAATACCATGCTCCAAAGTTCTGAGATGAAAATGTATAATTGGAGACAAATATATCTAAGACTATACGGCTAATATTGCAACGAGTAGAATGTTTGAAAATAAGTTGAGGAGTAGAAAAAGAAGCATTCATTAAATCTTCTAATTGATTTATAGATTCTAGTGCATTCCCTCGCCACAAATTATCATTATTTTTAAAAAAAGTATTAAATAACCCCATGTATTCTTATTACTATAAAGATATATAATTTATATGAAGATTCTTTTTAATTTTAAAACTTCAATTGCAGTAAATAATTAAAAAATAATGAGAGTCATAATGTTTAACACAAAGTATATTTGATTAATTTTGAGCCATAATGAGAAAATCAATTAATATTCTAAACAAAAAAGCTCGCTTTTCGTACGATCTTCTGGATAATTATACAGCTGGTATTGTCTTGACAGGGACAGAAATAAAATCTATTCGCTTAAGTAAAGCATCTATCGCAGAAAGTTTTTGTGAATTTAATGAATCTGGTGAGCTTTTTGTTATCAACATGACGATTCAACAATATGATCACGGTAATCATTTCAATCACAGCCCCAAAGCTGAGCGTAAACTTTTATTAAATAAAAAAGAATTACGAAAACTAAGTAAAGAGGTGAAAAACACAGGACTTACCATCATTCCAACAAAACTTTTTATTAATGAAAAAGGCTTTGCTAAACTTCAGATTTCATTGGCAAAAGGAAAAAAATTATTTGACAAGCGCGAAAATATTAAAGACCGTGAAAATAAACGAAATTTAGATCGAGTAAATAAAAACTTTAAAACCTGATTGGGATATGAAAAAAATCACAATTGTCTTAGCTCTAATGATTGTAGCAATAGCGCAAAGCCAAATCATTGGAAGTGTTAAAGATAGTAATGGTGATATTCTTCCCTATGTAAATATATACATTAAGGACTCTTATAGAGGTACTACTTCAAATGCTGAAGGACAATATGAAATAGATATCTCAAAAGCGGGTGAATATGCTATTACTTTTCAATTTTTAGGATTTAAAACGCAAACTCAAAACATAAAAATTGTAAGATTTCCATACACATTAAATGTTATAATGGAAGATGAAAATATCAATTTAAAAGAAGTTATAATTGATTCAAAAGAAAATCCAGCAAACCGTATTATAAGAATGGCTATAGAGAAAAGAGAGATATATCTTGAGAAGCTAAATGCTTATACTGCTGATTTTTACTCCAAAGGATTTATCAGAATTAAAAATGCGCCTGAAAAATTTATGGGTCAAGAAATTGGGGACTTTGAAGGGGCTTTAGACTCTACTCGATCTGGCTACATCTACCTATCGGAAACACTTTCAAAAATTAAATACATAAAACCAGAGATTTTTGAGACTGTCACAGCGTCAAAAGTAAGTGGAGATTCTAATGGAATAAGTTTTAATACTGCTATGGATGTGGATTTTAATTTATACAACAACAGTGTAGAAATTAATAATGACATTATTTCGCCAATTTCTGATTATGCTTTTAATTACTATAACTATAGATTAGAAGGTGAATTTTATGACAATGAAGGTCATTTAATTAATAAAATTAATTTACTTCCAAAACGAGAAAACGATCGTGTTTTTTCGGGAAGTATTTATATTGTTGAGGATAGTTGGGCCTTGTATGGAGTCGACATTGCAGTTCGAGGGACACAAGCTCAAATTCTCCCCGCAGATACTATAAAAATACGTCAGAGTCTAAGCTTTAACAAAGAACTAAACCATTGGTTTGTTAGGAGTCAAACAATTGATTTTGGTTATAGTTTATTTGGTTTTAAAGGAGATGGAAGTTTTATTGCTAATTACACAAATTATGATTTTAATCCAAAACTTTTGTCAAATAAAAATAAAAATGAAATTTTGATTTTTGAAAAAAATGCTAATAAAAAAGAATCTTCATATTGGGATAAAAAACGACCAATAGCTTTGACTAAAGAGGAGTTTGAAGATTATTTGAAAAAGGACAGTATCGAAACAAAGAGAACATCTAAGGAGTTTTTAGACTCTTTAGACAATGTAAATAATAAATTTAAAGTTGAAAATATATTTAGTGGCTATGCTTATAATGATTCATACAACAAAAAAAGTTTTGGGATATCGGGTCCATTAAGTGGAGTATCTTTCAACACGGTTCAAGGTTACAATATATCCTTAAGATCATATTTCAACAAAAGATATAATGGTTATAAAAAATATATTGCATTTAGTAGCTTGGTGAATTATAGCGTAGAAACCAAACGCCTGCGTATGGGAGTTCAGGGTTCTTATAAGTTTAATGCTATCAATAATTCAATTCTTGTTGTTAGTGCTGGAGTAAAAACACAACAATTCAACTCTAATGAACCAATATCAAGGCTTAGTAACCTATTTAGCTCTTTACTTTTTGAGAAGAATTTCATGAAGCTCTACGATAAAAGCTTTGCTAAAGTTAATTATAGTATGGAACTTTTTAACGGCGTTAACTTTAACTCAAGTTTTTCATACGAAAAACGTAAAGCACTTTTTAATACTACAGATTATGTTATATTTCCAAAAGAAGAAGTCGATTATACCAGTAATAATCCTTTGGATCCTGACGCAATTGATACCCCCGCTTTTTCAAACCATGATTTACTTAAGTTTAATTTGGGGTTAAGAATTCGATTTGGTGAAAAGTTTATGACTTATCCTGATATTAAAGTAAGTATAACTAGTTCTAAGTATCCAAAGTTATTTTTAGATTACACAAAAGGATTTAATAGTAGTATTCCAGACTATAATTTCGATCATCTACACTTCAGAATTCAACAAAGAGTCAACTTAAAATCTATTGGTATATACAAATATAATTTATTAGCAGGTACATTTTTTGAAAATAAAACTTTATCCTTCATTGACTATAAACACTTTAATGGCAACCAAACATACACCAAGTTGAACGCAAATTATTTAAGTAGTTTTAAAAATTTAGCTTATTATGATTATAGTACTTCAGGTGATTATTTTGAATATCACTCGGAACATAATTTTAAAGGTTATATTTTAGGTAAAATACCATATATTAATAAGTTAAACTACAATTTAATTTTAGGTTTACATGGAATTTCTAGAATTGGCAAATACCCCTACAATGAATTTAATATAGGTATCTCAAATTTAGGATGGAAAAAATATCGGTTTCTAAGGTTAGATTATGTATTGTCTCAAGTTAATGGAAAAAGAAATGAGGCGTTGATGTTTGGATTAAGTTTTTAAGACTTATTTTCCAACATTGGAACAAATTTAAAATTCCCAAATTCTTGTTTTTCAAAAACCTTTTGACTTGTGCGAATATAAAGAGTCATTACTTGTTCCTCGAGTCCAATAGGGACAACTAAACGCCCTCCAATTTTGAGCTGTGATAATAACTTTTTTGGAACTGTAGGAGCACCAGCAGTAACAAGAATTCTGTCAAATGGAGACTCAATTTTTAATCCTTGATATCCGTCTCCAAATATTAAACGTTTAGGTATGTAGCCAATTTTTGGCAAGAAAATACTTGTCTTTTTGAATAATTCTAATTGCCGCTCAATACTGTAAACCTCAGCTTTGAGTAAACACAAAATAGCTGTTTGATATCCACTGCCAGTCCCAATTTCTAAAATCTTATGATTTTCTTCGACTTCCAAAAGTTCAGTTTGGTATGCTACCGTGTATGGCTGCGATATAGTTTGATTAGCTGCTATAGGAAAAGCCTTGTCTTGATATGCATGATCTAAAAAAATAGAATCCATAAACAAATGTCTTGGAACAGTTTTTATGGCTTGTAATACAGTGTTATTTTTTATCCCTTTAGAAATTAAATCTTCTACAAGTTGCTGGCGTAGCCCTTTATGTTTAAATGAATCGATCAATTTCATAAATTATATCATCAAAATTAAGTAAAGAAAATTGAGATTCAGACCAAATCGTAAAAGAATTTATAAAACAAATGTTTTAAATTTATTTATTCAGAATAGAGTTAAAATATTTAATTTTGTTAAAAATTATTTTTT
>CEVX01037794.1_pt1 | contig 11864 bp, 9 predicted proteins | sample 356561 | NCBI WGS metagenome assembly CEVX01 (sample SAMEA2623886, study PRJEB7988) | marine metagenome | biome: marine biome (ENVO:00000447); feature: surface water layer (ENVO:00002042); material: "saline water (ENVO:00002010), including plankton (ENVO:xxxxxxxx)" | depth 5 m | reverse complement strand
AGTCTCGGGCGTCGTCTGGCTCATGCAGCGCTCGAGCATGAGGAGTATATGATCGGACTCAGAAGGTCGGATTCACCCTCTGGAAGGGACCCTGGTTCATGGTCGCAAACTTGCCTACTGTGGGAAACTAGTGGCCTAGGCAGGTTTGACTTGTTGGATGATGAGGATGAATCAAGATTATTCATTGAAAACCCCTCCTCTGGACCAATCTGCTCTGGTGTAATTACTGCCTCATGGGAGGCCGCTACAGGGAAGAGGCATCGCTTCCTATGGAGTGAGGGCAAGGGAGACGGATTAATTGTCACACTTACGCAAGACGACGCTAAATTCCCATCTCCCAAATCCCCAAATTTGGAGTGGGTAAATCCCTCCGGTATGTCTCCTGCGTATGACTCTGGAGACGAGGATAATTGGCTGGACTTGAGGATAGACTCCCCCGGTCAATGGTCAATCATGGGCGAGAGGAAGATGTTCATCCATCTCGATTTACTACGGCGCTTTGAGGAATACTGTCTACCTTACATCGAAGAGATTCACGACGGCAGAAGTGAGTCCTTTATCTGGGAGGGAATAGAGCCCGTACGCTCATTATGGTGGACTGCTGCTGCTGACTCGGCAAGAGAGAGATTTGTCGCAGAGGGACACCACGTTCTGGTAAGAAACAACTCAGACTGGATTCAAGTAGCACGCAGGCACTTGTCGAGAAATGGCCTCGGAGAAGTTAGTTCAGTAGTCTCAACGAGTGAAAATGGCGGTGTGACATTTAATTTTACTTCGATATTCCATCCTGCTATTTCCAGCGGGATTCTCCTTGGTTGCTGGGAAAGGGCATTTGGGAGAAATGGTAGATTAAATGCAGTCATTCAGGACGCTAAACTAACTATCGAGATACAACCCTCCAGGGAAATTAGCTGATATCTCCCTCGCGCTACTTCGGTCAAACGTTATATCCGTCCCCAATGTCAAAGGGTCGGCCCCCTAAGGGGCCGGGGTGTTCCGATGGCTATGAATCACAACCAGTACGCGGTTGCTGCAATCGTAGCAACGCTTTGCCTCGCAGGAATTTACACCATCATAGGGGCGGGTCTTTCGACCACCGAATCAGGTGGATTCAACCCTGCAGGTTCTGACATTGACATGTCAGGGAACTCAGGGGAGGGTGGACTCGATACTGACGGGGATGGCATCTCAGATAGGATGGAAATGACTCTGTATGGAACAGATTGGAGAACCCCCGATACCGATGATGACGGATTGAGCGATGGCTGGGAGGTCCGAAACGGCCTGGATCCCTTGGACAATGGGCAACCAGCAGAGTCAGAGATACCATTCGACTCTACCGACAATGAAGACGATACTGGGGAACAGAACGAGACATTCCCAAATCCGGATAATGGCCCCTATGGCGATCCCGATAGAGACGGACTAACTAACACTGAGGAAGCTGCTTTGGGGACCAAGCCCATGGATAGTGACTCAGATGACGATGGACTAAACGACAAGTGGGAGTCAATGTACGTTCACGAGATCGATACCCCTGCAGGAGTGCTCAGGCTCCTGGATCCGCTAAATGCAAACAGGGACTGCTACTTCTTGACTCCCGATGGAACAATCAACAGTCAAGGCCCCGAAATGAGGGAGCAGATCAGGAATGAACTAACAAATGCCGAGTACGACATGGTTTCAAATGCGGATGACGAAATTTCTTGTGATGCTGCCCTGGATCTTGAGCAACCGACCCCTGACGGACTCAGAAACTTCGTAGAGGAAAGGTATGACACAAACCCCCTCGAGGAGGACAGCGATGGCGATCTTATTGCTGACAGGCATGAGATTGCATTTGGTTACATAGAGCTAGGCGTTCATTGCGGAGTCCCCGTATTCGGGACTCTGAGCCTACAGGCCCCCTATACAGAATTCATGAGTGAGCCGGGCGACTTGACTTGGTTCGAGCAGGATATGGACAACGACGGAAGGCTGAACGGACCAGGGGACTGGGATACTGACGGCGATGGAATGCCCGATGGTTTCGAGTATTGCTACGGGAGCTTGCTAGATCCGGCCAATGCCACCGATGCTTACGGCGACAATGATGAAGACGGATTGAACAATGTCGAGGAATACGAGGTCGCATACACATGGGGGCCATCCAACTTCACCAGTCCATTGGATCCCGACACCGACAATGACGGGATGCCAGACGGCTGGGAATATCTCAGCGGAATCCACCCGAATGACGGAAGTAACGCCGATGAGGATCCTGACTTCGACGGGTATGACGCCGATGGAGATGGGGCTGTCAGGTATGACGAAATGGTGGGTGTATCAACAGTCCAGTCGATTACCGTTGAAGTGGGTGACTTCGTTCAGGTCAACAGGACGGTCATCTGGGTCAGGACAGTTCAGGACAGCGAGTATGTGAACATCCCAATCAAGACCCAGACAGCTGGTTGGGTTTACCACATTGAAGTCTCAGTAGGTCAAGAAGTCACTAGCAGGCTACAGGATCTAATAATCGTAGTCGAAGAGTCAGAGAGGTTCACAAATCTGGACGAGTACAATGCACGTGATCGAGACGGAGACGGATTAGTCGATGGCCGTTCCACAGATCCACTATCTCCCGACACTGACTCGGACGGACTCATCGATGGAATCGAAGTAATAGGGTGGACAATTAGAATTGTCGACCACGGAGTAAGGGACGTGATAGTCAGGAGCGACCCCGGTGCTTACGATACAGATAGGGACGGACTCTCGGACTCAATGGAGTACTACACGACCTTCACCAATGCCACAGATAGCGATACTGACTCAGACGGCCTCGAGGACTTCACCGAGGCAATGGACGGATTCGTTTGGAACGGCACTGTCTACTTCACCAACGCATCCGCGTTCGACACTGACAATGACGGTTTACAGGATGGCGAGGAGGTGATTGATGGAGAAGATCAGTACATCACCCACGCCAACAACGCAGATAGTGACGGCGATGGACTAAATGACGGGGGCGAGGTCCTATACGTCCCTCGTCCATGGCAGCAACCAACTAATCCGCTGAACAATGATACTGACGGGGACATGCAACCCGATGGCTGGGAGATGCAAGTGTTCTCAGTCCAACAGAATACGAAGAGCCACAGCCTCTGGGTCGTAACTGACTGGTGGCTTCCGCCTGGCTGCGATTCCATAGTTGAATGCGGCCTAGGCCCGGGGGGTTGGGTATGGAGCAACTACCTTACTGGATTCTCGACTTCCGGAGATAGGGATGGGGACGGCCAGATGGACCCCAAGTATTTCCTGTGGGAGATGAACATCACTGGATTCAACATTCCCGCCAATGGCAGGTGGGCACTCGATCCATCCTACGGATCAATGCCCGATTCGGCATTCGACATAGACAATGACACACTACTCAATGCAATGGAGGCACCAGACCGGTGGGATACAAATCCTGTCGATGACGATACCGATGGCGACAAGCTGCCCGATGGCTGGGAGGTCACTTACTCCGAGGAGGCACTAATGTCCGGTCTCGTTGATAATTACACCCTCACTGCTCTAGGTGCTAGAGGGCCGATGGACCCCCGTATGCCAGACTCGGATCTAGACGGAACCGACGACGGACAACAGGACTTCGATGGCGATGGCCTCAATCGCACTCACCTGATGAATAGATACTGTCCGGGTTGGAACAATCCCCAGAACTCAGAGTGTCACATCGACCCCCAAACTGCGGAGGGGGAGAGGTTCTACAATGACTTGGAGAATTACACCAACTTCGAGGAGTTCCAGAATGGCACAAATCCCGTAGATCCAGACACAGACGGCGATATCTGGGAGGACGGTTCCGAAGTATACCACCAGGATCAGGACGACGACTCGATGTGGGCAGGATGGGAGTATTACTTCGGATTCGATCCATTCGACCCCGCCGACTCGAACGTAGACTCGGATGGAGATGGATTCACCAACAAGTGCGAGAATAAGTGGAATACACACCCGAAGGACCCAACCAGCTTCCCCTCACAGGGGGAGCTGTGCGACTCATTCTCCTGACCGCTTCGTTCATGCCATAGGACTTACTGGAGATAGCGATAGCATGTCATGGTGGATACTTCCAACTACGGCCGACATAGGCATCAGGGCATTTTCCAGCACCCCGGAGGGGGCGATAGAGGAGGCTACGATGGGTATGCAGGCCATCCAGCTCTCAGAGTCAGGGGCAGAAACAGTGAATTCTCTATTGAGGCACACAGGAACCTGGTCAGTACCAATCGTGGACGATGACCTACCCCGGGGCATGGTAAGGTGGATGGAGGAGGTTCTCTACAGGTGCGATGGTGAAGAAAAGTGGCTTGTGGGAAACTCAATCTCGATTAAAGATGGAAGGATTTCCTCACAGGTTTCTTGGGTCGACTCTGATTCGATTGAGAGGGAGATAGAGGTCAAGGCAGTGACGATGCACGAACTCATCCTCAGGAGGGTCGAAGCGGGCGAGTTGCTACCCGGGGTGAGTAACGACATCCCTTCATTTGAGGGACCAGGGTGGGTCGCCCAAGTCGTTCTTGATGTATGACTTCACTCTTCGACGTTGAATCTCTGGTAGACCTCGTTGGTAGTCTGTGTGACTCTGATGAATGTCGTGCATTTTGGAAGGTCCTTGATCCTGCGCGCACCGACGTATGAGCAAGCAGACCTCACCCCTCCAAGTATGGACTGGATCGTGTCCTCGAGAGAACCACGGTACGGGACTCTCACCTCCTTGCCCTCGGGGGCTCGGTGCTTAGCCACCTCTCCATAGTACTCTTCCATTGCCTTGGCGGACGACATGCCGTAGAAGGACTTGTACTTCTTTCCGTTATCTGCCTCAACCAGCTCCCCTCCCGACTCATCATGCCCAGCGAACATCCCGCCCAGCATGACGAAGTCTGAACCGGCCGCGAAAGCCTTCGCCACATCCCCGGGGGATGAGCATCCACCATCGGCCATCACGTGCCCACCGAGTCCGTGAGCCGCATCCGCGCACTCGGCTATGGCAGAGAGTTGCGGGTAACCTACGCCTGCGACCTTCCTGGTCGTACAAACCGATCCTGGCCCTATTCCAACCTTGACAATATCAGCACCAGCTAGGATTAGTGCCTCGGTCATCTCCCTGGTGGCGACGTTACCGGCAATGACGATAGAATCGGGAAAACCCTCCCGGATACTCTTGATGAACTCGAGGAAGACCTCCCTGTAGCCATTCGCGACATCGACGCAAATCATGGAAGTGCCCCCATTGGTAGCCATCTTCCTCTTGAGAAGCTCGAAGCTATTCTCCGTGGAGCCGCATGTTATTGCCACGAAGCCAGGATCGACCCCGTCAGACCAGGCATCTTCGCATTCCCTGGTAGAGTAGAACTTCTGCAGGCATGTCAGCATCTTGTGCCCCTGTAGAACCTTGGCTATATCGAAAAGTCCAGTCGTGTCCATATTGGCCGCGACAATGGGGACGCCCGTCCAAGTGGTGTCCGAGTGCCTGAACTTGAACTCCCTTACGAGTGTAACATCGGACCGAGAAACCAGCGTACTGCGCTTAGGTCTAATCAGCACGTCATCAAAAGTAAGCTTCACATCGTGCTCTACACGCATCAGAACCTTACTACTCCAACGAAGGAGTGCTTAAGACCGTTATGACCGCTAGAGAGCCTCTATTTTCACCCAATTATCGGTCCCGGGTTATCCCAGTAGAACCACAACTGTCGCCCTCTTTCCTCACTGTATGAGGTGAAGTACAGTTTGTCGCCGAAGTTGAAGTAGCGATTGGGCCAACTGCTCTCACTGCCCGGAACGATGTCTATCACTAGCTCAGTCCCATTTGCAGTCCCATTAGTCCTCCATAATTCGGTCCCATATTGCCCTCCGTCGTCGGCTGTGAAATACAGGCTATCGCCATGGACTATCACTAGCTCATCGTGGAAGACGTCGGGGGTCCAGTGGAAACTGTCGTTGCTTCCAGGGTTTATGTCCTTCAACATGTAGGTCCCACTAGTCGTGCCATCACTCCTCCAAAGCTCCCTGCCATGATCCTCGGTGTATGCCATGAAGTAGAGGGTACCGTCCATTACCCTGAGCCAGTTGGGGGAGCTAGAGCCGTTGGTGTTGATGTCCTTGACCATGAATGTCCCATCCTCTGTACTGTCCGAAACCCAGAGCTCCCGTCCATTCTCTCCGTCATCAGCCGTGAAGAATAGATTGCTACCAAGCTTGGTCATTTCCTGGGGGCTACTGCTGTTGGCACCTGGGTTTATGTCTTTCACAACAATGGTGTTGAAGGTGTTCCCAAGGCTGTAGTGGAGCTCTTGGCCATTTGTGCCATTATCTGCTGACAGGTACACTCCCGGGCCCACTGATGTCAGATGCATTGGATTGCTTCCACTGGTGCCCTCATTGATGTCCTTGACCAGGAAAAGACCGCCTCCGATATTCATCCCATATCGATAAAGCTCCCTCCCGTATCCGTCGGTTCGAGCTGTGAACCAGATTGTATTGCCCTTCATTATCAGGTCTCTGGGAATGCCTCCTTTGTCATCCATGCAGCAATAGTCACCGTTGTTCCAAGACTTGTCCTCCGGGACCATGTTCACTAGCATGTACGTGCCAACATCGGTGCCGTCTGTGATCCAAAGCTCCTCACCGGAAGCAGGATCAAAGGCCTCAGGACAATAACTTCCTCCTTCACAGATAGCTTGAATGATTGTGTATACTAGTCTGTCCGGAGTGAATCCATTAGAGGGTATGACCATCAAATTGGAGGGTCCCGAATAGTCAAAATCAGCATCTGGATGATTGTAGTCCCAACCAATCCACTGATCTCTGATTCGGTATGTCCCATCCTCGGTCCCGTCACTGATGAATACATGTGGGAAATTTACGCCTGGGTTTGAGTCAAAAGCAGTGAAGAAGATTTTGTTGTTCCCAGCCACCATTTCTGGAACAAAACACTCTGTAGGATCCGGCCAGCACATTTGGTGCATGCTTCCGTAATTTACGCAATTTTCGGTCTCTTCCCCTGTCTCTGGGTCAGTGGCTGGAGTGCACTCTTCTTCCCGTACATCTTTGACGATGTATGTGCCACCAACTGACCCGTCGCTACGCCATAACTCCCACCCATGTACTCCGTCATCAGCGGAGAAGTAGAGTACTCCCCTCATCTCTACGAATAGGGCAGGTCCCCAATCACGACTATCGCCAGCCTGTACGCCTGATACCATTCCGCTATCTCCTGGGCACTCGCCCACAGTGAATTGGACCTCGTCGTAGTTTACTCTGCCGTCACCGGGTATTGCTGCCCCTGCCCCGTCATCGTATCCAACAGCCATCTCCATTCCCGGATTGTCTTGTGGGCATGACTCAACACGCTCCCTGATTTCGTAGGTAAGGGCTCCCATCGTGCTCTCCAGGGCAGTAATCGTAGCCTCCAAGGATTGTATCTCATCGTTCTTCAAGATCATCATCTCCTCGAGGCTGGAAACCTGGTAGTTCGTATTTGCGAGCTCTGCGGTAAGGTTGGCGATTTGCCCCTGTAGGGAATCGATAGCCGATTGGTCGGATGGATCAGTAGAATTCAGCTGTTCCAGAGCATCAGATAGCTGGGATTCGAGTGACTCCCTCATATCCTCAGCAGCTTCAAGCTGCCCCTGTAGGTCGGATATCGAGCTCTCTGCCTCATCCAACTGTGAGACAGCCTCACTAAGGGTGACCTCGAGTGCCAACCGCGCCTCACTGGAATCATTCAGGTCAGCGGTAAGATTGGATATCTCTGATTGCAAAGAGGAAGTATCTGCTCCCTCGCCAGAATCTTGTCCGGTGCACCCTGACATGGTTGAGGTTACCAGCAACAGCATCATCAGTATGGGGATTAGTCTCATACATGCCCTAGGTATAATTCGCTATTAAAGTTCTACACTGCTTTACCGGAGGCGTCTTGGTGCTCGTGCCGGGATTTGAACCCGGGTCGTCGCCTCGAGAGGGCGACATGATGGACCGAACTACACCACACGAGCGTATGTCCGGCCACCCCTGTCGCATATTTGAAAACAGTGGCTACATTTGGAACCTGATAATTTCACTTTCACTTTCATCTTTCGCCTGTTGCCCCCCTTCATATGCTAAACGCCCTGACAGACAAACATGAACCGAACAGCAAACATGAACCGAACAGCAAACATGAGAGACGAGGTTTTCTACAGGGCGAGGCCGCAGCCATCCAGAATAGTGCCATTGTCCTCCCTCGTGCCAACCGACAACGGGGAACTAACAACGAATGAGATAGGATTGGTAAATAGCAATGGCATTGGTGCTAGATGTGGAACATGGGTCCCACTACCATCCCTCCCAACCCCTGTGGAAGTGAGCCCATCTTCATGGGAAGGACTCAGGTCCAGGATGCTCGCCAGCAAGTTGTCCGCCCAGGCGGTGGCCTGATGTCTAGGACTACCAGGCTAAGGGAGGAGGTCCGAACCCTACTAGAGGAGAACGGAACCGCCAACACAGTCGAGATATTCGATCACCTGAATGAGCGCTTCAGGTGGGGCGCTACCATGAATCAGGTAGGTAATATTCTCGCCAAAGACACACGATTCGACAAGGTCGGGCACATCAGGGGCCAGTTCCGTGGAAGCGTGTATACCGTTTGTGTCTGGGGCCTACGCCCCAGTGAAGCACTCGTAAAGGCCGCTTGAGGGCGAATAAGTCAAGTCCCCCAGTCATGGCACAGGGCCGTGAGCCGTACAGGCAGTGGTCCAGCTTGGCTGACCCTCTTCAGGATAGGTAACACCCTAACGGGAGTCATAGGGGTATTCCTTGGCGCAATAGTTGCCCTAGGTGAGTTACCCACCGGAAAACTTGCAGTAATAACAACCCTACAGGCCATATCTGTGCTATGTTTCATGGCATCATGGAACGCCCTCAATGATATATTCGATCTTGAAATAGACAGGATAAATCGTCCCGATAGGCCTCTGCCGAGCGGATCGATAAGCGTTAGTTCAGCCAAGATCGTCACATCCGTGATGATGGTCACGTCATTGATTTGTATGCTACTTGCATGGTTTACAGTGGATTCAATGGGGCACGAATTTAGCGACTGGGCTCCGTCGTTGGTAATTTGGATCATAGCCCTCTTCCTGCTAGCGAATTACGAGTTCCCTAACAGCTTAAGGCTGAAAGATAGAGGTCTTCCCGGAAATATAGCAATCAGCATTTCCGTAGGATTAGTGGCTGTCTTTGGAGCTGCTGGCGTCCTACAACCTTACAATCATAGAGCCTGGTCCCTTTTCCTCGTCGGAGTATTTTACAACACATCCAGGGAGGTCGTCAAGGATATTGAGGATATGGAGGGTGACGAGGGGAGGAACACCCTGGCGATGAGGGTAGGGGCAGACTCCGCTAGAACTACCGCATGGGTTCTTTCGCTCCTTGCATTGGCAGCGGTAATCATGCCTTTTGCATTCGAGGTATTCCCTCCACTACATGTCGTATTGACAATACCAGCAGTAATTTCCTTGATGTTGGTAAAGTCAAAATTACTCAATTCTGAAGATCATGAAGCATCAAGCCTTCTGAAGAAGTCAATGACCCTGTGCCTAGCCGCCTTCCTAGCCAGCTCATTGATTGGGTGACTAGCTCAATTCTAGATATGTGTCCCAAGCAGCCCTGTTGCACATCAGGGTTAGCAGTGACATCTGAGCCCACATTCTATTCTCCGCCTGATCAAAAACAACGCTATTGGCCGAATCCACTACTCCATCGGTTACTTCCTCGCCCCTATGCGCAGGCAAGCAATGCATGAACAAGTAGTTTGGATGAGCGTGCGAAACTAGATCTTCATTGACTTGGAATCCATCAAAGTCTGCAAACTTGCCCTCCATGCTCTCTTCCCCCATTGATACGAAAACGTCTGTGTAGATCACTCCGGCACCTGTAACGGCCTCAATTGGATCATTAGTGCCTGTAATGCTCGCTCCAGAACCAGCCGCTATCTCAACAGCCCTCTTCACGACATCAGGATTTGGCTCGTATCCCTTTGGCGTAGCGTATTTCACGTCATGGCCCAGTGAAACTCCGGCTAACATCAAATCGTGTAGGACGTTATTTCCATCCCCGACCCATGCTATGTGCCCCTTCACAGAATCACTATGTTCAGTTATAGTCATCAAATCAGCTGCCGCTTGACATGGATGGTGCATATCAGATAGTGCATTGATGACGGGGACAGTGGAGTGCTTCGCAAGCTCCTCTACAGTTTCATGCCCAAAACATCTGTATGTAATCCCATCAAGGTATCTTGAAAGAACGGCTGCCGTATCGGCTATAGACTCGCTCTTGCCCAATTGAATATCATTTGAAAGCAGGGTCAGTGGCTGCCCTCCTAGTTTGCGAACACCCACCTCGAATGAAACTCTCGTCCTGGTGGACGGTTTTTCGTATATCGATCCAATGGACATCCCTTCGAGTGGTTTGAAGTCTTCCGCAAAACCATCGTCGTTCTTGAATCGAATAGCCCATTCGATAATCTCAGCAAGCTCACTACTGAAGTCATCTATCGCCAGTAGATCACTCTTATTGTCGCTCATGCTCTATGTCTCCTGCAAAACCGTCTCTAGTATCTGCCATAGCCCCATAAACGGTCTGAACAAAAGTCAGTACATCCGCCAATCCCTCTTCTTCCTCGCTAGACAGGGGAATGAGGCCAGGCTGTATTGAAGCGTGCTGCATCATTCTCAGCTGCCCAATTGCAAACTCGGCCCTCTGACTACCGGTCCCCCGACTCATTGACTGGTCTGCTGACTCTGCATACAGTGCCGCCTCCAAGGCGCCAAGGTTCTCCCCCCATTCGACAATCCTCTCGAGTACCTCCGGCTCAAGCAGATCTGCCTTGGAAAGGAAGTTCGCTGTGGGGAGCCCGAGCCTGAAATGAACTATCGAGGAAAGAAGCATCTGTGAGACAAACCCACTCGGGGTCTGGGAGAGCATCGGGTCGAAAAGGAAGGCTAGACAGGCCCTTCCCTGGCCTAGTACCTCGACAAGGTGACTCGAGGCCTCCCTGAATGCAAATAGCTCTACCTGTCCAGGAGTATCTATGACCATTATGTCCCCGGCTAAGCCATCCAATTCATCGTGAATATCTATTGCCTGTGCTGCAACAAGATCGGCAGCAAGTATCTGAGCACCATTCGGCCCCAAGTCGTATTCATCCATAACTTCAGAAAGTGAAATCAAGTCTCTGACATCGAATTCAGGGTCATAATGCACCCTTTCTGCACCGGGATCTAAGTTAATTGTCAAAGCTTCAACTTCAAGAAATCTAGCCCATCTCTGGAATGCGGTAACTAGAGAACTCTTTCCAGCACCTGCTGTGCCTACTACAAATAATACTGGGGGCGATGTCCCGTCCATAGTGCTCATTAGATAGCCCGAGGGCATCAGGTCTTGAAGGATTCCTCACTAATTGTATAGATTTATCACAAGCAACCGTTATACCAACTGCTGCCACGTCTCGGTATGCCTTCAAGGGGGAGAGCCATGTCAGAACAACCACCGCCACTACCTCCCGGTTTCCCAATGCCCCCTCCTCCACCGCCCCCTCCGGGATTTGAAGACGAGGTCGATGAAGACGAGGCAACCGAACAGGAACAGAAGCCGTCCCTGCCAATGCTACAATCAGAAGAAGAGTCAAGAGAGCACATAGACAAGATAATTTCAAGCTCAAACGAATCCACGGAAACCACTCAAAATAAAATCGAAATGACACCGCCGCCACCGCCGCCACCGGGCCTAGAGGCACCACCACCACCGCCACCGGGCCTAGAGGCACCACCACC
>CEVX01098963.1_pt1 | contig 11875 bp, 8 predicted proteins | sample 356561 | NCBI WGS metagenome assembly CEVX01 (sample SAMEA2623886, study PRJEB7988) | marine metagenome | biome: marine biome (ENVO:00000447); feature: surface water layer (ENVO:00002042); material: "saline water (ENVO:00002010), including plankton (ENVO:xxxxxxxx)" | depth 5 m | reverse complement strand
GCGATATCACCATAAGTTGTTTTAATAGCTCTTCCACCACCTGGGCATGGAATTTCTGTTTTTTCTCTGTATAAATCCATTTTAATTTAATTTAATTTAAAATTTAAATAACAATTTAAAAAAAATATATTCATTATAAAAAATTAACTAGTCCTCACTTCCATCTAAATTTATCCTTGATTTGAAAGAATTTCTTCTATAATACAAATAGAATATACTCCCGATAGTTAATAAAAGTAATACTAGTCTTGAGTAGGCTAATCCTGTGATGTAGTAATCCTGAAAAAAGTCAAATACAAAAACAGAAACTGATGCAAGCCCAACTATTAAATAAAATATGATGAATATATAATCAACGATTGTCAGAGTTAGTGGGTTGGGTCTTTCTGTAGAAAAATACAATGCTATACCCGACAAAAAAGATGTCGTTAATAAAGCGATAACTCTATCAATTTGTTCAGCTGGAAGATACATTCCGTAAACAACCAATGCAATTAAAAAAAGTAATGGAATTAAAATCTTTATAACTGTAAATGAACTTTTTCTAGACATGATATATGAAATTCTATTTTCTTCTGAAATTAGTACATAGCTGTCTTTAAAATGAGGATGATAATTTTCTTTTTTCCTAATAACTCCCGATCTTACAGATGATATATTCCATCCATGTGAATTAAACTTTCTATCAATATCTTGATTTTTAATGCCATCAAGAATTCCATATTTTTGGTCATCAATAATAGAGTAAGAAATAAAAATATTCTGGATGTCAAATGGATAACTTTCAGCTCTTGAAAAGAAATAAAATTCCGCAGAAATATAATACCTAAAATAAAAATAATCATTTTCTATTTTTTCTGATTTAATCAATTTTATTTCAGAATCATTATCAATAATATTATTAAATCTTATTATATCAATTCCTGATTTGTGTTTTGTTGTTAATTCAAAATAAAAATTTGATTTAAAAGTATTGTCTTCAATTGAAATATCCTTTATATCAATGAAATCAAAATTAGGATAGCTTACGTCAACTATTTTCTTTTCATCTTTTTTAGTTATTAACTGCCTTTCAAATAAAGACATTTTAAGATTTTTTTCTGCTGAATTTTTTATTTCTACCAAATAATTTGTTGCAAGTGGTCTAGATTGATTTTTGAAATAAATTAAGTCACCTGAACCTGCAAAAACATCTTTGGAACCATCCAATTTGGAGAGTCTTTTTTTCGTTTCACTTAAGAAGTTTTCATTACATATATCTGCACTATTTTTACTATACAAATAGTGTATAAGTAAAACTTTGTCAATAACAATTTGAAAATACCAGTTTAAATAATCATTTATGTTTTTCTGAATACCAGAATTTACAGAGAAGATTCTATCTTGCAAAGCAAGTTTCTCAACAAAATCATCTGGCATTAGATTAAGTATTTTGTTATTAAATCTATTATCAATTTTATTAAGAGAATTGTGAATTAATCTTGTATCAAGTCTTAAACCAACCAAAGTCAAATCGTACTTGTTTTCTAAAAAAACAGATAAAAACTCTGATCTTGAATTATTATAAGTAGCCTTAGAATCTGGTTGATCTGAGGACTTATTAAGCTGAAAAGGGGTAATGTAACCATTTAGAAGAGCAATCTCGTCTTTTTTAGCAGAAGAGAAAAAATCTTTTAGATTATAATAGTTATTATCTTTCCATTTATTGATAAACCTTAAATATATCCCATTATTTTTTGCGAATAAATCAAGTGCTTCTAATTCACTTTTTGGAACTGATGTTTTATTTTTCTCCAAACAAATTGGAAATATAATTTTTGCATTGGGATAGATTTTCCTTATTTGTGTTACTGCATCATCACTCCCAAATGTAAGTCGTGTTCGAAAAATATTTTCGTGATTATAATCTTTAAAAACATTAAAACTATCAAAATAAATAGCATCACTCAAAAATTGAGACCAATCATCAGTCTTAAAATAATTTGGTGCTTGACAAACAACGTTGATATTATTTTTAGTTACAAATTTTTTATAATGTTCAATTGATGCAGTTTTATTGTCAACAACATCATAGAAGATTTTAAATTTGATGTTATTTTTTTTTAGAAGAGAGTTAATTTCTTTTTCTAAAGAAAAAGTAATTTTTTTTATGTGCTTTGATATAATTGATTGCTGTTTATTCCCAGCCCAACCCTCTAGAATTTGATAAAACGTGTAAAAATTAATTTGAAATTTGCTCATATTAAATAAATCTAAAAATAGTTAAATCTGTATTTTATCAAGTTTTATTTTGTGATTTATATGACTTTCACTATTTGTTAGTTTATAACAACAAAGAGTGTGTTTGTAATGTATAGCTTTCAATGATTTTAATGTTGGATTTTTTTCAGCAATTAAACGATCAACTAGGGAGTTAACTCCGCCACTTAAATGTTCAATTTGAATTCTATCTGAAATTCCTTTCATTTTAAGTTCTTTGTTAATTCGTATTCTATCAATAGTTTTTAAATATGTCTCATGGTCAATATTTTCTTTATCTAACAAAGCTCTTAATCTTTTTGTTGAAATAAATTTTGAATATCCATCAATTTGTCTAATCATATGTCTATAACCATATTTGTTTACAAAATCATTTTGCTTGTGATTTTTTAATCCTCCCAAAATTGTTTTCCATGTACTTAGAATATTTCTTTTATTAAGATTAGAGATTGAATCTGTGTTAGCTCTAAACAAATTGGAAACTTTATTTTCTTTCATTTAGTCACTTAATTAATTTCTTTGCTTGCTCAATTAAATCAATTTCCGTTTTGCGAAATTTTTTATCCAATTTTTCTAAGTTCTTTATTGAATCCTTAATAAGTTTTGAACCGTTAGATGATTTATTGTAAACTAAATTAATTCCTTTTTCAAGTTGACTCAAATTATAAATTTTGGGGAAAATGTAAAAATAGTTTGAAGCTTTATCAATCATTTTAATTGCCTCATTATATTTCTTTTGCATTGATAAACATTTTGCATAATTTAAGATACTTTGCCCATAGCCTACAATAGTAAGTCTTTCTCTTCCTGATTTTGTGTAAAATAATTCTTTAGTATCTTTTGAAAGTGGAATAAGCTCACCATCAATAAAATCCCACTTTTTTGGTGCTTTGTACTCAAAGTTTTTTTTGTGGAAATCCAATGCTTTAAAGTTATAGTTTAAGGCATTTTTTAATGAGTTTTTCTTTAAATATAAACTAGATAATTTTTGATAACGTTGTGCCAATTGAGAATAGGTAACCCCCGAGGTTGATCTTAATAATTGTTTTGTTTTATTATCAAATTCCTCTAAATCTTTATTTTGAGATAAAAAATAATTAAGGGCTTTTTTCCAAATAACTATACAATCGTTAAAAAAATTAGGACAATTTGGTGAGTGTTCTGTGTGCCACTCTAAATCATTAGCAATATTAACACATGCTTTATCAAACTCATTAGATTCTTCACTAAAATCTATTTTTAATCTATTTAAATAATCTAGTTGTAAATCTTTATAAACTGTAAAGTCCTTTTTCAAAAGGTAATGTAATTTTTCTGCGTCTATAAACCACATGGAAGCTTTATTAACTGAGCCTTTATCTAAAATTTTAGCTAAGAATTTTTTTGCGTCATCAAAGTTTTGTTGGGCAATTTCGGGGTTTTGCTCAATATACAGCTTACCAGGTCTAACTGTACCGAAATCAAAATTATAATATGTTTTTTTTGTTGATCCTTTACATGTACTTAGAATAAACTTTATGAAAGTTAACACCCAAGCTTCATTAATTTTACCATCAATTTTCAAACTTTGATTATATAGTTGGAAAACTTCAGTTGATTTTTTACCATCTTTATAATTTGAATGACAATAACTCAAATAACTATTAATACAATCATATAAGAACTTTGGAGTTTGATTTTTTAAACTTTCAATTAATGATTTGTATTTATTAGAAATTTCATCAATTTTTTCTTTAGACTCACCAACATTTCTGGAGGCTTTTTCAATTTCCCATAATTTTTGTTCCCTTACAGCTAATTTGTGAAATTTAGTAGATTGTAGTTGCTCAACAGCGGATTCAAACATTACTTTTTGACCTTGTTCGATTTCCTTTTGTCTTTTTTCATATTCACCTGAAATAATCATTTCAACTTCATCATCAAGATCCAAATTTATATTGCCTAGATATTTAATAAAATATATTAGAGATAGACCATTTAACTTGGTTGGAAATTTATTAAATGTAGGAATGAAACTCTTAAAATTTTCATGTTTAAATCCAATAGTAGTAGTAGTAACAATGGATTCTGCATACATATTCATAATATCTCCATTTAAGATAATCAGTAGCCTTAAATCATTTGATAATTGATCAGGATTAATTCCAACTGGTAAAGGGATTTTAGACTTTCTATTTTCTTCTTCAGCTAATTCGTCCAATATTTTTTGCTTTTCAGCAAATGAAAAATTGACATCATCAGCAATTATTCTCAATTTTTTAACTAAATCTGCAAGCTCATTATAATTTTTCTTTTCAAGTAAATTTGCAAAAGCATCTAGTTTTCCTAATTTCTTAAAGTATAAATATCTACATACAACATCTAAAATAAGTTTATTGCAATTATTTCTGTAATATTCTATTGAGCTGAGTGTAAGCATTCTCCTTATAACTTTTAGTAGATTTTCAGTATCGTGTTTTTCAGGATTTTTAATTATATCTAATTGCAATTCCAGGTATCTTTTATTGTACTCTATAACTATTTGTTTTTCTCCCTCATCCTCTATAGAGGCATCTTTAAAATACGATTTAAGTGCGCTAACTATTCTTCTATCTTTAAACTCATAGAAATTATCTTGACTAGATACATCAATTAAAAGGTCATTATTTACAGCCTTTTCTAAAAAATCTAATACATCCAAAAGTTTATACCCCCAAACCTGTGCAAGAATATCTGCATCAAATTTATTTCCTATAACAGAAGCACTTTCAAGAATTCTCCTCCACTTAGGGTCGAATGTATCAAAAATGGAATGATAATAGCTATCAATATCCTCATCTGGTGGAAGTGATTCTATATCTACTGTTTTAGTCAAAAGATATCCATCAGGTGAATATTTCAATGAACCATCGGATATCCAGGATTCTAAAACTTTAAAAACATATAAAGGAGTTAATTTTGCATTTTCACTTTCAGATTTTAACTGTTCATTGTATTCATTAAATAAAGTATTGATTTGATTCATAGAACTGCTTGCAATTCTAAATTCATTGTTTTCAATACTTAAGTTTTTTACAAAGTCAACAAGTTTAAATGAATTGATATCCAACAAATCATTTAACTCAAAAGGATTAGTAGTTTTATCATCTAAATTAACTAGTTCATTTTTAAGTTCTTCATAGTTTAAACCTCTATATGGCGGTTTAATGTCTGCACGAACTGTTATTACAATACACAAATTTTTTCTAAGGAAGATATTTCTATTTACAGTTTTGATAAAATGTTTAAGTAATGTAAGAGTTTCGGGATCAATCCAGTGAATATCCTCCATAACGAATAAAACTTTTTTATTAGTAATTGTAAGTTTATCCATTATCTCAAGTGAAATTTCATTCATGGTTTTTTTAGAGCTACTACTATATTCAGATATTCCCAATGGTATTCCAACTCTGTCACTGGCAGCATCCATTAAACCTTTTGTAAGTTTATCTGTTGTTTCTGATCTACTATTCCAATTATCACCTAATATTTCACTAAAAGCTTCTAAAAAGGGTTCAAATGATATTGCAGTTTCATCTTGAATCTCGTCACAATCTCCATAATAAACCGTCCAGCCATTTTCTTCAGTAAAATGATGTTTTCTAGCTTCATTCAAACTTCTAGTTTTTCCCATACCCATAGGAGCATTAATTAGCATTATATCTAAATCATCATCAGACATTTGATTTTCTATAGCATCATAAATTAATTTACCAGGATTCATTACACTTTTAACATATTTAACTTTATCAAGAATTAGAGTTTCTTTAGAATCCTTGGATTTTTTTTCAAATAATCTGGCAGAATAGTTATCCAAGATTTGATTTAATATTGATATTGGAGCAATTATTGTAAAACTTAGTAAGAGATTTTGAATTGAAAGTTCATAAATTATAATTCTATTAAAAATTATTAGAGCAATTAGACCAAGAACTAGTCCTGTAACTGCTTGCCTTCTCTTATAGTTGTTTTTAGTTACAAAACCATATTGGAAGTACGATTTACCTAGAAGATTACCAATCAAAAGGGTAATAAATATCAACAGAACATTAATTAAAAATGGATATGTTTCATACTGAATAAAATAGAAAATGAAAATTGGAAAATAGGTAGCATATAAACATGAATTCGCAAAAAAAGTATAACCCAGCGTAGTATGAAAACCATCAATATCCAATCTATTAACAACAAATAAGTTTAAAATTATAGGTAAAAAACTCATTAAAAATGTTAGAGATAAAATCCACACCAAAACGTTTATTTCACCAACATCCACATCGCCTTTTGGTATTATAAATGAACACAAATAGATCATTACAAACGACAAAATTATTGGCAAGAAAAAATATAAGGCTACGTATTTGACTTTATTTAAAATAGAGATAAAGAACTCTTTATTTAAATCGTTTGAGGAAATTAGAATATTTTTTCTATTGACAAAAATTAAAGAGAAACTGTAAGCTAGTGAGACAAAAATTATTGCTAAAATTAATACGAGTATTATTTCCAAAAACAATGATAGATTTCTTTTATCGACTGTGTATCCTTTAGTAAATATAGATTCAATGAAACCTTGGGACTCATTATATGTTTTAAAATCAGTCTTAACCAGCCAAATTTTATTATCTATTATATCGATGTTTCCAATAGAAAAAATACCAAGTTTATCAAGTTTCAGATTGTTAATTATAGTTTTTACATCATCTTCTAGAAGTTGCCCATTTATTAATTTATTAGATTTTTCAAATCCTAGAACTTCAATTAATTCATTTTCTTGTAGTATGCGGTGGTTACTATTTGAAATTAAAGATTGATTTATAATCTCAAAAGTTGCATCATCACAATCTTCTCTTATTAAAATGGACGTAATTCCTGCCTCTGAAAGAGGAATATTTCCAAGAACACGATATTTAAGATTTAATAGTTCTGTTAATGCATCATCATATGCATACTCAATAGCATCATCAACAAATCCATAATATGAGGGTACACCTGAATAAAACTCAAAAAATTCTATTTTACTGATTACGTTATTATCAATTGTATTTTTTGTTAATAATATAGTCTCTTCAATTTCACTCGCATAATTATTATCACCTTGAATCTGTAATATTGAGTCCACATATTTTAATGCTAAGTCCAAAAAAAACTCAGTATTATAATTTTGTCTAGAAATATATTGTAATGTGTTTATATGGTTTTTATACTTTTCTATTTTCAGTGAATCTTGAACAGAAACTATTTTGTCATTGGAAAATAGACTCAACGAGAAAAGCAATAAAAAAAAACTTAAATAATATTTCAAAATCTTAGCGTTGTATTACTAAATTTAAAATAATTATTAGAAATTAGAATATAAACTCAACTAAAAAAGATGTCATTTGAGAATTTTTTTAAATGTGTAAATGATGGTATAAAAAGAGACATTAAGTCGAGAAGACTTAAAATGAAGGTTTCTGTTGATGAATTTAGTGCATTTTCAAATAAGTATTTTAAAAATATAAATGATAAAGATTTGTCATTTAAATTTGTTCTAGATGAGGTTGATAAAAATAGTATTCTATTTATTTTGAGGTCCTTTTTTAATATGTATGTTGAGGTTAAGGAAAACTCTATTATTGTTTTTAAAAATTTTCCTAAAAAATTTATTTTATTAAAAGAAGTAAATAAATCAAATCATCACTTTACGCCTAGGACTTTTAAAAAAGGGACGATCATGTATTCAATTTCACCCTCTTACTCCTCAGCTAATCGAATGAATGGTGTACCACTTTGGGATAGTTTAGAGACTATTGAAGAGACAGAACTTATACCAAGTGTTCAAATAAATTATGATTATATTAAACCTTATATTTATTGAAATATTATAATTAATTCACTTTAAATAAAAAATTTAGATTATGGCTATGATGGTTGATTGGGAATATTTTTTTCCCAATGTTTATTTTAAACACGATAGGTTTGAAACTTGGTCAAAAGAGGATTTAGATAAAGTTATTGACGAAGATGGCAATTGGGATCCGCAAAAAGATTTTGAATTTCACATGCAAAAATTAAAAGTAGATTCAAAATACTTTGATGAAAAAAATAAGAATTTATTTCCTGAGAGTTTTGTTAAAAATAGGGGAAAGTATTATTTGGGTTCAATAATGACATTTGAAGAAGCTCGAATTGAGCTTTTAAACAGAGTTCAATTTTCTTTTGTTGAGCAAAGAGAAAAAGAAACTTATAATGAAGATTTAGATGATTACGAATATGAAGATTATCCAATATTTAAAATTGAATTACTGGAATTGAACAAAAATATTGAGGTTGAAAAAGGAACAATTGGTTCGGGCGCTGATGAATGTACATTTTCTATTAGGAGTAAAAAAAATGTAATCACAAGCCATAAGTTTAATGCAATTAATATTCTTTATGACTGGTTATTAAGTTTAGGCCCGATAGGATCATATGATAATAAGTGGCAAATTTTTGCTTATGGAGTTTCTGAATATGATGAAACTTTATCTTATGTAGATACCTTTGTGTCCGATGCTGAAGAGAGCCAAGCAAGTATACTTGGTTTTGAGAATGAAAACAAAAATAAAATAATCTCTCAATCTATAAAAACAAACTTTAAAGACTTAAAAAATAAGAAAGAGTCAGGATTAATAGAAGAATTACTTGCTGAAAAACTACATTTAAAAACAGATACTGCTACTGATATACGTGAGCTTTTGAAAGAATGGAATCCTTTTATTTGAAAGCAGTTGAGGGTTCTGATTATTAATCAAAAAATGTTAAGAAGAGGGGATTATTTATTCTCCAAATGTTTTAACCATTGTTTCGTCAACTAATCTCTTAATAGTTGTGTAAAATGCAATAATTGCTAAGGCACCCCCTACCAGAAAATCTGTATACTCTAATGAATCAAAGATGTATTCCTCAAGATAATATAAGTGTCCCATGGATATACCATGTTGTACAAAAAGGAGAATTCTTGTAATAAACTTTTGAATAGTTTTTCCAAATGGAATAAAAATAATTCCTAGTATGGTTAGAGGAATACTAATTATTGAGCTAATTATAGAAGCGGGGATAAAGATTAGTAAACGAAATATTTCATTTTCCTCCAAGTGCTTCTCATCATCAAAAATATTTTTAATATGATTTATTAATCCCATAAGTCTGAATAAATTATACTTTACTCCATCCTTTTTTAATATTGGATTCAATTTCAGCATCAAAGATTTTTAGAGCTTGGGCTTTATCATTTGTGACTTTAATGTCTCTATTCAATTTGGTTGCTCTGCTTGGTGAATAGTCAATTCCATAATAAACATATTTGGGATATTCTGTACTAGCTGAATTTGTCTCCCAGATAAAGAATTTTTTAACCATTTTTAAACCTTTCATTTCTTTAACATAAAGTTCCTTTTTTAAGATTTTTGATGGGGATTTTTTATCTACGGATTCTTTTTCTTCTCCAAAAGCAATTATTCTTTCAATTTGATTTAGACCAATATCACTTATGTTAATTTTTTTATCTGATCTAAACCTTGTAAAAACCGGCGTTGTCAAACTAACTGATGGACAATAATCTTCAACCATATATGTCTTATCAAATTTTAAAATATGTTTTTTTATAATGCCGTTTGTAGTAGAATTTATGATATCGGTCGATTCTACTTCCACAACATGTTTTGGCTCTATCATTGTAAAAGGTATTTTAGAGCTTGACATTTGTAAAATATCAGAGTTTACTTTAATTTTTTCAAAGTCTACAGCGAGTTTTTCTCTATCGGAAATAGAAAAACCATTAGCAATAACACCAATAATAAGAAATGTATTTTCAGAGCTCATTACACCTACTAAAATTTCTTTCATTAGTGTAGAATCGTTTTGATATCCTGTAATGAAGCCAAGAATTGCCATATCAAAACTTAAATATTCTTTTATTTTAAAAACTGGCCCGTTCTCTCCTCTAACAATAAGTCCCTCTTCATTCGAATCAACAACTCTGCTATTAAATTCAGCTTCAATATCTTTTTTGCTATTTAATTCAATCTCATCCAGAAAGTAAACTTTACCACTATTAGGAAAAAGAGATTTAAGTAAGTCTTTTTTAATACTCCATTCATTTTCTGAAAAAGTCTTTTTGTTGTGTTCTAGTAAATCAAAAACAGCTATTCTTATATCACTCTTTGAATTACTGATTTCTTTTTTTAAATCATAAGACCTTGTTCTCATATCATCACTGTGGAAATATATCTCGCCAACAAATATGCCACCCTCATTTTTTAAAACATTTGATATTTCCTTTATTAATTCTTCTCTTTCAAAAGCTGTACTGTTGTGATTAACAATGGTAATATTATTTTTATCCTTCAAAATAAAGCAGATGTGTCCGTCAATTTTTGTGGATATATAATACTTGTCCAAATCGAAGACCCTTGATGATATTTGATCACTTCTTACTGGGAGATACTTGCTAGCAACAGTATTTTTATAATTCAATAATCTTTCTGATACTTGATCGCTCATACTACAGTTTTATATTCTTGATTTGATAAATGCATGATTAGACAATATGAATTTCCACTAATTTTTCCCTCTAGAAAAGCCCTATACGGCCTTCCATTATCATTCATAACTAATGGCTCATTACCTTTACCGCCACCTAACATCATGAAAGATTCCTTATCATGTAAATCTTTTGCAATTGTAAATAAAAAATCAAATGTTAATCCATTAACATGTTTTAGTTGATATTTTGAACTTAAAACAATTTTATTGTATAGTTTTTTCTTAGGAATATATTTGCCCGTCCATTTTACAATATCTTCCCCGGTAATGTTTGAGCTAATATGTTTTTGTTTTTTTTCTTCAACTAATTCTCCTTTTGGATTTAATATTTGTTCACTAACAATTACATTATAAACTGGCTTAAGATTTTTATCCGTGTAAATTTTATCTGTTTTTCCTATAAACTTTCCAAAAAGCTCAAAATCTATTTCAGAGTCATCTTTCAATAATTTTTCAGAGAAATTAGCATAGTCATCATCAGTTGGTTCAGGATTATTTAGAATATGATTTATGCTATTTTCAGCAGTTGATTTAAGTACTTTTCTGTTTGTTGGTTTTTCACCATTTTCAAGTGCTAAATAAATTAAATTACCTGTTTTAACAGACTTAAAATTTATGTCTGCATCTCTTTTATTATTGTCTTGTATTCTTATATATCTTAACATAATTAAAGCATTGAGAAGTCTAATTCATCTTCAATTTCTTCTTCCTCCTCCTCTAGATTAATATTCTCTTGTTCTAGGTAAACAAATTCATTCTTTTTACCAACTGTCATAAAAAACCCTGAATCATTTGAAATAATATAAGCATCATCTCCTTCATAATCTTCTCTGTAGTTAAATACTAGGAAATAAACTTCATCATTCTTAAATAAGTTTTTCCATTTATCTAATTGATCATCAGCTATATCAAGTTGGTATATTGATTTGACATTGACAGATAAAAACTCGTCCATGTCTATTTTTCTACATTTATTTTCTAAAGCAAATATTGAACTTACTTTTTCTACTTTTTCATCATGCTCATTAAA
>CEVX01074647.1_pt1 | contig 11883 bp, 9 predicted proteins | sample 356561 | NCBI WGS metagenome assembly CEVX01 (sample SAMEA2623886, study PRJEB7988) | marine metagenome | biome: marine biome (ENVO:00000447); feature: surface water layer (ENVO:00002042); material: "saline water (ENVO:00002010), including plankton (ENVO:xxxxxxxx)" | depth 5 m | reverse complement strand
CGACGGGAGTCTTGTATACGAAATGATCGCGTCGTGTGATTTAAGAGACCGCTTGAAACCAAAGGATTCCACAATACAAGCATATATGGATGCGTATGATAGTTTTGAACAGTATAGAGATGTAGACGATATTATTTTACCCTAATAGTATATGAATGAAGAAGGTGAAATTGTTTTTTTAAGCGTAAGTTGGTTTATTATATGCAGACGGTTCTTAGAAAATTTTAAATAAAATTATTTAATATTTTTTTTGTTAGTATGATATAAGACAGAATGGTTAATAATTCTGATGAATCTGTTACGATCATAATAATACTACTTATAGTATGTTTTGTGTTAGTATCCGGTCTTATAACATACGGTATTTATACGTGTACAGGCGGGTCATGGAAATTCGGTGATTGGAAATTTGATACGTGTTTTAAAACACCAGATAATACTCCAGCCCCTGCCCCAGCACCAACATCTGAAAATGATAACGTCGACCAAGAAGTTATGGATCAATATAATCGCGCAAATAACCCCTTGGATTTTTTTAATATACCAGAAGTTCCGAGTACCCCTCACAACGCCGAACTTTATGATAAGGCGAAAAAGGGTAAATGTCGACCAACCTACATGAATAATTTGGAAACTTGGTTCGACAACTCAATAGAAACTGGAGATACACTAGGTGAGGAGAAAACAAAAGCCATGGAAAATAGTTATAAAATTGGTAATATTGGTAATTCTGGGTGGTCAACAACTCTAACGAATGGTAATGAAGGTCGTGTAATTGGTGATAGTGAAACATTTAAAGTAGAGTGGATGACTGATGATAATACCTTAATTCAAACCGACTACACAGACAGTCAGGGTGATTGGGAATTTGAATATGTGAAACTTGTTTCGTCAAAGACTGGAACTTATAATGGACGCGTTGCATTTCGAAGTAAAAAACCAATTGTTTTTAGACAAGGATTAAGAAATGATTATTCATCAAACCGTATGCATTTATATTTTAATCCTTGGACATCACATTTTACACTTGGTGAATATCCGGAAACTATTGATCCAAGTATATTTGCAAGTATAGTTCACGGAGGAAGAAATAAAAGAAGAAACCAAAGTAATATGAACGTTGATGAGTATGGTTATATTATGTATAATATCCACGGTAACCTCGGAGATGATCAATCGTATTGGAATACGGAAAAAACACCGGTAGACCAAATTAAATCATTTAAATTTAAAGTATCGCTTAAAGCAGGTCAAACTATTACAAAATCCGATGTCGATGTACTTCATAATTATCATAACACGCTAAAAAATGTGTGTAGTCAATACGATAACACGGGTGACGGAATTAGTGGTGATGGAGCGCGTGGCATAAACGCGGATTGGGGACCTGGTGGAGAATCGGAATGTCAAAAAGTAACTATGGATCACCCTGATTTAGCTGGAATACCTTTTAGTAAAGTGTCTAACAAAACCGGAGGAAACAAACAGACTGATAAATATGGCGAGTTTAATTCTGATAAGGTTTGGGATCCCTTTAATCCGGGTGAAGACTTGTGTCGATTTGAACCCGTTGGTAAATGTTTTCCTCTTAGTTTCACGGGGGGGAATAACAACACCTCGTATTCGTATAATCCATACACACAAGGTATTTCTCTTGATTTAATTGATTATGAATATTTAAATAAAGAAACTGTAAACGGTGAAGTGGATAATAAGATTAGTATAGATACACAAAATGTGTGTACATCTATAGATAATAAAAGAGAGTGCGATACTAGAACAGGATTACAAGGACATTATAACGGTATAATAGAACAAAAAGGTGATAAAATATGTAGATGGTGGTCGGGGTTTAGGGCATTTGTTAAACCAACTGTGAGGTACGACGATGGGTTAGACGAGTGTATCGAAGGTGATCAATATATGAATATGACAGGTTCGTGTAACACAGATCCGTCATACACGACTAGCGAAACTGCAAACATATGTCCAGAAGGTACGGTTACTAGAAAAGAGTGTAATAATATGAACAATGATTTACCTACCGGTACAACGAGGTGTAATTTTCAAGTTCAGACGGGTTATGCTAGGAGAGATGACGCACCAGTCGGTAGTGATGAACTAACGGATTACATACTCTGTGGTGTTTGTAAAAATAAACCTTTGTATTCTAGAGGGGGTGGTAAAGTAAATTACGATAACGTAGATACCGTCGTAAGAGGTGACAACATATCTATAACTGGTAACGAAGTGAATCCTTACACACCTCAAGAATGCAAAACTCTTTTAAACAGTGCAAGTACTTCTAATGATTCTTTTTTCACAATTGGTGTAAAAAACGATAAAATTAAAGCTTCTAAAGAAACTTCCGTGGATCAGTATTATAAAGGCTTGGTGTCAAGCGGTAAAGCGGAGAATATAAAAAAACTTAACGATGATGGTTATTTTCTCGGATGTAAATGGGACGGCGATAAAAATGCAGATAAAGTGTGTGGCGAATTTAATGATAACAGGAGTGAATGTAACGCGCATAAACACATGTCGTATAGAGACGCACAAGAAGGTGCGTGTTATTATTCATCGGTAGCCAATTGCAATGGTAAGTGGGAGTATGCCGATAAAGATTTTAACCTCCAAAACAAAGAAGTATCCAATACGTGTGGTGCAAGGTGGCCAGGTTTAAGAATGATGAAATATCGAGAAGTTACTTCAGCAAAAGCAGGTGGTGCTCCGTGTGATGAAGAAAAAATTGGGTGGGTAGAAATGCCTTACGTTTTTAAACCGCCCCCGGAAGGTGAGGAGTGGAGTAATACTGAAAGCGTCCATTATCAAACTACTGTTCCATCCCCTAATATTTTCAAGGGGTGGAACGGAGCTTTGGGTAATGGATTGGTATCACAAACGAACCCTAAAACTAACGATTTTAAATACGTACCTTGTAATGTTGATTGCGTCGAACAAGAAGAATATAAACAGTGTGAATTCAAAGGTGATACTAAAGAAAAAAGACAGAAAGCGGCGCTGAATCCAATGGAAAGAGCAAATTATTGCGAAGGACAAGTTGTAAAATATTTCGGTGTTAAAACAAAGGGTCAAGGTAACAACAGTAAAAAATGTCCCCATTTCAGTATTAACGAATCGAAAAGTCAAGTAGGGTCAGTTCTACCTAAAGAAGAAGTGACGACTCAATCGTGTACAATGCCTATAACCACGAGTGGTGCTGATTCCTACCTACCAGGATGTGGTATGTCTAAATGTATGGCAAATGTAGACACAATAAATCAAAGATTTAAAGATATTAATGAAGGTGATTACGCGGTAGAAATAGAGGATAATGATGGCAAAACCGTATACAATAAAAATAATAATATGGAAAATATTGAAGATTTGTATTACTTGTATAATGCGCAATGTCAAACGATTGGAACGTCAACATATAATACCGAAGAAGAACGGAAACTTGCGTGTACAGAAAAAAACAAAAAGGGTAGTAATAGTGGAGATAGTGAAGTGTTTTATGATTATAATAATAAATCTGTTTGTAGAACATACGACGACGGTTGTGGTGATGAATCGTCCGGGCTTCAAAGAGTTGGTGTAAAATTAAAAAGAGGGGACATAAATTGGAAAGACCACCCAGCAGATTTTTGTAAATGGATAGATGCACCTGAAACAGATAGTTTTAGTACGTTCCCCGCTTTATGACGCACAAGATTCCTCCTAAGTTGAATTATTTGTTTTTAAAAAAATACAAACTACTTTAGAAAATACTAAAAAAATATTATTTTATTTTTTCTAAAGATAGATTACGAAAACACGTACCTGAATTCCATAATTAAAGAAACGAAACGTTTTTATTTATAATGAATTATATTGCTTGGGATACAGAAACAACGGGACTTCCTTCCAGAAATTTTCAACGCGGTGAGAAAGCAACATCCGAAAACGTTTATAAATTTGATAAGTGTAGATTGCTTACTTTGGCTTTTGTTAAGTATACGTCGTGTGGTAAAGAGATTGGGTCTTACCACGGTATTTCGTATCCGGATACATTTGAGGTTGCAGCGACACACGTCCATGGTATTACACAAGAATACGCTCGAGAACACGGTCATCCGTTTGGTTATTTATACGCATCTTTAAAAGAAGCTACACGCGATACCAAACTACTCGTCGCCCACAATTCATGCTTCGACGAAAACGTGTTTTTTTCCGAGTGTTACCGAAGAGGTTTTGAAACGGAACCGTTTGATGATGTTACCTTTGTTGATACCTTGGATATGGCTAGAACTATTTTTCCGACCCTGTATAATCATAAACTGATTACTGTGTATACACACATATTTGGTCAGGGGTTTGATGGTGCACACGACGCGTTAAACGATTCGCGCGCGTGTGGTGTTGTTTATCAACGCCTTCGCGATAATGTATGGGATTTGAAAGATATCGGTGTTGAAAAGGTTATATTGAAAGCGTCAGATATTGCATCAATTATCGGTAAGAACCAGTTTAAGAAACCACCTGAGATTATTGATAATCTCTGGAGTAAATACAAACCAGAAACGTTCGAAGGTAAAACAAAGGATCAAAGAGCGCTCGAATCTATACACAAGTGTGATTTTGCGACAAATATTATGAAAGACGTCGAATCGTATAAATCGTTTAATTCATCTGATGTGGATCGTAAACTAAAAGCAGTTTCTAATCAACTCGATCTATATTCGAATTTACGGGATGACGATAAGAAGAATACACAAGATTATATGCGTAAAATTTTGTATACGAACCACGGAACGCGACACGAAGATACGACGGCGAGTCATTACGACGATTTTGAAATTGACGATACTTTTTATACATACGACGTGTGTTCTCTCGAAGGTACTGATTACCAGATTGTTGGACGCATTGATAGGGTTCGTCAAAATTACGACGGTACCAAAACTATTATCGAGATTAAGAATAGATCGCGTGGTTTATTTAGAACGGTTCGCGATTACGAAGAGATACAGTGCCTGGTCTACATGGAGATGATGGATTTAAATACGTGTAATCTCATTGAACAGTATAACGATTCGCGTATGGGATACGAGATTAAACGCGATAGGAAAAAGTGGTTACATGAAATCAGGCCAAAAATTATTGGGTTTTGCGAGTATTTTCACAGTTTACTTTCTAAATAATATTAAGAATGTTGTACATGTTACCTTTTCTATTTGTACCTAAACTTATTGATAAAAAAATAAACAAACCTAGCAAACCACTCGTTCACGATACTAAAAAACGGTGTTGTGGGTGTTGGTTATTTAATTAAAAATGTAATGAAAATAAATAAATTAAAGAAACAAGTGTATAAGATGTTATAATAAAAATGATATCTGGACTCAGAATTACCCCCTTTGCACCCAAATTATATAGAACTACCCGCTTAAAACGATCTTCGAATAAAGATGATAATACTTTTATAGATACATCAAGTGATGAACCTAAATACGTAACCCGCGAAGATATAGTGAATCATCATGATTCATCGGATGCTAAAATGAAAGCATTATCAACGGTGTGGTTGAATAAGTACGCGACACGAAATGGTTCACCGACACTTGAAACGTTTGCTAACCCTGAATCTGTTGAAATGATCAACGGCCGAGTTGCACAAATTGGGTGGATCATGGCACTGTATTATGAGTTTACTAAGAACGAAACCGTTTGGAACCAAGTTTTTAAAACGCGTACATTTACACTTTTAGATGGTACGAGTGATACAGTTACATATCCAACGGTAGGTTTTTTTGTGTTGCAGATTGTTGCAGGACTTATCGTTACTGGATCACTTTTTTCAAAACTTAAACTTGTTGATAAAGATGAAAAGATTGGACCGTTTAATAAAGAAGCTGAATTAACTAACGGTAGATGGGCGATGATTGGGTTAGTGTCTTTGGTTACAGTCGAACATTTTAACAACGGTTTAGCGTTGTTCGGACCACGTTGAAGATACTAAAAATGTGTTGTGGGTGTATTGGTCATTTAATTAAAAATGTAACGTAACAGTAAGTAATAAACAATGAACAATAAAACTGCTCTTAATACGAGAAAACGTATTATTGAACAAATAGAATTAAAACTGTACGATTTAAATTTTAAATTGAATAAAAATAACAGAAAACAAATACAAGAACCAAATAAATATACTTCTAATAATAAAAATGTTCGCGACGAACTTGAAAAAAAACGTAATAGATTGAATCGTGTACTCGAAAAATTAAGGATGGGACCAAGACCAAAACCAAAATCTACACCTAAAAAACCAAAACCACCACCTAGAAAACCAAAACCACCACCTAAAAAATAAATATTAGTTAAGTATAAGAATGTCTAATTTGAATTATATCAATAGAGTAAAAAGAGGTAATTCACTTATATTAGAAAAGAGTTTAAAACATGTAAAACACATAAAAAATAAACACGAATATAATAACCGAGAAATAGAGAAAAAAATAAATCAAAAGACAAATAAAATAAAGGAACTAGAAAACAGGAAAAAAAATAGCACTTCTACTTCAACGAAAGAATATATGAATCGCTTAAATGGTAAGATTTATAAACTACGTATTAATATACAAAAATTAAAATTAAAACAAAAAGAAATCAATATCCAAACGGTGGAGAGAATAAATAATACATTAAATGTTTTTAATATACCAAACCCAATTAAATCAAGAAGAATATCGCGTAAAAAATTTATTAACAGACAACTCGGTGTTAAGAAAAGAAGGAAAAATGGTTTAGAAAAAAGTTCTTTAGGAAAATAAAAATATATAATAATTATAAATGAAAACGTATATATTTCCGAAAGTATACACGGCGTTTCTTTCGTTAGTGACTGTGTTATCTACTAAAAAATACACGAAAATTATGAACGAAGAATACGAAAATAAGTTAAAAATAAGGAATCTTTAAGAATAAAATGAACAATCTATTCTTAAAAATTACTGCAATGTCTGTAGCATCTTTTTTCGGATCTTACGTTGGAACACAAAAATGGTTTGACAAACACGATAAATAAACAGAACTCTAATAATTTATTTATTATTACTCATACTCCAATTACTATTAGAATTAATTACATCCCAATAATCATCTATAGCAATGAGTATATGATCTATTAATAAATTTGAATGCATGCGTAGTCTTGTAAATGAAAATGCTCTAGCAACCCTTCTGAGTTCGGGGTGTATATTAACTAATGAATTAAGACTGACCTGATTTGCTAGACGAGATATATTTCTATTTTTGATAATTCTATATAATCGTATTTTTTTATTATTTGTTAATACAGAATTACTTGGACGTGGCAAAATACTTAACAAATCTACGAGTGAAGATACTCTAACTCTTTTCTGTGTACCTACGCGTTTTAATAATATATTAATATCACGATTTTTTGAATTTGCTGTTGTCATGTTACTGTTATTACTGTTTTGTTGGGATGACATAATAATCTACTATTAATTAATATTTTTATTTAAAAAATAAATTATAAGAGATAGTATGTTGAGAACCCCCCTTCTCTCATCTACTTTTTTTACCAGCCCAAAATGTTTCAAAAGAACTCGCGATGTAAAAGCACGGGCCTTATCCATTAATAATAATGTAGAGGATGTGTTGAAAATTCAAAAGGATATAGAAAGGATGAAAGCATACTGGGTTCATACCGATGGACGTCAGGAAAGAGCGTATATAAAAGTTATATTGGAACTCGAGAAAAAGCGTGACGCTTTATTAAATAATAATGAAAAAGATACGTGTAATTGAAGACGATACAAATGGTAAAATCAATTTTTATTGCGGTGACTGAAACTCACGATAATAAAAAGTGTTCGATACAAATATGTAGGGTTTTATCTTTTTTTTCTTCTAGATGTAACACCTGGTGACACAGGAGATTTTTTTTGTACAGAGAAACGAGTCGATCCTGATTTATTTGAATATTGTGTTCTTTGATTACTATAATTAGATGATTCTGAATTATTACCACTGTGAAAGTTGTTATTTACGTTATTTTCTTGGTCGTGAATAGCATTTATAGAAGCGTTAAAAAATTTTTCTCCTATACGCTGTCTCACTCCTGGATATTCTCTGCCATAACTTCGGAGAAAATTCCTAGCCGCGTTTCTCATGTTTTGTGTTATTAAAACACGTGTTCTACCATTACGAAAATTACCAATATTTTGATTATGAACCATATGTCCTTCTGGGTACACTGTGTTTGCGAGTCGTTGTAATGTACTTCGAGATATTGTATTCCATGTAGACCCAGCCACTCTACTATTTCCGGCGACCCTTCGTAAATAATGCATTCTTCTATCAGTACAAATATCACACTGATCTACATGAACTCCGTGAGGACATTGCATCATTTGTTGTGGAGCCATTTATATATACTAATATATTTTCTCTGTATAATTTAATGAATAAAACACCTGAGCGTCAAAATTCACGGTCTTCGTCTAAAATCCCACCTGATATAAAAACAATTAGGGATGATAAAAGAAAACAACGCATGCGAAGAGACGGTAGTGGTATATCGTTATCGTCTATGAATTCGCCAATCAGGAGACGGTTATTTAATACATCAATGAATAATACTTCACCATTTTCTTCACCTAAACGTGTATCTTCTGTGTCTAAATCACAAACCCCTTCACCATTTTCTTCACCCATGCGCGTACAAAACACGAGTTCGCGACGTACTAGTTTTAACAATCGTAATAAGGTAAGTGATGTTAAGGCGAGAAAACGAGGAACTGGTGTTAGTGCGTATCACGATTGGAATGGCGATCTTAAAAAAAATATAAAAAAGGAAGATTTTATTGATATATTAACTTTGGAAAATCCAAAAGTTAAAATAAAAAATGGTAAAATTACTTTGGATCCACCACTATGGATAATACAAAGTGATACCGTTAAGCAAATGTATTCTATGCCTGCACTCGAAAAATGGGCGAAACATTCACACGGTAATTTTAAAAATACTGATTACGCGGATCAGGTTCATTTTATGCACCCGACTAAGAGGCAATATATAAAGTTTTCGGAATTATACCCAGTAAACTCAACATTAGTTTTGGCATATAAAAGGTTATTAGATCAGTAAAAAATAATATTTATTTAAAGTAAATAAAATGAAGTTTAAAATGAAAAATGTAAATATGGCTACGGTAGGTGCAGTTGTTGTAGCTATACTCGTAAGTCTCAGGGTATCCAGTAACGCTAAAACGTGTTCGTCGTGTAGTAAAAAATAATTTTTTCTATTGTATTTGATTATTATTCTTATCAATAAAAAATATAATGTGTTAATATAAAACAATGGCTGCATCATCTTCCAAAGAATATCTTGTTTTATTCGTTGGTTTGATTTTTGTTTTAACTATAGGTGCCCTATTATTTTTATTTTTTAAAAATAAAGACGGTGATAAAAAAGATGGTAAAAACGAGGCTGTAGATCAAGCGGTTTTAAATGCCGCAAAAAAAATAACTGAACAAGCGGATATAACTAATTCACAAACACTCGATGGTATTACTCAGATACTTTCTGATGCTGGTCTAACAGAAGACGAATTAAAATCTTTAACAGATCCTATTCAAGAGTGTATTTTTTATCCATCAAAAAGGGTTTTTGTCGAGAATATAGATGAAGATGGAAATACAGCGAGATATTATTTAGACGAAGAATCAGATACAGCAAGAAGCGTATCATCTGATCCTGATTTAAAAATAGAATTTACGTGTCCAACAGGTATGGAATTGAATCCCGACTCACAGTGTTGTAAATGGGAAGAAACTAAGTTATCACTTCTCGATAAAGTTGAAGCTATTGCACCACCAATCATAGAAGCCATCGTCGTTGGTTATATATTTGAAAAAATAGTATCTAAGATGCGTGCATTGTATCCATCACCAGGAGTATTTAAAGCAAAAATGAAGGTATTGAAAGCTAACTTGGGAAGACTTCGTACATCTGTTAGGAGTTTTACTAGGAAAGCTACTTTCGAAGCAGGAACAAAATTAGGTATGCGCGGTGGTAATATTATGGGTAAAGCCGGTAGTAAAGGTGTTTGGAATACACTAACTGTGGGTAGTAAAATTGTTCTTAAATCTGGTTACAGAGTCGCGAGAAGAAGTACAATCGCGGGAGCTCGGGGTGCCCAATATGTCTGGAAAGCAAAGGCAGCAGCATGTCCCGTGTGCACAGCAGCCGTTTTAGCGTATGAAATTGTTAGCGCAGCTTTAGATATAGCGGATATACACGGTTACAATACATATAAAACTAATGATGCTATTAAAAATTTAAGAAACCAAGCCGAAACTGCTCTTGAAGCTTCGTTATACGAAAGTGATGGTATAACGTGGCCTTGTTTATTCCCCGTTTTAACAGCTTTCCCTGATTTAGACGAAAAATCTCAATGTCCAGATAGTGATCCCAATTGTCACGCACCCTCACCCTCACCCTCACCCTCACCCTCGCCTTCAGAAACCTATTCTGAACACAGAGACCCAATTGGTGACTATGAAATACCAGAAGTAAACATGGGATATTCATCGTTGTTGATAAATGCATTCATGGTGGATGCGTTAATGAAAATGGATCCTACACAGATGGTTGAAATGTTGGTCGGTGGTTATGTAGATGAAGAAAATCCTACCGCGGAACCAGTGATAAGTGAAGAAACACAGACGATGTTTGCCGAAATTCTTATAGCTGAAATAGATTTTCAACACATAAAACGCGATAAACTTTTATACGATTTGTGTGTATCAAGAGGGTATGGCGACCAGGTTGAATATATAGAAAGTATGTCTTCTGCCGATGTTATAGGTGTTACTCTTAACGAATACGGGGCTAGAAGATATAATGTAAGGATGGAAGAAAAGCATTTACGATATAGTAATCCAAAGGTTAAATTAGAAGAAGATGAAATACCCGACGATTATGCACCTCTGGTCGCAGCGTATACGGATACGTATAGAGTCCAGGACCGTGATAATCCGGGTACAAGTCAATCACCTAACGTTATAGAAAAGAAATTAGATAGAAAAATGACACTCATGATGCCATGGGCATCTCTGATGTATAATTGTTTGGGTACAAATAAAGGCGATCCACTCATGTCCGCAAGTTATTTTGCACATAACCCATCCGATGACGGTGTAACGTTTAATTACGAAAAGGGGTATTGTAATTATACAAGGGAATATTGTAGAGATAGAATGAAAATGGACTATAAAAATAAGGATTGTTACTTGAGCAGAGGACAAGAAATTGCAGAAATGATTTTTGGTACAACTGTTACACGCGCAGTAAAGGGTTCGTGGGATGAGAGAACAGATATGTTTAAATCTAATGACCCTGGTGTTGTCACGGGTGCTGTTGCACTTAGTATAGTTGATCCTACTGGTTTTATACAGGCAGCGACCGTGGATATTGTAAATTTTATCAACGCTTCTAAGGGGAGGGGTATGGGTAGAATTCCAATAAAATGTAAAGACGACGAAGAACAAAAGGGTCAATTGTGTTATCCTAAGTGTAGAGATGGTTATAATAGTCGTGCACTCGAGTGCGAAGGTAAATGTCCAGGAGGGTCCAGAAATACAGGTTTTACATGTATTCAGGGTACAAAAACTAAATCGTGTTTTGCTTGGGAAAAAACAAGTCGGTGTGAAAAGAGATTTAAAGATGCCGACGGAAATCCGAATGGTAGAAGAAATAAGTGGGCGTCTACGGTTGCGGAAAGGTGTTTGCCTGGTTTCCAAAGAAGGTCTTATGCACTAGGATCCGCATTTTGTGATAAACGTAGGAATAGATATTCGCGAATGTTTATG
>CEVX01115986.1_pt1 | contig 11892 bp, 10 predicted proteins | sample 356561 | NCBI WGS metagenome assembly CEVX01 (sample SAMEA2623886, study PRJEB7988) | marine metagenome | biome: marine biome (ENVO:00000447); feature: surface water layer (ENVO:00002042); material: "saline water (ENVO:00002010), including plankton (ENVO:xxxxxxxx)" | depth 5 m | reverse complement strand
GAATATCTAAGTCATCTATATTCATTGCACTGGCTTCACTATTAGCATAATAAGCGGATCCCACAAACTCATACTCAATGTAAGATAATGGACTTGGCCTAAGCTGGAGAAATAAACCTAGGATATGGTTCTCTACTGGACTTACTATCTCTTTTGATTCTGAACTTAATGACCCTGGTTTATCGTAGACCTTAAAATACTGTAAAGAACTTTTAAATTTCATGGTAGAGAGTCTAACCTGCCCCCCCTTTACCTCTTGTGTATATGTAGGCATTGTTACATTTCCAGAACTTATCTCAATGGCCTTATTAGAATAGCCCATGATATATCGAATTGAAAAATCTGATTTCTTTTTAAAAAACTTCAGTAAATTCACATCTGTATAAAGCCCTCTAATTCTTCTTCCATTAACTGATAATGGTGAAAAATTTTCTTGAATGTCTCCCCCTTTTACTTTCCATCTAAATTTTTTATCCATAATATTAAGCCGTAATCTAGAATAAGGCTGGGCATATTCAGATCCTCGGTCATCATAAAGTCCATATGTTTCTAATAACAATAAATCTGTTTCTATATTTTGTTTAACTGAATAGATTATTTCAGCTTCATTTTGAGTAAATTCATTTTTATTTGTTTTGTAAAAATTATTCACTAATTTTACTTCATTTGATTTTTTTACTGATCTCTTTTTCTTTAATCGCTTGGTTTTAAACTCAAAATATTGATTCATCACTGTCCCATCGGCTAATTTTGATTTTATCTGCAATCTATTCTTACCCTGCCTGATTGGAAATGTTGACTTCATATTAATAAGAACTCTCTTTTTAGAGATAACTTTTAAGGGTTCATCATCATTCAAAACCGCAGATTCAAATGTTACAGCATTAGGAAAATTATTTCTTAAAATAAACATTAACTCTTTTTTATAATCCATTCTCTCTTCTGTTATTACAGGTGACAAAATAGTAAAGTAATCCAAATCTTCTTGAGTATTTAAGACTGAAAATGGTATAGAAACAGGATTACTTTCTGGCAATGTTTTAAAAAACTGATTATTTTTATAAATCCAAAAATAATACTTAATATTATTAGAATTATCTTCTGGATAAATATCAGCTCGAAACATCCTCCTACCAATCTTGTCTAACTCTATAACCGAAAACTCTTCTGCATCATTAAATTTATAAAAACATTTCACTTCATAATCAGCTAAATCAAAAATTTTCACTCTTAATATAAGAGGCTCTGAATTAATAAAATCTCTTGGTGGATTATGATCGATTTCTTGAGCAAATCCTATAACTGGAAATATACTTATTAAGAAAATTACTTTAAAAAAAAAAAAAAATTATATTTCATTTTTTATAATCACTGCTTTTCAAAAGTTGCTTTTATACGTCTCATCTCACCATCTTTTCCCCAAAATTCAACCAAAACATCTTTTTTAGTTACCGCTTCGTTAGCGGTTACATAGTAAGTCTTAGAAGTTGTTTTGCTAGAACTTAATGTAAAATTTTCATTACCTTCTTTTGTTAGTACAAAAAACTCAAACTTTCCATTTTTTGGTTCTATCAATAAGGTTTTACGTGTTTTCTTCTTTTTCTTTTTAGTTTTTAAATATAAACTATCTGAAGCTGTCACTGTAATCTCTATCGGCTCTAAATATAAGGAACTCTCATTTTTCTTTCTGATAATACCCGTTACCTTTTGCCAATCCTCTTTAAATATCTGCGTTGGAATATTCATCTCAATTTCAACATCAGATTCAAATGTTACTTCTTCTGGAAACTCCGACTCTTTAACATCTTCTTTTATTGGGGCTACAGTTTCACTTACTTTTACATATGTATTTTCTTTAGCTTCCACTTTTCCATACTGATTCTCAACATCCACCTGCCCCTCTTTTACCCATACCTCCATAACGTCTTTTACAGATACATTAAAATAGGTACCTCTTACAGTTGCTAAGGCGTGTACACTTTCAATATCATAGTTAGACCCCTCTGTAACTTTATTCCAAACAGATCCAAAAAATAAAAATAATGAATTTGTATCACCATCTTTCTCTTCTTCATTTAAAAACTCCATCTCTGTATCATTTCCTAAAAATACGATTGATCCATTCAAAAACATTACTTCAACTTTTCCTGTATCTTTTGTTCTCATTTTATCGCCTTCATAAACATACATTCCTACCTTAGTTATCTCCCAATCTTTTTTATCAATACTTTTAATATAAACTTCTCCAAAGGACATTGTAACTGAGGCAATAGGCTCCTTTTTTTCTTGAGCCATAATCCCGCCTGCTAACACCCCTAATGTTAAACAAATAATAATTATTTTTTTCATTACTCTACAATCCTTATTAATTGTGATTTATTATCTAGTAAATACTGAATATCATCTTCAGTCACCTTTGCTCTACCTACAGTATTTACCTCTGTTAATCGCCATTCTTCTACCTTAATTTTGCTATCATTATCCAAATTTTGTTTGATAAAATATTCTAAATTTTTTCTTGTATCATTACTTATAATGCTACTTGGCTTACTATAATTTATATATCCGATATCTGACTCTTGAATAAGATTACCATTGCTATTTAGTTGCTGAACTTTCCAAAATATTTCTCCATATTCTTTTAAGAGATATTTAACCATCAATGATTCTGTTTTCACTGTATCAATAATAGCCTTAAATTGTTTATCTTTTGATAATAATACCTTATATGTCATATCGGCATTAGCTATCCACTGAAATATCACATCATTTAACTCAGTTTTTACATTTAATGGCTGTACTAACATTATTTCGCTAGGAACTATTTTAAAATTATAAATCATATCACTTGCGTGATTTTCTTTCTCTAATTTCCAAAAATAATTTACACCTACTTTAAAATCATATTTTATATCTTCAAAATTGACAGTTTCTCCCGATATCATAAACTCAACTTTATCCTTAAAGTTTTTATCGGTCGCTATGCTTAATGTAACGTCTTTTAATTCTGGCAACCAGCTAAATTTCCATTTCATATCTTGAATTACATTATTTTGAGGCTCGACCAAAATAATAGGTTCATGTAATACATCTACATCTGAAATACTAATTTTGAATACCTTCGATTTAGTTATTAAATTTTTGTCTTCATTAAATACAAATATTATATAAAATATATCTTTTTCAAATTTATCAACACTTTTAAATTCATAGCTTGATTCTGCCATTGAAATAATCTTAGGATTCTTAAAACTCGGTCCTTCACTAATATGAATTTCATAAAAAACACCATCTTCTTCTACAGGGGTCCAAGATATCACGGTTGTAGGTGTTAAAAATTCAGGTTGCTTAATCAACTCAATACGCCTTGTTTCTTCTGAAACTTCACTATTAACTTTAGATTCATATTTAAATTTTCCATAGTTTGAAACATGTGATTCATTCCATTCATCAGAAATAGCCGTTACAGTCCAAGCATACTTTCTACCAGAAACCATATCTGCAATTTCTGCTAAATTTACTTTCAAATGGCCAGCAGTAACTTCTTCACTAAATATTCTTTCGTCTTCTTTAGAAAAAATATCTATTCGATAATAATCAGCCCAATTTAGAAGATTAAATGAAAAAATAACTTTATCACTCACAATCTCATTTTTTTTAGGTGATATGATTTTGGGTTGATCTAGTTCTGGTAATTTAAAGGTTCCAGGCTGCGGTTCAATTCCCCACTCATTTCCAAAATCATCTATTTCTCTAACTGTCCAATAATGGACCATATCACGCTCTAATTGGAGATCTTTCAACATTATATCTTGCTTTGTTCCATCTACAATGTACCGCTTAAAAGTTTCCATTGCTTCAGAAAAAGAAATTTTTAATACATACTGACTATTTGTACTACCATCCCAATAAAAGGTTATCATATTTGGATCTTGAATTAGCTCATTGCCATTTGGTGAAATTAGCTCTAGCCTTTGATTTAATATAAATGATCCTAACTCGGCACTTCTTATTTTACTGTCCAAACCATCTAATATTAACTCAACAAACCAATAATATGTTTTTCCTGGATTAATTAGCTGAGAATCATCTATCACATATGATGTTGTATTTGATACAGTTGTATCCAAAACAACCATCTGTCCCTCTTGATCTTCAGTAACGACAACTCTAAATGAGCTATCAAGATCCATTGTAGTCCATGCTAGCGTGATGGGAAGAGTATCCACCTCTTGATCATCATTAATAATGTTTGGCGGATCTGCAAATCCATATCTAAATATTTTTTCAGCACCGGCTAAATATCCTCCCGGCTCATCATAAGCTTCAATCGATACCTTATAGTATTGTCCATTTACCAATTCTCTTGATCCTGAATATTGCACCTGTGTACTATCGGTTCTAGATGTAAATTCAAGATTTGATTCATTGGTATCATATTCAGATTCTACTTTAAATAAGTTTAATTTATATTTTACTTCGGCTCCATCTCTTGCTACCAAAGGATACCAGCTAAAGATAGGTATCTGCATTGTCATTTCATTACTAGCAGGCTCCCTAATTGTTAATGAATTACTATGCATTGGAATAAACATTGTCTCTGAAGTATAACCTAGTTTATCATTCTCAAATTGCTCATTATCATCTTTATTAAATGCTATAATGACATATTTATATGTATCTTCAGGAATCCAGCCTGAGTAATCTAAAGGATTAGCACCATAAGCAGCCTCTACTTTTGATCTAACTTCGGAATAACTACTTCTTAATGTACCTCCTGTCGCCATACCTTCATTCCTAGTATCAATCGTTAAAGATGAGTTTGCGGGGATATCAATAGGATAATTACTGTAACTGGTTGTGTAATCTACTAAAGGTGTATTTATTCCAATTTTATTGGAATATAATTTTATCCTTAATTTTAACTTTTGATTCTTATCTGTTGTATTGGTTAATGTCATAGTTCCTATTTGCTTAAGGGCTCTACCTCCTGTTACAACCTGTGCTAGTTCACTCATCGGCCATGTGGCAGCTGGTGCAATTGAAACATTTATTACAACATCATCTGTCGCTATAGCACTGCTTGCTAACAAAGTAATTGTTAAAGCAATCATAAACCAATATTTTAAGATATTTTTTTTCCTCATTAATCTATATATTCTCCTAAATTAAATTTCTTAAACCTTTTTTTTTGCTTTTTTTTTAATCCCGTAAAATTATATTTAATATAGTATATTTTTAGCCAACAAGAAGTCCTTATATAACCTACTATATAGATTCATTAAAACAGCCATCATAACAACTAGAAAAAATAAGCTTTACCCCCATCTAATTCATAATCTTAACAATAGATTTGTATATCTTTTATATTAAAATATACGACAAAATTTATCTAAAACTTGTGATGATATATTAAATCAAGTACCATTAATAACTTTCTATATACTCAATTCTTACACTTATACTCTTAGCTAAGTAACTTAGATCTAATTACATCATAAATATTGATTTATATTTAATTTTGCATTAATTTTTATATTAGTTTTATAAAAAACAATAGTTATGCAAAAAAAACCTACCATTATCATCTTTGATCAACAATCACTATTTCTTGATAATGTTGATGTTATCCAAGAATCTTATTCAACACTACACTGTTCTTCGCCAGTACAGTTATTTTCTAATCTAAAAAAATATTCAGACTCTATTAAAATCATTATTTATTGTGCTAATTTTTCCCTTTCTGATTACAAAACCATTCAAGCCATTAAAATGGATTATGTACTACCTGAGTTCATATTGCTATCTCAAGATTATGCCATTGATATTTTTACAGAAATTGCTAAATTAGGTATCTTCTCTATTCATAACATATCGATTCATCATGCTATTTTAGAATTAGATATTCATGATATTCTTTCTGAAAATCTTTCTTACAAAGCATTACTAAAAAAACGACTTAATCACGTATTAGATATTGACCTTTATATTACCTACAAAAATTTATTGGAAAATACACAGGTATGTTCTAAATTACTTAATAATCACTTACACAAAATATCCTCCCCCACTATCTTCGCCCAAGATCAGCTACATATACTGCTAATTGAAGATAACCAGCCTTTAAGTAAGAGGTTATGTAACTGGCTTTCAAAACACTCCATCACGATATGCCCTGCCTATACCTACCAAGATGCTCTTTATTTACTTAAGCGGCACTCTTTTGATCTTATTATTTTAGATCTTGGCTTACCTGATAATTATGGGTCTTCTCTTCTTCAAGATATACATTCTTTCAAGCTACCACCACCTATCATACTACTTACAGCCTACAAGGATTATGATTCGCTACTTAGCTGCATGAAAGAAGGTGCTTTTGAATATATAACGAAACCATTCAATCCTGATATTTTCATTAAAAAAGTTAGGGATACACTTCATTTTTCTCAACTGCGATCAATCCCCTTTAAAACCATAACCTAGTTTTACACAGGCATTACCATCAAGGGTAACTTGATTGAAACAAGTGTACCTTGCTCTCTTTTTTCCCATTTAATGCTACCATTTAGTTGATTTACTAATGATTTTATAATCGCTATACCGAGTCCAACTCTTTGATCGGGATCCCTCATCATCTTAGATAAATCTAAATCACTAAAACCAGAACCCGTATCTAAAATTGTTACTAGACAGGTTGTTGCTTTTTTTTCTACCTTAACACTAAGCTTGTGCTTTATATTATCACGCATTGATTCTAAACTATTTTTTACTATATTAATGATTATTTGTACCAATGTTACTTTTTTAGCATGTACATAACAACTAGACTTGCTACAACTCACCAACAACTCTACGGCCTCTAATTGACACCTATGTTTAAATATCGCCATACTTTCTTTGACGACTTTATTCATATCCAGATTATTATATTGATCCCCTTCATATAATGTCTCTTCAATTACTTTTGATACCATAGCTGATATCTGCTTAATTGCAATCTTATTACTGTTATTTACATGATGATACTGTTTATTCTTTAGTATCATTCCTACATAATGAGATAACATTGGATACTTTTTTATATAGTCAGAACTACTCTGCTCAAATTCACTTATTGTTTTAATATTTATTAAATCATTACTGACTTTTTCTTCTATTTTATAATGCGTTGCTAACAACTCTAATACTCCAGAATCTATTTTAGATTGTTGACACTCTCCCTCTAAACTCATGACATCAAACTGTATCAAACTCAATGGATTATTAATCTCATGGCATAATTGCTTAGTTTTTTGACTTATAAATTCTTTCTTAATGATACTTCTTGAAACATCATAATTTTCATATTGGTTAATCATTTCGTTTTTTAATTTTCTCTTTAGTAGCTTATTTATTTTTTTTAAATTAGAATTTATCATCTCTAACTCATTATTTTTTTTATATAACTGCTCAATATACTGAATTCGATCTATAAATATGGCTATAAAAAATCTCAACTCTTCGAGTTCTTGCTTTATAGCTCCCTCAGAAACACCCTCTTCTAATTGTATTTCAACCACCATCTTTACTGCATTATCATTGCTATTAATATCCAACATGATTTTATTTGATTCTTTGGCTAACATTGCTAAAGAGGAGTCTTGTTTATCTGTATACTTTACAAACCTTATCTCTTTAAATTCTTTAATCTGAGCTGCATAGGACTCAAGTAACTCTATAACGATACAATCATCTTGAAATGGAAGTAAATTTAGTAATTCTGTTTTTAAAAACGAGGATAAACTAACTGATTTTTTCTTTTGTAAATATGCTTGCATCACTATGTCTAAACACTAATTTATACAAATCTTTTTCTACTAGCTTAGTATCATTATACATAGCTGGATAACTCACTAAAACAACCTCTTCACCACACTGTTTTCCAATATAAAGGAAAACATCCGACTTGATCCCCCTTCCTATGTATATGTCATTTTCAATATAACCTTTGACCTTTTTTAATCCTAAAAAATCACCTTTTTTTGCCATTGGCATTAAGTTATCTGTATCACACTGAACAATCTCATCTACAGACTCTTTAATAATACACTCGACACTACCTATTATCTTATTTTTTTTACTGATAAAATCAGATAATGTCATGACTTTTTTTTGTTGTTTCTGAACCTTTTGTTTTTTCTGAATACCAGGTGTTATATAATCATATTTTAATAATAGCTTTTCGTAATCAATACTTAAGGCATCTGCTACTTTCTTTAATAAATGGGGTTTTGGTTGCTTAATACTTCCCTCTTCTAACCGATATAACATCCCATATGAAATTGATGCTTTTTTTGCAACCTGTACTAAGGTTAACTTTTTCTTTTTTCTCTCATATTTTAAATAATCACTTAATTTCATTTTGCTATTATACCAAAATCACCCCATTTTTAAATTATAATTTTAGATATTTAAATTTATATATTATTTTAATATAATATCTATATATGAAAAACATTCTTATCATTAGCAAAGATTCTTGTAACCTCTGTTTCCTCAAAGAAACCCTACCTCATACCCGCTGGATTCATCATCAACATTGTGAAGAAGGCATTGCATCTATTAGCCTGTTTGGCCAACAATTACAGGCTGTATTTATTTCTGAAAATATCTCTTTTTTAGACCCCCTTCAAATTCATAAATTAATCAAAACACAGTTTCTATCCTTACCTGTCATCTTAATTCGTTCTTTTACTGATATTTTAGATTGCATCAAAGGTCATTATACAAATCGTTGTTTAGCTAGCCTTACAGATTTTCAAGCTATTCAACCTCTCTTAAAACCTTCCATTTCTAATTAAAAGAACAAAACAATATTTATCGATGTTTTAGAATATTTTTTCTTTGGTACTAGTAGATATTCCACAAAAATAATTCATAAAAAAGGGAGCACAATCATGAATTCAAATCCATCACTCATCGAGTCTTATATGGTAGATAGGGATATCCTTAGCTATGTACAAGCAACCGAACAAGATCAATGGGATAACTTCGTTTTATATGATAACTATTAATGGCTATATTATTAATATAAAACTATATCTTGAAACAATTTACGTTATTGTTATCTTAGGATTGTTTTATTCTTTTTTAAAGAAACATACTCTTAATAAGGGATCTAAAATTTATTCAAAATAATATTGTTATAAATTACTGCGAAGTATCATTAGCTCTTTTTGACGCTTCCAATTCCAAGATCTCTTCATATTCTTTAAAATACCCATTATACACCTCATAGGTTTCAGCATAATCGTTATTTTCATCTATCTTTCGTTCATTTTCTTTGACCTTATTTGTTAACCATTCTTTATAACTTCTCTCTAAACAACCTCTCTCTAAAGTTGGGTCTACTGCTACCATTTCTCTCACTGGCTTTTTTAAATGAAATAGCATTTCATAACTCAAGTTATTCGATGCAAAATATTCAGGGTTAGTTGCTGATACGTTTTTAATTGCACCAAATGTCGAACTGAAAATTTTATTTAATTGATCTGAATCATTTATATTTATATTCGTATAATTCATCATTTTAAATTGGCCTATTAACTGATTTGTTATTGCTTTTTTATTTCCATAATCATCATTTCCGTTAACCATTCCTAATTTTTCTAGTAGATTTTGGACTTCAAATTTTTCTGCATTGCTCAACCCAAAGCGTGCAACGGCATTTTTTCTTATAGCTATAGCTCCCTGTATAGGTACAAATGCCGTTCCTACTAATGCTGCTCCTGCTAATAATACTGACTTTAGTGCCATAAAAACCTTCTCCTAAAAATAATAATAAAATATGCAAAAATATTACATTAAAATCGTTTTATACGACAGGATTATTATTATTACTCAATTTGCTTAGTATCTTATATAATATAGTGTAATCTTCACTATTAAGGAGCCTGGGATATAGCATGACACTTAAAAATACCTACATTTATAATGCGTTTGTTCATAAAGTTGTTGATGGGGATACGTTTGATGTAACCATTGATCTAGGATTCTCTGTTACTAGCTTTCAACGAATCCGTTTATATGGCATTGATGCTTACGAAACATCGCTTAGACGCGGTACAACGCCAGAAGAAAAAGAAAAAGGATTAGCGGCCAAACATCTTTTACAAGAACGCTTAGAAGGTAAAAACGTTGTCTTAGAAACCATTCAAGATAAACAAGGTAAATATGGTCGGTATCTTGCAAACGTTTATATCGACGGGGAATCTGTTGCTGATATCTTAACAAAACATGCGTTTGTTAAACAGTAATCTATTATTAATCTCGAAATAAAATATTACTTATTTTTTCCATCAGACGTGCACTAGCACGAAACACTTGGATTTCTTCATCAAAGTTTTCAAGTGTTAAATTATATAAATGATCAACTGCTTCCTCAAAGTTTTCTATCGCAGGTTTAATTGTCTTTAACAACTCTCTATCTTCGGCATCAAGTTCTGAATCATCTCTATCAGCATACGCTTTTAATCCGATAAAAGTCCCTGATACATCCAAGACATTGGTTCTATTACAAATCGTTCGTAAGGCTGTCTTTACTCTTACTGATACATCGGACACTTCATCCGGCAATATCTCCCACCCTTTTCCTAGCGTCTGATTAGCCTGCGTCTTTAAATAGGCTTCCTTGATATCTACCATAACCTGCTTCTTTGCAGCCATAGAATCTTCTGACCTAAATTCAACAGATGTATTAACACTTGCACTCATAATTATCCTCCCATATGTTCTTCTTCTTTTTCTTCCCTTTTTTAAATAACTTAAAACATTAATAAAACAATTTCTTTATTTTTATTTATTCCTACTACATCATCTTTGAAATCTTCCAAAAACATAGCTATCATGATACCGTTAAGCCTACTTTAAAGGATAGAAACTATGACCACTAATCAAGATAAAAAATTAAATTTACAAAAAACCGTAAATCTACCCAAAACATCATTTCCGATGAGAGCTAATTTAGCTCAAAATGAACCACAGTCTATTAAACGTTGGAAAAAAAATAATCTTTATCACCAACTTCTTGAAAAATTAAGCAATAACCCTTCATTTATCTTTCATGACGGCCCGCCTTATGCTAATGGCAATATCCATCTTGGCCATCTACTTAATAAAGTGCTAAAAGATTTTGTGGTTCGAAGTCAACATACGCTTGGTAACTTGTGCTCTTATACTCCAGGCTGGGATTGTCATGGACTTCCTATCGAACACAAGGTTATGGAATCGCTTACTGAATCAGGAAAAATTCAACGTATTATCGATTTACCGCTTGATCACCAAAAAATGGCTATTCGTAATGAATGTTGCACATTTGCTAAAAAGCATATCAAATTACAATCCAATCAAATGCAATCTTTACTTACACTTGCTGATTATGACAAACCATACTTAACGATGAGCAAGTCATTTGAATCAGCCACTATGACTGTCTTTGCTAAACTGATTGCTGAAGGGATTGTTTATCGTCAACTTAAGCCCGTTCACTGGTCTATTGCCAATCAAACTGCCTTAGCTGATGCTGAACTTGAATATTATGACAAAACTGACACGTCCATCTACACATCGTTTCCTGTCACCAATAACAAAACTAATCAAGAAGCCTTAGGAATAGACTGTAGCTCTGTTTCTTTTTTAATCTGGACCACAACACCTTGGACATTGCCCGCTAACCGCGCTATCGCCATCCATGATCGACTAGAATACTCTCTTGTTTTAATTGAGGATCATCATTATATCATTGCTACTAATTGCCTTCCTTTAATCCAAGAAAAACATTCCTTTACTTACACAACCAAACAAACGCTTACTGCTAACCAATTAGTTAATTTAACTTACGATCATCCTTTTATG
>CEVX01045182.1_pt1 | contig 11978 bp, 9 predicted proteins | sample 356561 | NCBI WGS metagenome assembly CEVX01 (sample SAMEA2623886, study PRJEB7988) | marine metagenome | biome: marine biome (ENVO:00000447); feature: surface water layer (ENVO:00002042); material: "saline water (ENVO:00002010), including plankton (ENVO:xxxxxxxx)" | depth 5 m | reverse complement strand
AGGGAAAAAAGATGATTTTAAAGAAATAATACCAGCTATACCAAATACAAAGAAAAATAGTATTAAAATATTTACAGCTTTTGGATAAGTAACAAAATATTTAATTATTTTTCTCACTAATTAACAATTTTTACTTTCATTCCATCATATACACCTGGAATGTAAGTCTTCAAAATATTCATACCATTTTCAAGACCTTTAACAATTACGTTTTCATCGTCATAAAATATTGGATTAACATTAAAAATTCCAATTGTCATGTTGTCTTTAATATAGTAAATGAAGGAATCATTAATTAAAAGAGATCTAGAAAGCGAAAAACTATCTTCAATATTTCCTAAGGGAATATTGACTTCAGAATACATACCATCTTTGAGGTTTTTTGATTTAAATTCAACAAACAATCTAATTGATTGAGAGTTCTTATCTATAGATTTATTAACTCTAATTATTTTTCCTGTATGTTTAGTATTAAAAGTTGATGTAAATAAAACTTCTTTTCCAGTTTCTAATTGATTTCCATATTTGGATGGCACTGCAACTTCAAGTTCAAAAACATTAGTATTTATATAGGTTCCAAGTCTTTGACCTGACAAAATTAATGATCCCTCGGATGAATAAGCTTCAATTAGCGTACCATCATAAGGAGCTGAAATAGTGTATTTACTTAACCTTTCCTCAAGATTTTTTATTTTAAAATATTGAGCCATTAATCCTTTACCGACTAAATAAAATTTTTCCTTGTCAGACAATGGCTTGGGAATAGTTTTAGTATTTTTTTTAATATCAAAAGATTTAAAATATAACTCCCAGTTTTCATAATTATTTTTAAAATCAAGTTTAATATCTGGTAAAACCGATGCAACCATATTCTGTAATTGACTTCTATTTTGTTTGACAGTTGCTAAAAATTCTTTTGAATTAATTTTAATAATGGCTTCACCTTTTATATATGATTGGCCAACTTTAAGGTCTTTATTTATATTGTTTATAGTTCCTTGTACCTCACTAAATAAGTCTACTTTGTATTTAGCTGATAATCTTCCATTTACTTTTACAGAAATGGGATTAGAACTATTTTCTATTTCAATAGTTCTAACAGAGTGAGTGATGTTAGTATTGTTATTGTAGGACTCTGTTTCTTTATTTATAATTAGGTTTGATATAAAGTAAGTTATAAGTAGAATTACAATGCCGGATAAAATTGATAAAAACTTTCTATTCATTTCAGAAACATTAATTGCAAATTTAATACCAAAAAAAGTATTGAGAAGTAATTAATTTATATTTGTTTTATGCTTTTTCAAAAAGAGATAATCTTAAAGCCAAGATCAAGAGGTTTTCATTTAATTACGGATGATATAATTTCTGTTTTACCACAATTAAGTGGAATAGTACATGTTTTTATTAAACACACTTCTGCAAGTATAACAATTAATGAAAATGCTGACCCAAGTGTAAGAGTAGATTTTGAAACCTATTTTAATAAAATGGTCTCTGAAAATGAAGATTATTTTACGCATACTTATGAGGGAAAAGATGATATGACTTCTCATATAAAAAGCAGCTTGATAGGTTCATCTGTTTCTTTTCCAATAAAAAATGGAATTCCAGAACTAGGAGTTTGGCAAGGAATTTATTTGTGTGAGCACAGAAATAATGCTTCTTCTAGAAAAATATTTATTACCTTAATCGGAGAATAAAAACTTAAAAATGAAAAAAAATTATTTTTCTTTTCTTTTAATTTTCAATTTGTTTTTTTCGTTTGGACAATCTTTTGATGAAAAAATAGAACATTTAATAAATGAAAATCTTAATCAAACTATTGATTTAAGACATTGGTTTCACGAAAATGCTGAATTAAGTAATAGAGAATTTAAAACTGCTGCTAGAATCGCAGAGGAGTTAGAAAAAATTGGATATGAACCAGTGACAGGAATTGCAAAAACTGGAGTAGTTGCAATATTAAATGCAGGAAAACCTGGACCTGTAGTTGGCTTAAGAGCTGATATTGATGGTCTACCAGTTAAGGAAAGAGCTAATATTCCTTGGGCATCAAAAATGAAAGGAATTTACAATGGTGAAGAAGTACCGGTAATGCATGCTTGTGGTCATGATATGCACACTGCTATTTTATTAACTACAGCAAAAATTTTATATGAAATTAAAGATGAAATACCTGGACAAGTAAAGTTTATTTTTCAACCAGCTGAGGAAGGCGCTCCGGCAGGTGAAGAAGGTGGTGCTGAATTAATGGTAAAAGAAGGTGTTTTGAAAAATCCTGATATTGACGCAATTTTTGGACTTCATGTTTGGTCAGGTTTATATGCAGGTCAAGTTTATTTAAGACCTGAGGGGATTATGGCAGCTGTAAATGAATTTAGAATTGATTTAAAAGGTATTCAAACACATGGTTCAACGCCCTGGACCGGTAGGGACCCTATTGTTACTGCAGCTCAGATAGTTAATTCATTACAGACTATTGTTAGTAGAAGTTTACCTTTAACTGAAGCTGGAGCAGTTGTTACTATTGGAAGTATTCATGGAGGTGTTAGAAGTAATATTATTCCTGAGGATTTGTATATGCTAGGAACAATTAGAACACTTGATAATAACATGAAGGCTACTGTTCTTGAAAGATTAGAACAGATTGTTTACAATGTAGCTGAATCAAATAATATTGAAGCTAAAATTACTTACTTAGTTTCATATCCAATTACTTATAATGACCCCTACTTATATGAAGAAATATTACCAACTTTAGAAAGAGTAAATGGAGAAAAAAATGTTCATTTAATGAAAGCAATTACTGGAGCCGAAGATTTTTCATATTTTCAAGAAAAAGTTCCTGGAACATATTTTTTTATTGGAGGTTCAAAACCTGACGTTGACTTATCAACAGTTGCACCTCATCATACACCAGACTTCTATGTAGATGATTCAGCTATTTCAACTGGAATTAGATCAATGGTTGGTTTAACTATAGATTATATCTTTGAAAATTAACTTGGCATAATTTTAGCAATTTAAAAACTATGAAAAATTTATTATACATATTTAGTTTAATATTCTTACCTGGAATTTTATTTTCTCAGGTATCATTCGATTTAGAAAAAAGTAAAATTAAGTGGACTGGTAAGAAAATTACCAATGCTTCTCATTGGGGTTCACTCTACTTTAGTGAAGCAAATTTATTCTTTGATGGCTCAGAATTAATTAAAGGTAAGTTTATTGTTGATATGAATTCAATGACAGTTGATGATATTCAAGGCAGAGGAAAAGAAAGACTAGAAAACCATCTTAGAAATGACGATTTTTTTGGAGTTTCTAATTTCAAAGAAGCAATTTTAGAGTTTGATTCAAAATCAAAACTTTCAAATGGTGAATATTCTGTGAATGCTAATTTAACCGTCAAAGGTATTACAGAACCCGTCGTTTTTAAATTAAAACCCAAAGGCGAGTCATTCATTGCAAATTTAATTTTTGACAGAACTAAATTCAATGTAACCTACAGGTCTGGAAATTTTTTCGAGAATTTAGGTGATAGATTAATATTGGATGAGGTCGAACTTGCCGTCACTTTAGTTAAATAAACTATCTAGAGTTTTTTGGAGGAATTCTTGCTGGAAATTTTTTTTCAAAGTAATATCCAATCTGATATAAAAGCAGTTCACTTGATGATTTCCCAATAAATGTAAGGCCAGAGGGTTCATTATTTTTTCCAATACCCATTGGAATAGTTAGACAAGGATTATGCGCAACTGCTGCATATCCAGCATGGTAATTATTAATTGACAAAACAGCATCTAAATTATATTTATCCATAGGCTTATTAAAAAACTTATTACCCTCTTTCATTAGCCTAAACTTTAATAATTCAAATTCATCTAAAGACATTGTATCTTTAATTATTTTATTAAATATGCTTTGACCGTATGGAGCTCTAACAATTGAATCTTTTCTATTAAATTCAATAATTGATAAAATATCATTAACCTCTAAGTTTTCGTTTCCGTAAGTTTTTAAATAATTTTTTAAATCAGTTCTCATATCCTCATCTAAAAGTTTTGCAAAATTTGAAAGGTTTACATCAGGTGCTTTGATTTCGAATAAATTAATTCCATCATCTTTCATTTTATCAATTGCTTTTTTATACAATGAATTATTTGAATAAAAGTTTTTATAAAAACCAAGTCTAATATTGGAAGGATTAAAATTAATTATACTATTAATTTCAATATCATTGCTATTTAAGGAATAACTATCAGTATTGTCATATCCGTTTATTGCATTATATACAATTATATTATCAATAACATTTTTGGTCATTGGACCTGCTGTGTCTAAAGATGATGAAATAGGAACTATTCCAGATCTACTAACATTTCCAATTGTAGGTTTCAATCCAACCAGTGAGTTTGCAGAAGATGGTGACAAAATTGAGCCTGATGTTTCAGAACCTAATGAAACTGAAGTTAAGTTTGATGCAGTTGCTACACCACTTCCCGAACTAGACCCTCCAGTATCAATTATTTTTCTTCCATAGGGGTTTAATGTTTGTCCGCCAAGAGAAGTATATCCATTTGGACATCCGGAGCAAAAATAGTTTGCCCATTCACTTAAATTTGATTTTCCCAAAATAATTGCTCCTTTATCTTTTAATTTTTTTGTTATAAAAGCATCTTTTGTATAATTGTTTTTTAAACTGTACGCTCCTGCTGTTGTAGGTAATGTTTCAAAACCTATATTATCTTTTAAAAGAATTGGAATTCCAAAAACTGAATAAATATTTTCATTTCCAATTTCATCTTTTTTTCTAGCTTCATTTAAAATATTTCTATTCAAAGAAATAATAGAATTTAAATACGTTTTTTGATTAAATTCAATTAAATATATTCTAGAAATATAAAATAATGATAGGTCATAGTAGTTGAATTCACCGTCAATTATATATTGCTGAATTTCAGGAATACTTTTTTCAATAATAAGAGGTTTTAGCTTATCATACTTGTTCTGTAGAAAAGAGCTAATTTCATTTTCATAAGCTTTAATTAAGTTGTTTTTATCACTGGATATTGATTGAATTCTCTTATACCTTAATTTTTTATTTTCAATTATACTGTTTTGTATTATTTCTGATCTTTGATTGTATTTTTTCCATTTTTTTAAATCCTTGCTGCAACTTGTAATACTTAAAATGATTATAGAAATAAAAATATATTTCATTTTAGTTTCTTATTTATAATTTCCTCCATTTTCATTCCTCTGGATCCCTTAACAAGTATTTGTTCTTCATTGATCTCCTTTACATCATCATAGAAATTTTCTTTTGTCTTATAAAAGAAAAGAGATTCTGAATTGTCCTTAGCATTAAAAAAATCTATTCCTATGAAGTATGATTTATCAATTTTATTATTTTTTATAATATCAACAATCCTTTTATGTTCATAAAAAGCATTACTGCCTAGCTCAAACATATCACCTAAAATAACTGCTTTAGAACCATTAATTTTAGAAAATGATTCAATAGCATGCGCCATACTTGTTGGGTTTGCATTATATGCATCTAAAATTATTTCTTTTGATTTGGTTTTAATAATTTGGGATCTGTTGTTTTCAAGCTTATAATTAATTAATGATTTTTGAATTTTTTTTGAATCAACACCAAAATGTAAGCCTATGGAAATTGCAACGCAAATATTTGAAAAATTATAATCTCCATATATATTTGATTCATAAATTTTTTCTGAACACTTAACTACAACTTTTTTTTCAGGTATGTATTCAAAATTATAATTAGACTTTGTTTTTGACCCAAAGGAAATTTTTTTATAATTATTAAATTTTATTTGTTCTAAATCATCATTATTTAAAATTAGAGTTTTATCATTTTCAATTATCCAATTATATAATTCTGTTTTTCCTTTTACTACACCTTTTAAGTTTTTAAAACCTTCTAAATGGGCTTTCCCAAAATTTGTTATATATCCATAATCTGGCTCTACAATTCGAGTTAGGAAATCTATTTCTCCAAAATTATTTGCACCTAATTCGATAATTGAAAACTCTGTGTCTTCTTTAATCTGAAGAAGACTTAATGGAACACCAATATGATTATTAAAATTACCTAATGTTGATATTGTATTAAATTTTTCTTTTAAAACTAAATGAATTAATTCTTTTGATGTGGTTTTACCATTACTCCCAGTTAATGCAATTATTTTAGATTTAGTTTTATTTCGGTGATAGTTTGCTAATTTCTGTAAGGCTTTTAATGAGTTTTCAACCTTTATTACATTGTCTATATTTTCAAATTTTTTTTGATTTGAATCAATAATAGCCACACCAGCACCTTTTTTTAATGCTTCAATTGCAAAATTATTACCATCAAAATTTTCACCTTTAATTGCAAAAAACATTGATCCTTTTCTGATTGATCTTGAATCAATATCAATAATAGAATTACATTGCAAAAACTTATTATGTAAGTTTTTAATATTCATTATTTAAATATAAAGAGTTTACTTAAAAAAGAAGTGGATAAAAATTATCTTTTCTTGGGTTTAGAAATATTTCTTTCTTCTCCTAAATATGACATTGCACATCTAAATCCAATGTTGTTAGACGTCATATAAGCATCTAAATATCTTCTTTGAGCAGGGTCTAAATAATAAGAACGATCAAGCCACGAACCACCTTTATATAGTCGGGAATCATCATTTATAAGAGACAATCTGACAATATCTTTATTATTATCATCTGGTGAGTTATACATTGTAGTTGTCGCTGTGTTTTTTTCATACTCTCTTGATGATTCCTTGTCACCATCATTGAAATTACGATTGTCAGATCTTGTGTAGTTAATTCTATTGATACTATTACTATCAGGTTCTTGTAGCTTTATTTCACCAGGCAAGCTTTTAAAATCAATTCTACCGTTTTTATATTTAATTTTATTTTCTTCCAAATTAAAATTTGATTTATCAGTAATACTGTATCCATCAGATGTTATAACATTCTCTTGATAAACATTTCCTCTATAGTAATTGAAATCATTAGCTTCTTCGTCAATTATGGGCCTGTAAACATCAGCAACCCATTCAGAAACATTTCCACCCATACCATATAATCCAAAACTATTAGCTGGATATGCTCTAACATTAGTAGTAATTCCTGAACCTACTTCAGAATAATTAGCAATACCTCCATAATCACCTTTGCCTAATTTAAAATTAGCCAATTGATCACCTAAATTTTTCTTTTTTTGAGATCTTGTATACTCACCATTCCAAGGAAATTTCTTTTTTCCACGATATAAATTTTCATCTCTAATTTCTTCTAAACCAAGTGCAGCATACTCCCACTCAGTTTCAGTTGGCAAACGATATTCTGGAAGCAATATACCGTCTTCTATTCCTGCATACTCATAATCTCCTTCTGTTTCTTTCACAGCTTTATCTCCAATAAAATCTTCAATATTTTCTCCTAATGAATTTTTAGGATCTAGGAGATAACGTTTTGTATTAAATTCTTTAATTGATTCGATAGAGTCCTTATTGATCAATCCTTGATTTGCTAAAATCAAAATATTAACTCTATCAGTTCTCCATTTTGCATAGTTTGTTGCTTGTTTCCAACTTACACCAACAACAGGATGATTCCTAAAAGCAGGGTATCTCAAATAGTTATTGACCATGTCTTCATTGAAACCAAGTGGATTTCTCCAAACTAATGTGTCAGGCAGAGCATTTTTCCATATTTGCCTAAGACCAGGATTATCTTCATCATTACCATACATTTTTTTTAGCCAGAATAGATATTCAACATACATGCCATTTGTAACTTCAGTTTCATCCATAAAAAATGACCTGACGTATTGTTGAGTAGGAGTGTTATTCCAGTCATGCATGACATTATCTTTAACATTTCCTTTGACAAAAGTTCCACCCTGAATAAAAATCATGCCTGGGGCAGTCATTTGATCTTTAAACTTATTATTAAGCATGAATCCTCCTCCATCCTTAGAGTTTATGCTCCATCCAGTAGCTGCAGAAAAATTATCTCCTGATTTAAAGCTATTTCTACTGCAGGATACTGTAATTAATAGAGATAAAAAAAGTGGAAAAATAAATTTATTGCTCATAATTCGAATGTAAATATATAAATATTGAATATTTTTTTACAAAAAACTTTAGGATTTTAAATTTTAAAAACATCATTATCATAAATATTCTTTCAAAAAACATGCCTTTTTTTATATTTTTTTAATAAAATCCAATACATCTTTTTCATTGGAGTAAATAATATCATAAAATTCTACTTTTTTTACCCATTCGATAAATGATCTTACAGATTCATTGTTTCTTACTAAAAATGAATCATTTATAAGTTCCTGTAAAACTTCATCTTTTTTTGATTTAGATATTCTAAAATTTGAATTCTTATTGTACTTAATTCTAAAAATATGATTACAATAATAAAATTTTTTAAAAATTTTATTTTTTTTTGGATATAAATAAGTTATTTCACCCTTATATGTTTTAGTATTAAATTGATAAAAATCCTTAAAGGAAAAATTTTCTAGAATACCAGTCTGAGCTTTTTTTACTGAAAGAGCATTTGGGAAGTGACCAAAAACACCTTCATTGTTAAGCGGAGCTGTATCGTCGCAAATTAATTTAAAACCATTTTTAACCAAAAGTGTAGCTAGACTGGTTTTTCCACTACCAGAGCTTCCGATTATTAAAAATGATTTATTTGATTTGTGAACTATTGATCCATGTAAAAATGCCGACCATTTTTTCTCAATTAAATTGTGGTATTTATAAATTAAAAGAGATAGAATTTTTCCTTTTAGAAAATGAACTTGATTATTTTCCCAAGATCCTACATATTCATAATTAAAATATAAATAAACCTTATTCTTTTCTGTAAATACCATAAAGCATTGATCCTTAGATTTTTTATCTGTGTATAGATGATTGAGTTGACCAAATATGTCATTCATATTTATTGAATCATCATGGAAAATAGTATAAGTATAGTTTTCTATTTTAAATGAAAAATTATTTGAAAATTTTGGATTTTTTAAAGACTCTTTTTTGGTTGATTTAGTTTTTTCTTTCTTTGTAAGTTGAGATAATTCTCTTAATATGGATAAAGAGTCTGATAATTTGTATTTCTTTTTTAAAACTTGTTTGAATTCATCTTTTGTTTTCGAAAAATAATTTTTGATTATAGATAAGTTTATGCTAGAAACTATCAAAATTTTTTCACTTTTTTTAATATAAATTAAGTAATTTACATTATCTATTTTTTCAAATATTAGATCATTATTTTCCAACTTTCTACTGTAATTTTTTTAAATCATTTTTATTGCTTTCATTATTGAAATTATATATTTCTTCAAGATATTTTTTTAATTCCTTAGGGATTTTGTTTAAAAGTTTCCTTTTCATTAATTTAAAATATATCGCAGGGATTATAATTTGATTTGAACCTATTTTGACAAGATTTTCCCAAAAAAACTTTGTCATTAGCTATAGGCATAAAGCTAATATCCTTATCAAATAACAACTCAATTATGAATGTCTTAATATTTCTCAAAACCATATTAAAGTTAACTTAAATTTAATTTTAATTACCTAAATACGAAATCGTTTTCTTTATTTATATATATATATATATATTTAATATCAATAAACCTTATAATGAGTGTATTGTAAAACGAAAACGGTTTTTTTATTTGTGTAATTTTTAATATTTATATATATTCAGGACCTTAATAACAAATAACTAACTATTTTGAAAAATTTAACTCTATTCATAATATTATTAGTATCGCCATTTTTCTTAAATGCCCAAGCCATCAATAACCAGTGTAATTGGTCTGGTGGTGGTGCTGATACTAATTGGACAACCACAGCTAACTGGACGGGAAACAACTGTGTAAATGGATATCCATCTGGTACTGCAGCTGTTGCTTTGATACAATCAGCTAATACTACAATAACTTTAGATGCTGACATTGAACTTAAGCAAATTAAGATTGGTGGTACTGCCGGTGAAGATAACGTATACACTATCACAACAACTGCTGGTCAAAACTATACTTTATTAATTTCTGGTTCAGGTGTATCACAACCCATTCAAATCAATAAAAAAGGAAATGAATTTGTGTTCAATTGTAATGTAACTCATGATAACACAGCTGGAGGAACCAAAACAATTAATTTAAACGCAGGTGTATCAACTTCAGGAAAATATATTAAACTTACTCATGGAGAAGGTTATACTCTTAAAGTAGACGATCACATAACCTTTCAATCTAATTCCAAGTTTCATGAAGTTTATTTAAACGGAACTATTTCTTCAACTTCTGGATTAACAAAAGATATGAAGTTTACAGATAAACACAAGTTATATTTTGGAGCAAATGTAAACATGACCAATTTTGGAGGTGATTTATGGTTTACTGGATCGAATGAATCTTCAACTGGTGTAACTGTAAATGGTGCTGTTAAAGCAAGACAACTAGCCTTTGAAGATGATGCTTTTATGGTAATAAATACATCTGGATCTGTTACCGCAACTAGTTCTACAGTTACAACTGGTGGTAATAGTTTCATAAGAGTAAAAACTAGTAATACAGCTTCAGGAACATTTATTGCTAAACTTGGCACGGGAGATATTAATTTACAATTTGTAAAAACATTAGATGCTGATGGAGAATGGACTCTAATTGGAGTTCCGGTAACTGGAGAAACGGTGGCTGATGTCGATGACAACTTATTAACTCAAGGTGGTAATAGTGCGATTGCTACATATGATAATTCAGCAGGAGATTATGCACACTTTAGCACAAATGCTAATACAGCATTAGTTGCTGGAACAGGTTATGCAATAGCTCCTACTGGATCTGGCACTGTTGATGTTACATTTACAGGTACAATGTCAACTGCAGGAACGGTTACAGCTGCAGTTTCTCGTGATGCAAGTGTTGCTGATAATAAGGGTTGGTGGAACTTATTAGGTAATCCATATCCATCATACTTAATGATGACTGATAATACTGATTCTGCTTCAGATAGTTTTTTAGAAATCAATAAAGGAAATATTCACAATAGCTATGAAGCCGTATATGCTTGGGATGGAGCAGCTTGGGATGTCTACAACAAAACAACTAATACAATTAATCATATAGCTCCTGGAGAAGGCTTCTTCATATATTTTAGGAATACGGATGATGCAGCTACTATTAATTTTAAAGAGGCTATGCAAAAAGTTAGTAAAGGAGCTAACTTTAATGCTGGCTTAGCTGGAGGAAATTCTAACTCAAGAATAGCAATTTTTGAAGTAAAAATAGATGATTTAGAAAATGACCAATCTGACAATATTAATCTTTATTTTAGTGATAAGACAACAAAAGGATTAGATCCTGGCTATGATGCTGGTAAATTTTTTATGGGAAGCGAATCAAAGTTGTTTACCAGATTATTGGATGGTGATGAAGGAATTGATTTTCAGATTCAAGCACTTCCGTTTGATCAGTTAAACAACCTTGTTGTGCCTTTAGGTATTACTACAAGTTCATCAAAATTAAAATTATCTGTTGCTGACAGTTCTATCGATAATTTCATAAATATATTTTTAGAAGATAAATTAAATAATACTATTGTAGAATTTGATAAACCTATTGATTTAGAATTTTCAAATGATGAAAGTTCTGTTGGAAGATTTTTTCTTCATTTCACTGATGAATTGATACCGGAATTACCTACTGATAAAGATTTAAGAATTTTTAAAGTATCTGATAATGAAATTAAGATAATGGGTGATCCAACAAAAAGCTATAGTGCTGAGATTTATGATTTTAGCGGTAGACTAATTAACAATGTTACCTTTAAACATAAAATTAATGTATCTGATCTAAAAAAAGGAATAAAAATTCTTAAAATTAAATCAGATGATAATGTTAA
>CEVX01098054.1_pt1 | contig 11980 bp, 6 predicted proteins | sample 356561 | NCBI WGS metagenome assembly CEVX01 (sample SAMEA2623886, study PRJEB7988) | marine metagenome | biome: marine biome (ENVO:00000447); feature: surface water layer (ENVO:00002042); material: "saline water (ENVO:00002010), including plankton (ENVO:xxxxxxxx)" | depth 5 m | reverse complement strand
CTTTTGCGCTTCCAGACGCTGCTCAGACTACTCAAGGAAATGCATATTCATTTACACAGAGTATAAGTACTGGCGATGCTATCGTTACTACTGCTGCTGATGTAGGAGATGTTCTTGGATATTCTAATATTGCTTCTCAGGCTCCTGGTGTCGTTGGCAATTTAGCGGGAACCATTAGTACCGCTGGTGCTATGGCCATAACCGCAGGTGGAGCTGGCACATCAGCTACTGGTCAATTTGTATCTGAGCTCTCAATTCGATAAGAAGGGTATGAAAACTCTTATAACTATATTAGTGTTATTAGGTAGTGCTGGTGCTGCGAGAGCAGTGCCAGTGGTCCCTAATTTCCAACAAGGCTCGATGACGAGCCACACTGAGACCGAATCAACGGTCACTGAAACTATAAACTCAATTGACTTTAGGACAGGATGGGAATACTCAGTTACTGGGGTAGGCATCGACAACAACGGTGCGGCTTTGAATCCCCCAACAGCAACATCAACAGTACAAGTCTCCCCAACCGTAGGAGTAGGAGAAGACGCAATAACAGGAACGGTAACATCTTCGTTCGATGCATTAGATATGTCGGCGACAAACAACTTTACAATCCACGAACCTGGAGCAGCATTTCAATTTACCCAGAGTTATTCTGGACCAGGGATGACAAATCAAACTCTAATCCAGAGAGTAACCAGTATAAAAAGTGTCACAGATACAACCTCAACGTTTACGCAATAGGTGGTATACTATTATCATTAGTAAGTCCAACAGCATCATTAGCACAGGGAGTCGGTGGAGTTAGTGCCACTGCAAATCCAATAGCTAATTCATCTGGCTCGGTGACCAATCAAGCTATACAGGTCCTACAAGGTCCATACGTAACTAATACTTATGGTGGTGGTGTATCATGTCAGGGTACAACTCTTAACATGACACCGTACTTACAGTTTGCAGATTCAAGGAAAGATCCTTGGGAAGATTTTTATAACGAACCACAATATAATTTAACAGATAAAACTGGTAGTACAGTACAGCAAAGTGTTGTTGTTAAGAACTACCCTTGGGAGTCATGGTACGACACTAGAACATATACAGATGCTAGTGGTAATGAAGTAAGATGGTTCCCAGACGGAGAAGATATAACTATAATTCAAGATGTTCCTACTGGTGATGGTGTACCTGATGCTATTAGTAATGGCACTCTTGCACCTACATGGTACAAACCTGTACGTACAGACATGAGAGCGAACCAGAGTTTCAACTTAGGACTTTCTGCTACGCTTTCAATACCATTGAACAGGGGCATGCAGCGTTTATGTAAAGAAGCTGCGACAGCAAATGTTGATATGCAAAATCAATTGATTGCTAACAAGCGATTAGATTTTGAGATTGCGAGATTAAAAAATTGTGGTGAATTAAAAAAGGCGGGAATATTTTTCCATCCTCAATCGCCTTATGCAACGATATGTGCTGATGTTGTAGTAACAAATCCAGGTGGTAAGATAACTCCTCACTCACATACGTTACCTCAACCTAATTTTAATTCTTCTTCTTCTGAGACTTCATCCTCTTCTGATGATTCTTCGCAAAAGGTATCGGAAGTAGACCTTTCTTCACTCGGTACTCATTCGTCTGCTTCTCAGATTCAGTCGAACGATACGGGGTTTTTCCGAGGATTGCGTTTACCTTTCCAATCACCTTCTTCACAGCAGGTTTCACAACCTTCAGGAGCAGATCAGCTAGGGGTTTGGCAAGTAGGGCAGATGAAGCAGCAACAGACGCAATCACAGCAGTAGTAGTTGCTACCTGAGCAGAGGGTAGGTACTGTTCTACTACTCCTATGTCCTCATATAATGTTACACATATTTTTTTATTAAAGTTGTTGGGATCGGTTTGTAACTCGTGACCAACAACCTTTTCTTTTTCATTGGGTCCAACTGCTCCTATCCTTAGATCCAAAGGACCAGGACATTCTGGATCACCCTCTTCTGTTTCTTGTGGTGGAGGTTCTGGTGTCTCTGGTGGAGTAAGATCTCCTGTGTCTCCTGTATCAACACCCTGATCAACTTCTTCTTGTTCTTGATAGACTGTCTGCCATGTTAATTCTCTAGCATCATAGTTTGGTGGTTCATAGTAGGGAGCACCAGCGTCGCACAAAACTGTATTGCCTTTTGGGTCATCATTGACCAACATTTTGTTTTGAGATGGATCTCTCTTCACATTCTCTTTGTGTACTTTTACACAACCAGGTATATTAATAACGGGAGTACCTATGATTGTAGTAACAGGTACTGCTGGTGGTAATGCTTGTGATGGTTCAGTTACCCATATACGACTGTCTGCAATCTGATTCACACCTATATCTCTGATACCAACGTACCTAAGACTTCCACCCACAGGTCTTATAAGAGGTATACCAGTACCATTGATTCCAATATAAGGAATCTCTTGATTACGAATTGATACATCATTAATTGAAGGCATTATTTTACTATGTCTCGGTAGTTGCCATTAGGATTTGGACCTAAACCTTGTACAGGACCAGAGGTCTTAGGCCATGCTTCTTTAATAGCAGAGCGAACTTCTTCTCTAACTATTAATTGAAGTTCAGTCATTTCTGCTTCTCTTCTCTTTGCTGGACCGTCATTCATATTGTCGAGGACTTGTCCTCCACCTACAACTGAACCAGCTCCAACAACTGCCACTGCAGTAATACTAGTAACTGTATCTCGTACATCCATGAGTTTGCTTTTGCTAAAGTTATTTATTAGTCAGAATGCCTAATCTAATGTATAATAAATATATACACAAGAAGTCATATTCGGAATACACTTAATGGGAACCTTCCGTAAGTCACTTAAGGGTGGTGCAAATTCTCGGCAGATATCTGAGAACCTTAAGAAATTAAATAAAGATCTAAAGAGAACTGAATCAGTCTTAAATGAAGATAAGGAGAAGGAACAGGGTTCCACCGAGTCTACAAAGTTTAGCTGGAGGGAGGAGTATTTTCCCCAAGCTAATAAAACAGAAGATATTAAAACTCAAATTGCTAATGAAGTAGAATCTCTACGAGGATCAGTAGCAGAGAAGAGAGAGTTAAGACATTTACAAAAGGTAGATAAACATTTAGCAGGAGTCAATGTAGAATTTTATAGACTTCGTGATGAGTTAGTAGAACAAATTAATACCGATTTTAATTTACGTGAGATTGAAGCAAAGTTAGATGAGGTTTTAGGTGTCTATGGTAAACTTCATCAAAGAATAGATGAGGGTTTATTAAATGAACCACCAGAGTCTGCACAAAATGGTGACCCATTAGCACCACTCGGTCAGAAGTTTGTTACCTTTGAACAACTTAGGAATCATTACAGTCTATTCATTAATAGAATATCCAAACAGATGGCTACCCTTGGTGGTGGCGGTGAAGTTAACTTCCGTTACTTGGATGATGTTGATTGGAATGGTGCTGATGATGATGGTAAGTTCTTAAAGTATAATAACACTACAGAGAGATTTGAATTTGCTACCGTGTCTGGTGGTGGCGGTGGTGGAAGCATCGCTGGTATTGATACCACAGGTACATCAACCTTTACCGATATAAATGTTGGAGGAAGAGTTGTTGGTGCAGCAACAAGTAATATATTACCATTCTTATATCCAACTATTAGTGATCTGCCATCTGCATCAACATATCATGGTGCGTTTGCTCATGTTCATTCAACAGGTAGAGCATATTATGCTCATGCTGGTTCTTGGATTGAGATAGTTAATAAAGAATTAGATGGTGTAGTTGGTACTGGAACAGAGACATACAATGTTGGTATCGTAACTGGTGCTACTTACTATGGAGATGGATCAAATTTAACTAATCTTCCTGCTGCTGGTATTGGAACTGATGGAAGTGTTAATACTTCAGGAATTATAACTGCTTCTGCATTTGTTGGTGATGGTTCAGGATTAACTGGGGTTACTGCTTCAGGAACTGGTGTTATTATTCAAGAAGAAGGTAGCACTATTGGAACTGCATCGACAATTAATTTTGTTGGTACTTCTGTAACTGCAACCTTTAATAGTGGAACAGCAACAATTAGTCTGACAGATAATGTTGGTACTGCTGGAACAGGAGCACTTGCTGGTATTGATACCACAGGTCAATCAGTCTTTAATAATATAAATGCGTCTGGTATTGTTACATCCTTGGGTGGATTTAATGGTAACATTACTGGTACTGCTGGTACATTTACAACAGTCTCTGCTGCTGGCACAATTTCTGCAACAATGTTGTATGGAGATGTTACTGGTACTGCAAGTTTAGCGTTAGGTGTAACAGGAACACCTAATATAAATGTTGCTGCGATAGGTGCTACAAGTGCTGTCTTTACAGGAGTTGTAACTGCTCAAAGTTTTGCTGGAGATGGTTCAGGATTAACTGGATTGACCTTCTCTGGAGATAATGTATTCACTGGCATTACAACCTTTAATAATAATGCTCAATGGAAGGATAATAAGAAGGCAGTCTTCGGAGATGGATCGGATCTAGAAGTGTATCATGACGGTGCAGGATCATACATTTCAGAGACAGGTGATGGAGATCTAACATTAAATTCTAACGGAACAAATATAAACCTTAAGTTTAATAACAGTGAGTTTGGTGCAAAGTTTGAGATAGATCAGGGTGTAACTTTATATCATAATGGTATTGAGAAGTTTGAAGTTTTAGGTGGTGGTACTACTACTTACGGTGCTCATTATGCAGGTAGTTTTGTTGGTGGTGGTTCTGGTATAACAGGAATTAATACCTCACAACTTACTGGATGGGAGAATGTTTCTATTGGTATTGGAAGTAACACTAGTGTTGTAACCAGTGGTGTTATTACAGCGACAAGATTTAGTGGTGCATATACTGGAGATGGTTCTACATTAACTGGTATTGCTACGCCAGGATATGTTGATACTGCTATTGCTGGTATCGTATCGTCAGCACCTGCAACTTTAGATACATTGAATGAATTAGCTGCAGCATTGGGAGATGATCCAAACTTCAGCACTTCAATGACCAATTTGATTGGTACAAAAGCATCTCTTGCTGGAGCAGCATTCACTGGAAATGTAACTTCTACTGGATATATTAGTGTTGCATCAACTGCTGGTATTACTGGTAGATTATATGCTAGTGAGAGAGTTTATATTGGAGCAGATTCTGCATTACAATTATCATATGCAACCACAGGTAATCCTGTTACAGATAGATCATGTTACATTGATGCAGGACATGCTTGGGGTGATACTATATTAAGAGTTAGACATACTAATGGTGGTAGTGTAGTCATATCTAATGCAGGTAATCTTAAGTCTGCTGTATTCAATGGTCAAGGGTCCGCTGAATTGTACTACGGGGATGTTAAGAAATTTGAGACGAGTAATAATGGCGTTAATATTATAGGCATCCTTAGTGCTACTGGACAAGTAAAGGGTGATACCTTAGATATTACTGGTAATATATCTGGTGGTAGTTCTATTACTGCAAGTAATAAGTTCTATGGTAATCTTGTAGGTAATGTGACTGGTGATTTAACTGGTGGACTTATCGGTACAGGTAATCTTAATGCCACAGACATCAATGCTCTTGGAATTGTTACTGCTGCACAAGCACAGATAAGGAACTTAAGAATAGGAACCTTTGGAACAAATAATATTTTCGGTGTATCTGGTAATTTATATCTTGATTCTGATAATGCATTAGTTGATATAGTTAATAATCTTAAAGTTAGTGGAGTAACAACATTCCATAAGGATGCAATCTTTAACCATGATGTAGTTGGTTTATCAAGTGCAAACTTTACTGGAATAGTTACAGCACAAAAGTTTGTTGGTGATGGTTCAAGTCTAACTGGTATTGCTGCAACTCTTGCTCTTAATGATCTAACAGATGTTAATGCAGGATCACCAACTGATGGTCATGTTCTTAAGTGGGATAACTCTGCTGGTAAGTGGGTTTCTGCTGCTGACTTAACTGCTGCTGGTGGTTCAGGTATTGCATTAACATCATTGTCTGCATCTAATGGAGCACCTGCTGGTATTGCAACCTTTAATTACAATAGTTCCACTGGTGTATTCACATATACTCCTGTAGATCTCAGTAGTTACTTGACTAATTCAATTAGTCAGAACGTATCAATGAGTAATGGGTATACATTTACCTATGATTCATCTGCTGTTGCTAGATTTGGTAGTAGTGGTGCAAATAATTATGGTGATATATTCTGGGGTACTAATAACTCTACTACTGGACTTCATGTAATTAATAGTGATAGTGATGGAGGTTTATATCTTACTAACACTGGTACTGGTGGAGTATTCATTAGATATAATGGTGAGTTGGGTGCATCCTTTATTCCTAATGGTGCAGCAAATCTATTCTATAATAATGTACTTCGTTTATCTACTACAGATCAAGGCATATCAATAGCAGGAGATACGATCTCAACTGGTGCTGCTAACTTTGCTGGAATTGTTACATCTGTTGCTGGATTTAAAGGAGACCTTACAGGAACAGCAAGTTATGCTACAAATTGTGGAGTAGCAAGCACATCAAATTATGCAACTAATGCACTGGTAGCAGACACTGCTGGATCTGCAGGTGGTTTAACAGGTACACCTTCTGTTACTGTTGATCAACTCAACACAACTGGTGATGCTTATATTGGTGCTGGACGATCAATGTATGTTGGTGGTGTCTTAGGTGTTAAAGATAATGTTCAAATCACTGGTCAGTCACCAATATTAAAATTAGAAGACGATCAATACTTTAAGAAGACTGCTACCCTCCATATGGATGGTAACACAACTGATGGTTTAACTATTGGTCTTAGGTTAGATAACAATGCAGGTAACTTTAAGATTGCCTCAGAAGCAGGTGGTAATATAGGTACTAACTTCTTTAATATTACTGGTGGCAATCCAGCAAATGCTGACTACGGTAACGTAGGTATCAACAGTGCAATTCCTAAGTACTATCTTGATGTTCATGGTGATGCTAGGTTTACAGATACTATTACTGGTAATCTATCAGGTAATGCAACAGGATTAAGTGGTACACCTGATGTTATTCTTGGTGTTACTACAGCAAGTAAGTTTGTTGGAGATGGATCATTACTAACTGGGGTTACTGCTGCTGGATCTGGTGTTGTCCTTCAAGAAGAAGGATCTGCTCTTGGTATTGCTGCAACAATTAACTTTGTTGGAACTGGTATTACTGCTACCGTTAATAATGGTATTGCTACTATTGAGACTACTCAAGACTATGCAAATAAAGCAGGGATAGCAGATAATGTTGCTGATAATGCTAAATTATATCTTGGTGATAGTACTGCTAGTAACCTATACGTAGACGGTAAGATTGGTATTGGAACTACATGGGCAAACACATACTCAATCAATGCTACTGGTAATGCAAGATTCTATGGTGGACATATATGGATGCCTTGGAATTCCAGTGGAAGTCTGGTCATGGAGAATGCCCATGATGCATATGCTGCTCTGTATACAAGTGGTAAGAACCATCTTGTTATACAAAATTCAGGTACATTAAGTATAGGTAGGACAACACCTGATGGTAATGCATCCGTATCTATTAATGGTGCAGTATCTATTGCGGGTTCTATAACTGGTGCTAATACATTCTATGGTGATGGTTCAGGTTTAACTGGAGTTGTTGCTTCAGGAACTGGTGTTATTATTCAAGATGAAGGATCTGTTGCTGGTACTGCCACAACACTTAACTTTGTTGGTGCTGGTATTAGTGCAGTTGTATCTTCTGGATCAGCAACCATTACAGTAAGCAATGCATCTCAAGGTTTATGGGAATCAGATGCTGCTGGTATTCATACCACATCTAATGCAGGTATTAGTACAACTAAAGCTAATACTCAATTACAAGTTGGTGGTCACTATGGTGTTGAGTCTGGAATTGGAACCTTCGCTGGTGTTGCTGGAACTCCTGTAACTATAGACTCATTCAATACAGCATCGCTTGACTTTAAGACTGCTGAGTACACATTACATCTTGGTATTGGTACATTCTTACAGTCACAAAAAGTTCTGCTCATGCAGGATGGAACAAACTGTTACTCTAATGAGTATGCAGTTATGTCTTCTCCTTCAGCAATAGTATCTGTTGGTTCAACAATATCAAGTGGAACTGTATCACTCCAAGCAACTCCTGTATCAGGAATTAATGGAGTTATAACTTACAGATTTGTAAGAGGAACTCTACTCTAGTCTTATGTCTAAAAAGCGTTATGCCGTTGGATGTACTGCTCCAGAAGACTGGACTTACATCCATGAAGAATTAAGTAAAGATGGATCTTTAGAAGATAATATACCATCTGAATCAATTACAACTGATGATTTAAAAGAACATAGTAAAACCAGAGCAGTTTACATGCTCACTGATGATGAAGCAATTGATCTAAGAAAGCATCCTAGAGTTCTTTATGTTAATGAAGCACAGGAAGATTACTCTCCTCCTGCTGATGAGTTAGTAGCAGGGCAGACGTTTAGATATGCACAGGCAGTAAAGAATCATAGAGATTATAATCTCATGCCTAGTACGTTAACGGATGATGATTTAAAACGTACTGGATATCAAGTTTATAGACATGCTCAGTTAGCAGATCCTTGGACTCATAGTTCTGCTGGTGATAATGAAGTATTAATGAATAGAATTCTACATGAAGGTGATGGTAAAGATGTAGATCTTATTGTATGTGATGAGGGATGTTGGTTTGGTCATGTAGAGTTTCAAACTGATGCCACTGGCGGCGGACCTGACAATTATAATGATGGTAATATATTAACTAGAAGTGGTATATCAACTACTAGTGGTACATGTGATTTATGTGACTTGGTTTTAGAAGCTCCTTACTATATTGATCCAGACTTCTTTAATGCAAATCCTGCATCAAGATTAGAACTTCGATGGGATGGAACTACTGTTCCTGTTGAATCTGTAGCAAGGAACTGGTGGAGATTTAGTAGTTCAGCATATCGTTCGGTTGGATTCTCTACATTTGGAACTGCAAATGTAAGTACAAGTTATAGTAGGATCAGATGTAATGGTACAAATAATTCTTTAGCAACCAATGGAAGTTTTCATGGAACACAATGCATGGCTGCTAGTTGTGGTAAGACACAAGGGTGGGCATTCAATGCTAACAAATGGAATTTAAATTTATATGGTTCTTATGGATCTGGTATTGAAGCAGGGTTTGATGCACAAAAGTTGTTCCATCAAATGAAACCAAATAATCCTAAGTATGGTACTCAAGATCCTACTGTCTCAAGTAACAGTTGGGGATACCGTGCTGTACCATCTGATGAGGGATATTATTATTATCGTGGTGATACTAATGGTGTATCATATACTGTTGATGGTAATCGTAGTCCTTATAATGGAAGTAATACTAAACCTGGATTCATGAAGTGGGTTGGTTATTTTGGTGATTCTTATAGAATGAAGGGAGAATTATTACCAACCAGTATGACACAAGCTGCTGATGAATTAATTGATGCTGGTGTTATATTTGTTGGTGCTGCTGGTAATAGTAATCAAAAGCAAGTTAGTTCAGATCATCCTGATTTTAACAACTACTTTAATACTGGTGCTGGTGTTACTGTGGGACAGAATTATTTTTCTGAGTTTGGATTACAAAAGTATCCTTATACTAATAGAAGAGGGTTCCCGCAACAGGCAGGTATGATAAGATCTGGTATAGGTGGAACAGTATATACTTACAGAGCAATTAATATTGGTGCTCTTGATGATTCTTATGGAACTTTTGATGGAAGTTATAAGGAACGTAAGGTATCTTATAGTGACATGGGTAATGAGATTGATTGCTTTGCTTCTGCTGATGGTACTGTTACAGCAGTTAACTCTACCTCAGGTAAATCACGAAGAGATACTTATAGTAATAGCACTTATAGTGAATGGGTTGATGGTTCATTTAGTGGAACCAGTGCTGCCTGTCCTGTAGCAGCAGGTATGATTACTACCAAGATGCAGTATAATAGAGACTGGACTTGGCAAGATGTAAGGAATTGGTTGAGGGGTAATAGTCAACCTGTGGGTGTTACCACAGTTGGACTACAACCTTCATCTGAGTTTCATCATGGAGTTGATTCTGGTACTGCTAATGCATCTTCATGGTCAGATGTAAATAGTCTAGAGGGTGCATTCCCTTGCATTGTTTGGGATGCTCCTACTGGTAATGAAGACCAGACATTTGAGACCCCTAATTTTAAAACAATTAGTGGTGAAGGAATGAAGTTCACGGGTGGTGGATTAAAAATAGTCTACCGTTCATAAATATCTAAAAACAAATACCAATGGCAGATAGAAGTTTTGGCGTAAGAGAGATTGCGATTATAGGTTCAGGTGGAACTCCTACAATCGAAAGTCCTGGCGCAATAAATTTAGATTCTCACTCTGTTGCTATCAGTACTGATGCAAGTATAGGTAGGAACCTAAAGGTTATTGGTATAACAACCGTTGGTGTTGTTACTGGTGGCACATATTATGGTGATGGTCAATACCTTACAGGAATTAGTGGATTGTCTTCTGTATTCTTAGACACCACACCGAGACTTGGTGGTGACTTAGATCTTAATAGTAAGTATATAACTGGATCAGGTGGAGCAAATATTACTGGTGTTATTACAGCAACTACATTTAAGGGTAACTTAACTGGTAATGTAACTGGTAATGCTGATACTGCTACTGATGCAACAACAGCAGTGTATGCAACCACAGCAGGAATATCAACAACTTCTGAGGGTTTAACTGGCACACCAGATATTACAGTTCAAGATATTAATAATCGTTCTGTTAATGCTAGTGGAATTGTAACTGCTGCTAATCTTAAGAGTACCAGTACTGCAGTGCTTAATGGACTTACCTACCCTACAAGTGACGGGAGTCTCAATGAAGTTTTAGTTACGAATGGATCAGGGACTCTTAGTTTCTCAGGTACACCTAGACCAGATCACAACGTAGCATTTGTTGTAACTAGTAACGGATCATCTTCATACAGACTATCAGGTGGTGGTTCTAATCCTGCAACTGATAACCCAACCATTAATTTATTCAGAGGATTTACTTATAGATTCCAGAATCAGGCAGGTGGTTCTCATCCATTTGAGATTAGACAAAGTAATGGTGGTGCAGCAGTTACTGATGGTATTAGCGGATCTACAACAGGATTCTTATTCTATACACCAGCACAGTCATTGTCTGCTGGAACTGCTTATGTGTATCAATGCACAGCTCACGGTGGAATGGTTGGCGTAATAAATATCCTATAGATTTAGTTGACAAAACTTTACAATTGCTATATAATATATACATCGGTGAGCAAATGCTGACCGTTTCCCCCCTGATGCGACTAAACGGGGTTATAATCAGTCTCTCCCTTACCAAGACTTAACGGGGTTACAATTAGTCTTTCATATCCAGTAGCGAGGGGTTACTGGAAATATAAATATCGCTCGTCCCTTGAGCCCTATTTAAAAAAATCGTCCTCATGACAACTCTTACAAAACAAGGTAGACAGCAAGGTCTACTGCAAGGCTGGCCTCAGTTTACTGAGTGGGTTACAAGTACTGACAACCGCATCTATGTTGGTTGGTTTGGTATCTTGATGATCCCATGCTTATTGGCAGCAGCAACATGCTTCATTATTGCTTTCATCGCTGCTCCACCAGTGGACATCGACGGAATCAGAGAACCTGTTGCAGGTTCGCTTATGTATGGTAACAACATCATTTCTGGTGCTGTTGTTCCTAGTTCAAACGCTATCGGTCTACACTTCTACCCTATCTGGGAAGCAGCTACAATTGATGAATGGTTATATAACGGTGGTCCTTTCCAACTCGTTATCTTCCACTTCCTTATCGGAATCTCTGCCTATATGGGTAGACA
>CEVX01001780.1_pt1 | contig 12104 bp, 9 predicted proteins | sample 356561 | NCBI WGS metagenome assembly CEVX01 (sample SAMEA2623886, study PRJEB7988) | marine metagenome | biome: marine biome (ENVO:00000447); feature: surface water layer (ENVO:00002042); material: "saline water (ENVO:00002010), including plankton (ENVO:xxxxxxxx)" | depth 5 m | reverse complement strand
TCTTCGTCAGCTTCTTCGTCAGCTTCTTCGTCAGCTTCTTCGTCATGAGAATTACTGTCAAAGTTGAGTTGGCTTTGATCCTCATCTTCCATATTGGATGCAGTAGAAAGTTCTACCTCTATACGACGTAATTCATCTGAAGCAGGTAATTCATCAAGGTTTTTCAAACCAAAATTTTCAAGAAAATACTGAGTTGTCCCATATATCTTAGGGCGTCCCGGAGCATCAGCCTCACCTTTGATTTCTATTAGCTCTCGTTCTGTAAGAGTCACGACCACACCATCAACAGCTACACCACGTATTTGTTCTATCTCGGCTCGGGTAATCGGCTGACGATAGGCAATGATGGCCAAAGTCTCTAGTGCAGGTTGTGACAATTTAGGAGGCCGCGGCTTAGCTCCAACAAGAACCTGAAGCCAAGGTGCAAAATCAGGCTTTGTGACAAACTGCCAATTGCCTCCAACACAAGCTAATCTATAGCTTCTATTGGCATTATCATGCTCAACCACTAATTCCTCAAGAGCTTTCTCTACCGCGCGCGCAGTTGGCTTGGCAAACTCTCGAGTATGTTTCTCATCTGGAAGCTTTTCAGGAGTATCGCGCAGAATAATTCGCAATTCGCCGATACTCATCGGCTTTTGAGCCGAAAAGACGATAGATTCAAGTATTTCTTTAAGCTCCACTTTAAAGTGATTCCACTATTTCTGTATTATGTTTTCCTGGCACAATTCTCTGCATCTCAATCGGCGCAATAACAATGTCAATTTCGCCAAAAACTTCACTCTGCATAGCTAGTAATTGTTTAAGGCGAACTAACTCTAAGAGAGCTAAAAAGGTAGCAACAATTTCACCTCTACTCCCTGCTTCATTAAAAAGCTCAGAAAACCTTAAACGCTTAGCTTCACCAAGACGATGGCGAATCACTACTATTTTTTCACTAATACTCCACTGGTCGTCAACAATTTCTCGCTTTGCTGCTTCACGAGAAAAATACTGCTGTAAAACCCTATCAACAGCTCCAATCAAATCAAAAATACTCGCCTCTAGGCGATTATCCATTGGCAAAGGATCTAATGGGATACTCCCGGGACGACGTGTGTAAACTTTCTCCTGTTCAAATTCCAGCTTTTGCAGATCGGTTGTGACATCCTTAAATCTCTTATATTCAACCAATTTGCGGATTAATTCCCATCTTGGATCCTCTATTTCCTCCTCATTCTCGTCTTCTACCTGCTGATCAACAGGCAACAACTCACGACTCTTGATATACATGAGCGTTGAAGCCATTACTATAAACTCTCCGGCTAAATCCAAATCCAAAGTCTTCATAATATCAAGATACTCAAGAAACTGGTGAGCTAATTCGGTCATATTGACGTCATAAATATCGACTTCCTGTTTCTTAACAAGAAATAGAAGAAGGTCCATCGGCCCCTCAAAAACCTCAAATTGGATTTTAAAATCAGACATTCAAACGCTCTATGCGCAGTTGGCAAACCTTAATTGACTATCACATACTTTGGCAACGATCCTCTTTCTAGGCAGACTTGCCGTCACCCATCTCGGCGGGTATTTTCGAGCCCATGAAAACTGGGTGGAAGATTTTTGCCACTTTCCTGTTGTGTATTTCCATTGATCTACATGGCCAAAAACAGGACTTGGCAACTAATAATGGAATTGAAACAGTTGAAAAGCTTCAGAACCTCACAGCAACAGAGAATGCAAGTGAAACATCTCTAAGCCAAGAGAATTTAAAGAAGAAAGTTTATGTGATACCGGTTCGCGACGATATCATGCCACCAATCCTTTACGTTATTCGCCGTGGGGTCAAAGAAGCAATGGAGGCTAATGCCGAGTGTATTATCATCGACATGAATACTAACGGAGGCAGAGTTGACATCACCGAGGAAATTTTTGGGATAATAAATAAATTCAAAGGGAAGACTGTTACATATGTCAATAAGGACGCATACTCCGCAGGTGCTTTCATCGCTGTGTCGACAGATCAAATCTATATGGCTCCTCAGAGCGTCATTGGGGCAGCAGCACCGATTATGATGGGGCCAGGGGGAGGGGCGGCTGAGTTGCCGTCTACAATGGAAGCCAAAATGAACTCTGCAATACGAGCTAAGATTCGTACTCAGGCAGAAAAGAACGGCTATGCCATAGACGTAATTGAAGCTATGGTCGACAAATCAAAAACGCTTGAACGAGATAGCAAAATTATTTGTGCTAAGGACGAAATTTTAACTCTTACAAACATCGAAGCGGCCACAAAATACGGGGAAGGCCAAACTCCACTACTCTCTACAGGGACAGTCGAAAGTATCGATGCACTGATTGAAAAACTTGGTTACACCGGGGCTAAAAGAGTCGATATTAAACCCCTCGGAGCAGAGGAACTTGGCTCTTGGATTTCATCGATAAGCCCACTCCTTTTGTTAATAGGTATTGGAGGACTTTATATCGAATTTAAAACACCCGGGTTTGGAGTATTTGGAGCACTAGGAATAGGAGCCCTCTTAATATATTTTTTTGGTGGGTACGTGTCCGGACTAGCTGGCATCGAATGGATCGGCATCTTTTTACTAGGCATAGTACTTGTTATGATTGAAATTTTTGTTGTCCCTGGAACACTGATTGTTGGTCTATGTGGCGCAGCTTGTATCTTTATCTCAATTATTATGGGAATGACCGACTTATACCCTGGCGTTCCTTGGTTCCCAGTCGATCCAACAGAAGGAATGCCTTCTCCAGTGGAAGGTATTGATTTTAGCATGCCAGACTTCAGCAAACCATTGCGTGACATCTCAATTGCTATTTTGCTTTCTGTACCACTAATATGGTCTATATCAAAATGGCTTTCGCATTCAAAATATTTTTCTCAACTGGTAACTGCCTCTGTAAGTGGAGCAGAATCAATTGCCGATTTGGCAACTAAAATTGAATCAAGAAAAAATCAAGTTGGGATTACTACAACACCTCTAAATCCAGGTGGAAAAGCCCTTTTTCAAGATGAATTGTGCAGCGTAATTACCCAAGGTGAAATGGTCGAGTCTGGAACTTCGGTGAAAGTAATTGGCAACAGCGGCAGCGATCTCGTTGTAGTAGAAGACTGATTTATTAATACAAACAGAAATGTCTGCCGGCAGCATTGCATATTTTGCCTACGGTTCGAATATGTGCCCAGAACAAATGGCTGAAAGATGCCCTGGAGGAAAAGCTATTGGCTCGGCGGAACTTCATAATTGGGAATTCCTTATCAATATTCGCACCTATGCAACAATTGAAACTAAACATAAATCAACCACACACGGTGTACTCTGGACTCTGACAAAAAAGCACATAGCCACCCTTGACGAATATGAAGCCGTCGAGGAGGAAATGTACTATAAAAAAACCCTGAAAGTCCTTCATGAAGGCAAGCCAATCGAAGCCTTAGTGTATATTGATCCTGTATGCGAAAAAGGCGCACCTGATTCAATCTACATGAAAAATATATTGAACGGAGCGAAGTTTTTTAAATTGCCAAAAGATTATATTTTACAACTCGAAAATAAATGGAGGAAAAATATTTTTTAATACGATTACTTTCACAAACTCTTCTAATTTTAAATATAATAGAAATTTAAATAATTAATCTAATATAAAGCTACCTTGTGCCAGGCGTTACATTAATTTTGATTCGTTTCCCTTTACGTAATACTTCCATCTCTACTGACTTACCAGCTTTCACAGCATCAAGAGCATAAGTGTAGTCATAAATATTAGTAATTTCTTTCCCTGCAAAATGAACAATTATATCACCAGCTTTGATACCTGCTTTATCAGCGGGCCCCCCTCCACGAACACCTGACAACAAAACCCCCTTAATATCCTCTGAAGCGTAATCTGGTATTGTTCCAAGATATACTCGAATTGCATCACGGCTCCCACCTTGATCCGACTTTTTGACTTTAACATAATCCGGCCGAACACTGTCAGAAATAAGGTCTTGAACCATATTACTTGCAAATTGAGTAATCCTTTCAATGCCTTCGTAATTTAATGTATCGGGGTCGTCTGCAGGCCGATGATATTCCTTATGACTACCAGTAAACCAGGCAAGCACAGGAATACCCTTGGGATAAAAGGAAGTGGTGTCGGTCGGCAAGTAAGGATCCTGCTGAAGGGTAAGATCAAAGCCGGCGAGTACATTACGTCGTTCAATTAATTTCTTCCAATTTGTTGACGATCCAACACCTTGTAAAGTTAACTTATTATTTCTTAGTCGACCAATCATATCAAAATTAAGATAAGCAACTAGTTGCTTTAGATCGACTGTCGGCTTAGCGGCATAACGAGCAGAACCTATGAGCCCTAATTCTTCTCCTGACCAAAAACTAAAAATTAAACCGCGTTCAAATTCTTGTGGCTTTGTCTTTTGACGATTAGCTAATTGATCAGCCATCTCTAGCAGCGCCGCGACTCCGGAAGCATTATCGTCAGCACCATTATGTATTAAGCCCTCCTCCCCCTTGATACCAAAACCTCCAGTCTCACCACGGCCAAGGTGATCATAGTGAGCTCCAAGCATAACATATTCAGAATTTATTTTTGAAGCCGCTTCGCTGCTTGGAGGCAACAAAGCGATAATATTACTACCTTTCTTTCGAATCCTTTTAATTTTTGTCTTTATATTAAGAACTATACCGGGCAGTGACAAACCATGAACTGCATGTGGGTTCTCCTTGTCTAGAGAGGTCTGCAATTCTTTTAGAGACTTACCATAAAATTGCACTAATGAATTACCAATTTCTCCGCTAATCGAAATAACAGGCATTCCTGCCCCTGCCATACTTATATCAAAATTTAAATTAGCTAATTTACCGGCATTTGGTGAATTTGGGCCAGTAACAACTAGTAAAGCCTTAGCGCCATTGTTTCGAGCTATTAAGGCCTTATATCTTAAACCAGCATAACGATTTAGTTCCTGGCGGCGGTCTACCGATATTTCTTCCGGCACATAGCGAAGTACCATGACAATTTTATCCTTAACATTTAGATCTCCATAAGAATTATATCCCACTCCAAGCTTTCCAGGTTTTGTAAGGCCATAACCAGCAAAGATTACTTCCCCCTCAATTTGGCCATTGGCTGAAAAAGCAAGCGGCCGAAAATCCTTATCTAAATCAAAAGTATGATCTTCACCTGTATGCCCTCTCAGTATCATTTGATTGTTAGGCTTGTCCAATTCCACACCACCTGTAAATTCGAAATTATGTTCATAACTGCCATCTTTAGATCCAAGCGGTTTAAGACCTGAAGCTAATAACTGTTCACGAATATATTTCGCAGCCTTACGAATACCCTCACTGCCGGTACGGCGACCTTCTAATTTGTCAGATGCTAAAAATTCAACATGCTTCTTAATGTTATCCTTCAGAACAATTGAAGAACGTTTATCTAGTTCTATTTCTCTTTTTGGGGAACGCGATAATATAGACAATGCAGCTTGGTGATTCCATTTGGCCAAGAACAACTGAGACTGTTTTTCCGACGTAGCATTTGAAGTCCAACATAGCTGTAATCCGTTTGGCGAAAACACTGGCAATCCATCGAAACCAACCCGCTCTGTCACTCGGATTGGTTCGCAGAGACCAAGAGAATCAACTAAATATAGCTCAAAATTTGAGAAACCAAGTTTATTACTTGCAAAAATAATGTATTCGCCTGACGGATGAAAATACGGTGCCCATGACATTGATTTAAAACTAGTTATTTTTCTTACGTCTGAACCATCCAATTTCATCGTATGAATCTCAGCCACTGAACCGGATTTGTTAAAACGACGCCAAACAATGCGCTGTCCGTTAGGGGAAAAAAACGGGCCGCCATCATAACCTGGAGACTGCGTAAGACGAACCTGATCCGAACCATCAGCATTCATAATGTAAATTTCTCCAAAATAGGAAAGATCAATATCTCGGAGCTTTTCCTCTTCCTCTGTAAGGTCATTTACATACGCACTTCGTGTCGAACTAAACACAATTTTTTTACCATTTGGAGAAAATCCAGCTTCAGCATCGTAACCTTTAGCAGTCGTTAGTTGACGAAGATTACCCCCATTGTTATCAGCTGTGAATATATCCATTGTCTCATCATAATCCCAAGAGTAACGGCGCTGCTTTCCGGTAGCCCGAAACTCGAGCTCTGCCTTTTGCTTAGCCTTCGCTCGAAGGTCATGATGTGTTGATGCGAACAAAACATTCTGACCACTTGGATGAAAAAATGCACATGTTGTCTTACCAAATCCAGGAGATACACGAACCGTATGACCTGTCTTAAAATCGATTGTATAAATCTGGTAGAAAGGATTCCCTGCCTCTCTTTCACTTTGAAAAATCAACTTTGAACCATCAGAATTATAATACCCTTCCCCACTTCGGCGCCCTTCAAATGTTAACTGCCTAACTCGAGAAAGAAGAGTATCCTGATTATTCGCTATGGTTTCATTTACAAAACCAACAAACAACATGATAGCTAAAGGAGTTCTAAGTCCAATAGGGTATAGTCGTAACATTCGAGGCCAGTTTTAAAATTAAACTGAGTTTTTTTCAATCAGGGTTTTTAAATGATTAGATTGTTTTTAAGTTATCAAATGGCATCATTCCCTCCTTCTCAATCATAGAATGATAAGTATTGAAACAGTCGATTCACCTAAAGAACTTAGCGATTTTGTTCGATTCCCTTTGCGTATTTACTCTAATGATTGCCCTTGGGTTCCTCCGATATGGAAAGAAGAAATGAAACGGCTAAACCCCAAATATGGCCCTTTTTTCTCTCATTCGGATGCGCAACTTTTCCTCGCACGTGACAATGATGGCAATCCACTAGGACGCATTGCAGCTATAAAATTTAATGACCACCTCAAAACGTACAAAGACAAGTTGGGTTTCTTTGGTTTTTTTGAATGCATAAATGATCAGGCAGTTGCAGATCAACTTATTAAAAAAGCAAAAAAATGGCTTAACGAAAACGGCTTGATGAAAATGCGCGGACCAGCCAGCTTCACTATCAACGAGCAAATTGGCTTATTAATCGAAAACTTCGACGAGCCCCCAACCCTTTTAACCACATGGAACCCTCCATACTACCAAAAGCTTTTGGAGGCAGCAGGTTTAGTCAAAGCAGAAGACCTATTAGCTCGTGAAGTTGTACTTTCCGATATTGATCCACAATATCTAAGCCGAATCGCTAGAATTGGATCGCGCAACAAAAAAATAGCCATCCGAAAAGCAAACCTAGAAAACATAGAAAACGAAATCGATATTCTAGTCAAAGTGTATGGAGAAGCGTGGAATGAAAACTGGGGAGCTGTTCCAATAAATCGTAATGAATTCACTAAGCTAGTGCTTGAACTTAAACCTTTTCTGCTACCAGACTGTACTTTAATTGCCGAATTCGAGGGCACCCCAGTTGGCGTATTTATCGTCATACCTGATATCAATATCGCCATCAAAGCATGCAATGGAAATCTTGGACCACTTGGTCTAATTCGATTCATGCTTGCAAAGCGGCGAGTTGATCTCATGAGAGGTGTTGTGGCTGGCGTATTGAAGCCGTATCGAAACAAAGGAATTGAGTCAGCGTTCTACTCAAGTGTGCTAAACACATTAATAGGAAGCCAATATAAACGTATTGAATTCTCTTGGATGCTAGAGTCTAACTTTCGAGTCCACCGCGTGCTGGATAGCATCAAAGCGCAGACTACAAAGCGATGGCGGGTTTATGACATTGATCTTTAAGGCATCATCTAGCGCTTTTCTCTAATGCTAAATAAATGATTCTGATTACGAAGTATTAGACGGTCTGCAGCAAGGGCTGGATTGGCCATACTCATTCCTCCCGTATAATTAACCCGAACAAGTTTATACTCCTTCCCAGCCAAAAACACATAAGTGTCTCCCGCTTCGCTCAGAGCAAACACATGCCCTCGATAGGCCCAAGGAGATGCCGTAAATCCGATCGACTTATCTGGATTGATACGCTCCTTATCAAAATACACACTTCCTGTTCTAGCGTCACGGCAAGCTAAAAAACCAAAGTCAAATAGAGAGTAAAATTCATCCCCATAAACCAAAGGCGATGGATTGTAAGGCGCCGCTCTTTTATCATACCATGCAATAAAATCGTTTTTTGTTTCACCAGGCTTAAGGGAAATATCATTCTTCGCGCCGGGCTTAATAGCATAAACATGTTTTTCCCGATCACCAACATAACCAGAAGCAATATATAATAAGCCATGAGCTTCAAAAGGAGTTGGAATCACAATCGAAGTACGTGACTTCCACTTTAATCTCCAACGCTCATTACCGACTAAATCATACGATCGAGTTTGATTACGCCCAGTCAAAATCAATTCACTAATCCCGTTATGTTTCCAAACGAATGGCGTAGACCAGTTACTTGGTTCTTCGCGTTTCGTCTTCCATAGCTGTTTACCTGTAATTTTATTAAAACCTGCGAGCCAGCTCTCTTCCATGTTGTCATTGACGATGATAAGTTGATCACCTTCAAGTATGGGAGATGCACCAGTTCCCCAACCATTTCGCATCTCATAAGGCTTAAACATTTTTTCCCATAGCTTTTTACCTGTCTTATCAAGGCAGTAAAGACCGTGACTTCCAAAATATGCATAAACCCGTTCACCATCAGTAACTGGCGTCTCAGCTGCATAACTATTCTTTATGTGAATCGGGGTCAATGGACGAGACGCAAGAACCTCCCTTTGCCAGAGATAATCCCCACTTTCAATATCAAGACATAGCACAAGAAAATGATGCATGTGCTTGATAGGCTCCTTTCTATCGCCACCAAAATATAATCCAGGCTTTCGTGGCTCTATCTCCCCTTCACTCACAGCGGTTGTTAAATAAATCCGTCCGCTATGCACTACTGGGCTAGACCAACCAAGCCCAGGTACTTTTACTTTCCACTCAATGTTCTTGCCTTTCTTTGAATCCCATTCGAGCGGCAAATTAATATTATCTGAAGTGCCTCGTGAAAAACCACCTCGAAACATAGGCCAATTTTCTGCGGCCTCCAATTGAGTAAAAATTAAGGCACAAGTCTTTAGAACAGAGCCGAAAAGCCGACTGAATTTGAAACCAAGCATATTACAGATATCGTTTGACCTCTTACAATTTGGGTCAAGAAAATTGACCCGATTGCGGAGTTCGGTTTAGCTGTTCACTTCTATGATAAACTATGAATAAATTTAACATAATTCTGGTTACCGCACCCGATATTAAATTAGCAAGAAACCTAGCAAAGGCCGCACTTGAAACCAAACTGGCTGCATGCGCTAATATAATTCCTCACGTAGAATCTCATTATTGGTGGGATGAAAAAATTGAAAATGAAAGCGAAGTACTGATTTTTTTTAAAACATCAGAAAAAAATATTCCGGAACTTGAAAGGACTATTTGTGATTTGCACACCTACGATACCCCAGAGTTCATTACAGTCCCAATAACTGCAGGAAACCATAGATATCTAAATTGGCTATCTGAAAACATGAAATAACTTTAACGTTAATCCTCTCTAATTTGACCATTAAATTCATTATTTTGAGTTAAATCTTGCTTTATTTGGCCATTTTCAACATTAGTACTCTGGGCAAGAATGAATGCTTTAACATCCTGTTCAGTCACAAAATATTTCTTACCTATTTTACGTGCTCGAATCTTTCCCGCTTGAATATATCGAGTCACTGTTCTGTACTTCATATCTAGCATTTCAGCTACTTCATTTGCATCGAAAGCCTTAAAATCATCTACATGAATCATAATAGTAAGCCAAATAAAATCATATAAATACATAATACGTCAATATTATACACTATAATACATTTAAATTATTCCGCATATATTAAATCTAAATTGGATTGCTTCTTGAGGCTTTTTACACTTTTGATACAGTCCACCACCTTTTTTAGTTTTGACCCATGGAGAAAGAGATTAATCGACGGCGTACTTTTGCTATTATTTCGCATCCCGATGCTGGTAAAACAACATTAACTGAAAAAATGCTCATGTACGGAGGAGCAATTCAGTTAGCTGGGTCTGTACGATCACGCAAAACTCAACGAGCAACTACATCTGACTGGATGGAGCTAGAACGAAAACGAGGAATCTCCGTTAGCTCAACAGTATTACAATTTGATTATCAAGGATATCAAATCAACCTTCTCGACACCCCGGGCCATAAAGACTTTTCAGAGGATACATACCGGGTTCTAACCGCTGTAGATGCGGTCGTCATGGTTCTTGACGCAGCTAAGGGCATTGAAGCTCAGACAAAAAAACTATTTGAGGTATGCCGACAGCGCGGAGTTCCAATCTTTACATTTATCAATAAGTGCGACAGGCCAAGCAAGGGGGCCATCGAATTACTTGATGAAGTAGAAAGTGTTCTTAATTTAAAACCCTTTCCAGTAAATTGGCCAATCGGGGATGGGCATGATTTTTCTGGGGTATATGATAGGCTATCAAAAAAAATTCACCTTTTTGAAAGAACAACAGGCGGTGCCTACATTGCGCCTGTAGAAGTCGGAAATATATCCGAGGACTTTGTAAAAGAGAGGGTACCAGAAACAATTCTATCGAAAGTAACTGAGGAATTAGAGATGCTAGAAATGGCTGGGGCAAAATTTGACAGTAATGAAATTTTGGCTGGTCGAACGACTCCCGTTTTCTTTGGTAGTGCTATGAATAATTTTGGAGTAGAATTAATACTTAAGGGTTTTGTTGAACACGCTCCACCTCCTTCAGGACGCGAGTCCAAAGGGAATTTGATTCCTACTAACAGTGAAGATTTTTCCGGGTTTATTTTTAAGATCCAGGCTAATATGGATCCTAAACACAGAGATCGAATAGCTTATATTCGAATTTGCTCTGGAAAGTTTGAACGAGACATGACGGTTTTTCATTCTCGAACTAAAAAGAAAGTACGTCTAGCAAGCTCTCACAGATTATTTGGAAAAGAGAGAGAGACAGTTAATGAGGCTTATGCTGGAGATATTATCGGTTTGGTAGGGCATTCAGATTTTGGTATTGGAGATACTCTAACATCACAAAAAAACCTAGAATTTCAGGAGATCCCAAGATTCACTCCAGAGAGTTTTTCATACTTACACAACACCGATACCGGAAAGTTTAAACAATTCCGCCAAGGCCTAGACCAATTGCTTCAGGAAGGTGCTATACAATGCTTAAGTTTAAAAGGAAGCACTGTAGCAGTACCTGTTCTTGCAGCGGTAGGGCCGTTGCAATTTGACGTAGTTCAATTCCGGCTTGAAAATGAATATAATGCATCGACGCGATTAGAACCTGCCCCTTGGCAGGTAATGCGATGGCTTCCAGAATCGTTTAGCGAGGAACAAATGGATAAACTTTCACCTCCAACTGGCTCTCGATTTGGATGGGATTCGGATAAGAATCCAGTATTACTTTTCCAAAGTGATTGGGCAGCAAGTTACTTTGAACAAAACAGTAATGACCTGAAATTATCACTGTTCCCTCCAAATCAAAAAGAGCTCTAATAATAAGCTTTAACTTAAGCGACCGGTTTCAAAGCATGCCTCAAAACTCTAACATCACTCTACTTGATGCAGCTGAAATCAAAGTTCGATTTAATGACAATGAAGTCTTAAAAGAGGCTTCACTGACCATTCGAATCGGGGATCATTTCGGAATGGTAGGACGTAATGGCTCTGGTAAATCAACGTTTCTTAAAATCCTCACTGAAGTCATGCAACCAGACTCAGGAAATATATCACGTCGTAATGACTTGGTAATTGGATATCTATCACAAGATCTTGTGATGGCAGAAGATGCAACAGTCGAAAGCACAATAAGAGAGGGAGCAAAGCATATATATGATTTACTCGAAAAATACGAAAGCCTACCTGCAGATTCAAATATACAATCCGAATTAGAACAGCAGATTAGTTCTAATGATGCATGGAATATTGATACAAGAATCAAAGCAGCAATGATGCATCTAAATGCTCCAGATTCAGAACGTCTAATTAAAACACTTTCTGGAGGAGAAAAAAGACG
>CEVX01118680.1_pt1 | contig 12137 bp, 13 predicted proteins | sample 356561 | NCBI WGS metagenome assembly CEVX01 (sample SAMEA2623886, study PRJEB7988) | marine metagenome | biome: marine biome (ENVO:00000447); feature: surface water layer (ENVO:00002042); material: "saline water (ENVO:00002010), including plankton (ENVO:xxxxxxxx)" | depth 5 m | reverse complement strand
TTAAATATAATTTTGTGGGGCAAATGCCCTTTTTTTGTATAAAAAAAGATGAATAAAGATGAGTATAAAAATATTATCGAGCCTGTTGTAAACAGGAACAATTGTATTTTATGGGGAATTGAAATTTTAAGAGGCAAAAGAACAACAACATTAAGAATTTTTATTGATTCTGATAAAAAAGTTGATATAAATGATTGTGAGAATGTATCAAAAGATCTTGGATATGAGCCTATGCTCGACTTAAATTTGGGTGAAGATTATGTTTTAGAAGTATCAACCCCAGGTGTAGATAGAAAATTTTTTGATGTTATGCAATTGAATAACTTCATAGGAGAAGAGCTAGAATTTAAGACAAGAGAATTAATTGAAGGAAAAAGAAAATTCTCTGGAACATTAATTGAATGTGATGATTGTCATTTTTCTATTAAAAATAGTAACTCTACTTTAATAAAATTTAGATTTACAGATATAGATTTATGTAAATTAAAACCAAATTATAATAATTTAATAAAGGAATATTCTCATGGAAAGTAATGAAATTTTAGCAGTTGTTGATTCGGTTTCAACAGAGAAGGGTATAGAAAAAAATACTATTTTTTCAGCTATCGAAGTTGCCATAGCTTCTGCATCTCAGAGACATTTTCATGAAGATGCTGATTTATTTGTTGAGATTGATAGAAAAACAGGGGAGTATTCTACACACAGAAACTGGATAGTTTTTGATGACAATGATGAAGAATTTCATCATGAAACTCATATTACCAAAGAAGACTCTAATCTTGAGATAGGTGAAATATATTCAAAAGAGCAAGAAAACGTTAATTTTGGAAGAATAGAAACCCAAGCCGCTAGGCAAGTTATGTTACAAAAAGTAAGGGAGGCTGAGAGAGAAAAAGTTGTAGAACAGTTTAAATCGCAAAATAATAAACTTGTATCAGGCTCAGTAAAAAGAGTTACTAGGGATAATATTATCGTTGATATAACTCATGAAGCAGAGGCATTACTCCCTCGAGATAAATTAATGCCGGGGGAGATATATAAGATTAATGACAGGATACGAGCCATATTACAAATTGTTGAGGTGGAAGGTAGAGGTCCTCAATTAATTCTTAATCGCTCTTGTCCAGAAATGGTAACGGAGCTATTTAGTATTGAAGTTCCTGAAATTAATGAAGATATTATTGAGATAAGGGGTGTTGCAAGAGATGCTGGTTCAAGATCAAAAATTGCTGTCAAGACTAATGATGGAAGAATTGATCCAGTAGGTGCATGTGTTGGAATGAGAGGCTCTAGAGTTCAAGCAGTTTCATCAGAATTGGGGAATGAAAGGATTGATATAATAATTTACGATGATAACCCAGCACAACTAGTTATCAATGCATTATCTCCAGCCAAAGTAGAATCTATTGTTATGGATGAAGATTCAAGATCAATGGATATTGCTGTTAATGAGGATAATCTTGCTTTAGCAATAGGATCAAGGGGACAAAACATAAGATTGGCTTCAAAGCTTGTTGGATGGAATCTAAATATTATAAGCAATGAAGAAGCCGAGGCTAAAGTTAAAGTAGATGAAACAGAGTTTTTAGCTAAAATCATTGATGCACTCGGTATAAAAGATGATATTGCAGAAAAAATAATTTCTGCTGGTTTTTCAAATTTTGATGATATCGCTTATGCAGATAATAGTACTTTTAAAGACTTTATTGAAAATGAAGATGAAATAAACAGAATTAAATCTGCTTCAGAGGATGCTGCACTTATGGAAGCCATGGGAGCAGTAACTGAAGAAGAAGATAATGTTGAGTCATTATCTGATTTAAATTTAGATGATGAAAATATCCAAAAATTATCTAATAAAGGTATTAAGAATAAGGACGATTTAGCAGAACTTTCAATTGATGAACTTAAAGACATCATTGATATTTCTGAAGATGATGCTTCAAAGATGATAATGAAGGCAAGAGAACACTGGTTTAAGTAATAAGGAAAATATTTTGACAATAACAGTAAAAGATTTCGCAAAAACTTTAAAGATTTCCGATAAAGCTCTTATAGAGCGAATGCAAAAAGCTGGTTTAAACCATTCAAAGGATTCTGATGAAATAACTCCTGCAGATAAACAAGCTCTTTTAAGATTTCTAAAAGGTGCTAAAACCTCAACCTCAAAGTCAATTACATCAGAATCTGGGGTAACAGTTACTTCTAAGGGTAAATCTTCCTCTGTGACATCAACAAATAAAAGTTATTCAGATAACATTGAAGCAAAGAGAGCTGCAGCTTCAGAGCAATTAAAAGAACAACAAACAAAAAGAGAAGAGCAGTTAAAAGCAGCAACAAAACACAAGCAAGAACAAAAAAATAAATTTGCAAAGAAGGAACAAGAAAGACCATCAGATAAACCGGTTAATGTTAAAGCCCAATTATCTAGCGCGGTCAGTGCTTATAAGAAAAAAGAAAGGTCTAATTTTGATGATGGAGAACATAGATTTGAAACACCAAAAGAATTTATAAAAAAAGATATTGAAGTCCCAGAAAATATTCAAGTTGGTGAGCTTGCAAAATTAATGGCAGTCAAGGGTGGTGAGGTTGTAAAAAACTTAATGAGCTTAGGAGTAGTTGCAACCATAAATGATTATATTGATCAAGAGACAGCTATTTTGGTTGTTGAGGAAATTGGACATAATGGTATTGCTCTTGAAGAAGAGAACCTAGAAGAAGATATTGCAAATCTCATACAGTATCAAGATAAACCTCAAACAAGATCTGCGGTTATAACAGTTATGGGTCATGTTGATCATGGAAAAACGACTTTATTAGATTTTATTAGAAAGACTAAAGTTGTTGATGGTGAAGCAGGCGGAATTACTCAACATATCGGAGCTTATGAAGTTGAAACCTCAAAAGGAAGACTTACTTTTATTGATACTCCAGGACATGCTGCTTTTTCCTCGATGAGAGCAAGAGGGGCTAATACAACAGATATTGTTGTATTGGTAGTGGCAGCCAATGATGGAATTAAGCCTCAGACCGAAGAAGCAATAAATCATGCTAAAGCTGCTGGGGTATCAATTGTAGTAGCTATAAATAAAATAGATTTAGATGGAGCAGATCCTGAAAAAGTTAAGGGCGAGCTTGCTGCAAAAGATTTAACCCCAGATGATTGGGGTGGAAATATTCAGATGGTTCCTGTATCTGCGCTTAAAGGAGACGGAGTTGATGAACTTTTAGAAAGAATTGCTTTGGAAGCGGAGATTCTAGAATTAAAAGCTCATTATGATGGCGCTGCACAAGGAGTAGTAATTGAATCAGAATTAGATAAGTTCAGAGGCTCAGTTTCAACATTCCTAATCCAAAATGGAACACTTAAAGTTGGTGATTTAGTTGTTTCAGGCAATGCAATAGGAAAGATTAAAAGTATTATTAACAGCGATGGAGACAAGATTAAAGAAGCAGGACCTTCTGCAGCAGTTGAGGTGCTTGGTTTAAATTCAGTTCCTATGGCCGGCGATCAATTCCAAGTAGTTAAAAATGAAAAACAGGCTAGAGAAATTGCAGAGTACAGAATTTCTAAAAATAAAGAGAAAAAATTACTTAAGCAAAAAGATGAATCTGCTGGTGATTTATTTGAAACCCTTGGTCAGGAATCTAAAAAAGTTTTAAATGTCATTATAAAAACTGATGTTGGTGGAACATGTGAAGCAATAATTGCCTCACTTAATGATTTAGGAAATGAAAAAGCAAAGGTAAAAATTGTATCAAGCGGGGTTGGTGGTATTAGCGAATCTGATGCAAACCTAGCTGTTGCAGTTGAATCAATTATCTTAGGGTTTAATGTTAGAGCAGATAATGCAGCTAAGAAGATTATAGAAGAAGAAACAATCCCTTTAAGCTATCACAGTATTATCTATGAATTGCTTGATGATGTTAAAGCAAGAATGACAGGACTTCTTGATCCAATAATTAAAGAGGAAATAGTAGGTACTGCCGAAGTTCTTGAAGTGTTTAATTCGCCTAAATTCGGTCAAGTCGCTGGGTGTAACGTGGTTGAAGGAAATGTTTTAAGAAATAAACCTGTAAGAGTTTTAAGGGATGAAATTGTGATTTTTGAAGGTGAGCTGAATTCTCTAAGACGATTTAAAGAAGATGTTAATGAAGTGAAGAATGGAAATGAGTGTGGTATGGGAATTAAAAATTATAAGGATATAAAGCCTGGTGACAAGATAGAGGTATTTGATAGAAAGGAAGAAGCTCAACAAATATAGAATTTATGACATCAAATAGATCTGACAAGGTTGGTGATTTATTAAAAAAAGAAATCTCAATAATTATTTCTAATAAAATCAAGGACCCTAGACTGAAAAATATTAATATCACTGCTGTAAAAGTTTCTAATGACATAGGAATCGCCACCGTTTTTTATACAATCATAGGCGAACCTATTCAAAAAAATAAAAGCAAAATTGATGATAAAATTCTTGAAAAACTTTCTGGAATGGTTAGATCAAATTTAGCCAAAAAAATCAAAATTAGAAGAATCCCAAAAATAAAATTTAGATTTGACGAAAGTATTGAGTATTCAGAGAATATTGAGAAGCTTTTAAAGACATTAAAATAATGGATGGATTTCTCTTAGTTAATAAAAGAGTTGGCGATAGCTCTAACTATGTTGTTCAACAAGCTAAAAAAAAACTTAGGGCTAATAAAGTTGGGCACTTAGGAACACTAGATCCGTTAGCTAGCGGTTTGTTAATTCTAGCAGTAAATAGAGCAACAAAATTCTCGAGTTACTTTCTTGAATCTGAAAAATTTTATCAAGTTGAGATTGAACTAGGTATTTCAACTGACACAGATGACTCTACAGGTAAAATTATTTCTAAATCCAATTCTAAAATTGAAGAATCAGAAGTTAAAAAAGAATTATATGGCTTCTTAGGGAAATCGATGCAGGTAGCTCCTTTTTTTTCAGCTTTAAAACACAAGGGCAAACCTTTATATAAATATGCTAGAGAGGGAGTGTTTATCTCAAAACCAGCAAGAGAAATTTCTATAAAGAATATTGATAGTTTTAAGCTCAAGAATAAATCATGCACCTTCAACATACATTGTACAAAAGGGACATATATTAGATCAATTGCAAGAGATTTAGGAGCTAGGCTAGGATGCGGAGCCCACATGAAGGGACTAATAAGAACAAGACAAAATAATTTTAATTTATGCGATGCAGTAAGAATAGAAGATCTAACAAAAGAAAATATTATCAGCATAGATAAGTCATTCGAGATGCTAGAAAAAATAGTTATAAATTTAGATGATGCTAAAAAATTTGTAAATGGTGTAACAATACAAAATAATAATTACATAGATAGCCTTTTTAGGGTCTTCAATAAAAATCATACTTTTTTAGGTATAGGTGAGATTAAAAACAACGACTTAAAACACAAACAGCTTGTTTAAAATCATAATAAGTTATAATATGCCTCGGCTTACTTTAGTAATGAGAGGTTGGCTTTATTCACATAAAACATTACAGGAATATTAAACATGGCATTATTAACCGAAGAAAAAGCAAATATTGTTAATGAATATAAGAGAAATGAAGGTGATACTGGATCTCCTGAAGTGCAGGTAGCACTTTTAACAGAAAATATTAATAAACTTCAAAATCATTTTAAAAGTCATAACAAAGATCATCATTCCAGAAATGGTCTAATAAGAATGGTTAATCTTAGAAGAAAACTTTTAGCATATCTAAAAAGAAAAAATGCTGAAAGTTATGCAGAGCTGATAAAAAAGCTCAATCTAAGAGGATAAGACCAATAAACATAAAAAAGGAAAATCGTGGAAAATAATAAATTAGAATCTACATGTGTAGAATTTCAGTATGGAAGTCAACAAGTAAAAATCGAAACCAATAAAATTGCGCGTCAGGCTACAGCTGCTGTAATAGTAACCATTGGAGATTTGGTAGTATTAACAACCGTAGTAGCAAAAAAAGAAGCAGACCCTTCTAAAAACTTTTTCCCACTCGCTGTTTTTTATCAAGAAAAATTTTATGCGACTGGAAGAATTCCAGGCGGGTTCTTCAAAAGAGAAGCTAGGCCAACAGAAAGAGAAACTTTGACGTCAAGATTAATTGATAGACCAATTCGACCAATGTTCCCAGAAAATTTTAAAAATGAAGTGCAAATATTTAGTACAGTCATGTCATCAGATAAAACACAAAATCCTGATATAGCTGCAATGATAGGTGCATCTGCTGCTTTAACTATCTCAGGGGCCCCTTTTGATGGGCCAATGGGTGCTGCTAGGGTTGGATTTATTGATGGAGAGTATATTTTAAACCCATCTTTTGAGCAGCTTGATGAATCATATCTTGATATGGTCGTCGCTGGAACAGATGAAGCTGTTCTTATGGTGGAATCTGAAGCTAAAGAATTAAATGAAGATCTTATGCTTGGAGCTGTTTTATTTGGACATCAAGAAATGAAAGCAGTTATAAATGCATGTAATGAATTAAAAACGCTTGCTGGTAAAGAAATGTGGGTACTTGAGATCGATGAAAGTGCTAGTAATTATTATTCTGAAGTTGAAAGCAATTATAAAGATCAAATAACTGAAGCTTTTAAAATATCTATCAAATCAGATCGCAATGAAGCATTAGCTGTTATTAAAAATCAAATAGTTACAAAGTATGAGGAGTCTGAAGAGTTTGAATTAAGTAAAATTTTAGATTCATTTAAAGAATTAGAAAAAAATATTGTACGAAGCAACATTCTTAATAATATGCCAAGAATAGATGGAAGAGATCTAGATACAGTTAGACCTGTTTTTGTTGAAACAGGCATCCTTCCAAGTGCTCACGGCTCTGCTTTGTTTACAAGAGGTGAAACTCAAGCTGTAGTAGTTGCCACTTTAGGTTCGTCTAGAGATGCGCAAAGAATCGAAGCAATAGAAGGTGAAGGTTCAGATAACTTCATGCTTCATTATAATTTTCCAGCATACAGTGTTGGAGAAATAGGAATGCCTATGGGACCAAAAAGGCGCGAAATAGGGCATGGCAATCTAGCAAAAAGAGCTATCAAAGCGGTTCTGCCTGATGTTGAAGATTTTGGTTACACAATGAGAGTAGTTTCAGAAATTACGGAATCTAATGGCTCAAGCTCGATGGCTTCTGTGTGTGGCACATCTTTATCTTTAATGGATGCTGGTGTTCCTCTAACTAGTCCAGTGGCTGGAATAGCTATGGGGCTAATTAAAGAAGGAGATGATTTTGCAGTACTCACTGACATCTTAGGCGATGAAGATCACTTAGGAGATATGGATTTTAAAGTTGCTGGAACAGAATCCGGTATTACTGCTTTGCAAATGGACATTAAAATTAAAGGTATAAGCGAATCTATTATGGAAACTGCATTGGCTAAAGCCAAAAATGCTAGAACTCATATTTTAGGTATTATGAATGAAGTAATATCATCAGCTAAACAATTATCTGAAAACGCCCCTGCAATGAAAACATTTATGGTAAATAAAGACAAAATTAAAGAAATTATTGGTAAGGGCGGAGCAGTGATTAAAGGTATGCAAGAAAAAACTGGTGCAACAGTTGATGTAAATGATGATGGGGTAGTTTCAGTTTTTGGACAAAACCAATCCTCGATGAAAGAATGTTTAGCCATCATTGAAGGCATTCTTGAAGAACCAGAACTAGATAAGGTATATAAAGGTAAAGTAGTCAAAATTGTAGAGTTCGGTGCTTTTGTAAATATACTTCCTGGTAAAGATGGTCTTTTGCATATTTCTGAGATTTCTCATGAAAGAACTGAAAACGTTAATGACGTTCTTAAAGAAGACCAAGAAATAGAAGTTAAACTGATAGGTTTTGATAGAGGAAAAATGAAGCTTTCGATGAAAGCTTTGTCTGAAAAAGCTGAATAAGTATAGAAAATATACATAATATTCTTCAATATTCCATATATTTTTAAAAGTCAAATTTTGTGTCTTTGTTATGGTAACAAGATTTGATTCATTCTTTCTTTTGTGTTCTTATAAAAGTTGCAATACATAAATAAACCTAAATAGGGGGGAGTTATTATGGATAATGCATGGAAAATGATTAAGGATATTGTTAGTAATCTAACTGATGTTCTTGTCGGGGTGCTAGGTCTTGGTATCGTTGGAGCTTTAGCTTTCGGTGGTATTCTTGGACTTGACGTAATTGGTAATATAACTGCATTAGTTGATAGTTTAGCTAATAATGGAGTTGTAGGGCTACTTGTCTTAGCAGTCTTAATGAGTCTTGTTAAGTAATTAACTTAACGATCGTTAATAGGAAGGGGTAAAACCCTTCCTAATTTTAAAAAAATATGAAATTTAAGATCACACTTGCCAGCTTAACTACTTTTTTAAACAAAGTCACAAAACTTTTAATACCTCTCGTAGTTGCTTCATTACTTCTTGGTGTTTTATTTGGCACTGACACTCCATTTGTAGGGGATGTCTATACTAATGTGTCTGAAGTGCTTAACATGCTCGGAGAAGATGCTCTTTTAGCATTAGTAGCCCTGATTATAATACTTGCATATCTCAAGAAAGATTAAAAATAGTACTTTAATAATGGTGGCTATGGGTGGAATTGAACCACCGACCCCAGCGTTATGAGTGCTGTGCTCTAACCATCTGAGCTACATAGCCAATCGTTGAATGATAATATTAAATTTTTGATAGTCAATCTTTTAAACATTAAATTTAAAATGAATAACGTCTCCATCTTCAACCAAGTAATCTTTACCTTCTAGCCTCAATTTTCCTTTTTCTTTTGCACCTAATTCGCCATTACATTTTATAAAATCATCAAAATCAATAACCTCAGCTTTTATAAAACCTCTTTCAAAATCAGTATGAATCACCCCAGCTGCATTGGGGGCAGAAAAACCTTCTTTAATTGTCCATGCCCTTATTTCTTTTGGGCCAGCTGTAAAAAAAGTTTTTAATCCAAGCATCTTGTAACCTTCAAAAATAATTTTGTTGAGAACAGGCTCATCCATATCTAATAATTCTAAGTATTCCAATTTTTCATCATCTTGTAACAATGATATTTCTTGTTCTATTTTTATTGAAGCTGGAATAATTGATGACCCTATATCTTTTGCAACTTTTTCAAGCTCATTAAAATGCTTCTTTGAATTATCCGAGTCGTCAATGTTAGCAATGTAAAATGTAGGCTTAGAGCATAATAATTGAAACTGCTTTATAATTTTTTGATCTCCAGTCTCATAATCTTGTAAATTAATTAGTTTTCCACTTTGTAATTCTTTTTTTAGTTTTTGTAATATCTCATAATGTATTTTATTTTCTTTATCATTTGTTTTTAATAGTTTCTCGCATCTGATAATTCTCTTTGACACAGTATCAAGATCAGCAAGTATCAGTTCTAAATTTATTACTTCGACATCTCTCTTTGGGTCAACCGATCCATCAACATGAGTTATATTTTCATCTTCAAAACACCTTACAACATGTGCCAGAGATGACATTTCTCTTATATTGGATAGAAAAGAGTTTCCTAAGCCTTCTCCGTCTGAGGCACCTTTGACAAGGCCGGCAATATCAACTAGATCTAAAACGGCAGGAATAACTTTTTCTGAATTAACTATATTGTTTAATTTCTTAAGTCTTATATCTGGAAGGGGCACTTTGCCTACATTGGGTTCAATAGTGCAAAACGGAAAATTTTCAGCTGGAATTTTAGATTTTGTAAGCGCATTAAAGAGAGTTGATTTGCCAACATTTGGAAGTCCAATTATTCCACATTTAAAACCCATAGTATTATTTTGTATGCAAAATTTTCTGAGCTTTATGAATTTGATTATCACAAATCATCTCAAATACTTCTTTTAATTTAGAGAAAGACTTAGAAAGTTCTTTTTTTTCATTTGGTGAGAATTTTGTTAAAACCCAATTCGTAACATCGTTATTTAATCCTGGATGCCCAATACCAATTCTAAGTCTCATGAAATTATTTTCCCCAATCTTATTAATAATATCTCTGAGACCATTATGACCACCATGGCCACCACCTTCTTTAATTCGCACCTCTCCAAGATTTAAGTCTAGATCATCGTGCAGAATCAGAAGCATATTTGATTTTAAGTTTGTTGACTTTAGAACTTTTGAAATTGTTTTTCCAGATTCATTCATATAATTTGTTGGGATTAGCCATAAAATTTCTTCAGAATGAGATTCTCCAAATTTAGCTTCAAACTTTGTTTTTTTATTAAATTCTTTTAAAAATTCAATAGATAGATTTTTTAACCAGTCTTTTCCAATATTATGGCGAGTTCCATCATATTTAGCATCAGGGTTACCAAGCCCAATGATACATAACTTATACACTTTCTTTGACTTTATTCAGAACTATCTTCTTTACTTTCAGCAGAATCAGAGGTTTCTTCATCTTTTTCTTCAGATACCTCTTCACCTTCAGTCACTTCTCCGTCTTCAAGTTCTTCTTCAAGTATAGGATCTTCTTCAACAGCCTTAGGAGCATTTATTGAAACAACCATTTGATCAGTTTCTTCGGTCAATCCAGGTACCTCAGAACCTTCTGGGAGGCCTATCTCTGTCAATCTAATTGAGTCACCAAGGTGAAGGTTTTCAATATCAATATCAATCGACTCTGGAATATTCCCAGCAAGACACATTATTTCTATTTCTCTTATAGCCTTAGCTACAACACCACCATCTTCCTTAATACCGACACACTCTTCTTCATTCAAGAAGTTAACTGGTATAACAACTTTGAGTTTTGTTTTTCTTGAAACTCTTTGAAAATCTGCATGGAGAAATTTTCCTTTAGCTGGATCTTTTTGTAGCTCTTTTAGAACAACTTTTTCTTCATTCTCACCAGTTTTGATAAGGAGTACTTGTGTATAAAATAGCTCATTTTCTGATGCTTTAGTTAGCTCATTTAATCTTAATTTTATATTAATAGTGTCCTTTTCATCCCCGTATACAATTGCAGGAACCATTCCATCGATGTTTCTAATAACTCTTGCTTTATTAGAGCCTGTTCTCTCTCTAACATCTGCATTTAATATAATTTGATCTGTCATAATTTCCTCTATAAAAACATTTCACTTAACGATTCTTCATCACTTAGCCTTTTAATACATTCGGCAATTGTTGAACCCAATGAAATGACGCGTATTTTACTGCATTTTTTGCCTTCTTGTGACAATGGAATCGAATTTGTTACAACTAGTTCATCAATTTCCGATTTTTCAAGTCTTTCAATAGCAGGACCAGAAAGCACTGGATGGGTTATATAAGCCTTTACCGCTTTAGCTCCATTTTCTTTAAGAGCATTAGCTGCATTACATAATGTTCCAGCTGTATCAATTATATCATCAGGTACGATGCAAACCTTACCTTCAATTTCTCCAATTATGTTCATAACTTCAGACTGATTTGCAGCAGCTCTTCTTTTATCTATTATTGCTAAATCGGTGTCATCAAGAAATTTTGCTAAAGCTCTAGATCTAACTACACCACCAACATCTGGAGAAACAACAACTATTTCATCTCTTTCATTGTTTGCTTTTATGTCTTCCATCATTAATTTAGTGGCATATACATTATCTGCTGGCATATCAAAGAAACCCTGTATGGTTTCTGAATGAAGATCAATGGTTAAAACTCTATCAATACCGACTGATGAAAACATATCTGCAACAACTTTTGCACTAATAGGAACTCTTGCAGACCTAACTCTTCTATCCTGCCTTGCGTAGCCATAATATGGAACAATAGCAGTAATTTTTGAAGCAGATGATCTTTTTAAAGCATCTGCAAGTAACATTAACTCCATTACATTTTTATTCTGAGGAGTGCAGGTAGATTGAATGATAAAAGTATCATGCCCCCTCACATTGTCTTCTATTTGAACCTTGATTTCACCGTCTGAAAAATAACCAACATCAGCAGCAGACAAAGGTATTCCAAGTATCTTTGAAACTTCTTGAGCAAGCTCAGGATTTGCTGTCCCTGTAAAAATATCTAAATTATTATTACTCATATTAATTTCCTCTAAGGATATTATAAAGCATGGCTGGGGTGGTAGGATTCGAACCTACGCA